>Ga0316605_10000630_pt1 | contig 23446 bp, 14 predicted proteins | sample OWC_soil_day20_n_FD_207666 | JGI IMG/M metagenome (GOLD analysis project Ga0316605, IMG submission 207666) | Wetland soil microbial communities from Old Woman Creek delta, Ohio, United States - OWC_soil_day20_noCT | ecosystem: Environmental > Terrestrial > Soil > Wetlands | place: USA: Ohio...
CGTTCCCTGCTCCGGCGCTGACGGTGTCGTTGCCGGCCAGGGCCGAGATGACGTTGTCCCCGGCGTTGCCGGTGATGACGTTGGCCAGGGTGTTGCCGGTGCCGTCGATGGCTGCCGCCCCGGTCAGAGTCAGGTTCTCGACGTTGGACGTGAGGGTGTAGGTGATCGAGGACTGCACCAGGTCGGTGCCTTCGTTGAGGGCCTCGGTCACCCCGTCGCCCGCATCATCCACCACGTAGGTGTCGTTGCCGGCATTGCCCGCCATGGCATCCATCCCCGTGCCGCCGTCCAGGGTGTCGTTGCCCGCAGCCCCGGTCAGGGTGTCGTTCCCCGCCAGGCCGTACAGGGCGTTGCTCCCCGCGTTGCCCACGATCACGTTGTCCAGCTCGTTGCCAGTGCCGTTGATGTTGGCGCTGCCGGTCAGGGTCAGGTTCTCCACATTGGCCGACAGGGTGTAGGTGACGCTCGACTGCACCTGGTCGGTGCCCTCGCCCGCCGCTTCGGTCACGACATCGCCCGTGTTGTCCACGATGTAGGTGTCGTTGCCCAGCCCCCCCGCCATGCTGTCCGCCCCGGTGCTGCCGTCCAGGCGGTTGTCGCCGACGTTGCCGAGGATGACGTTGTTGAGGTTGTTGCCGGTGCCGTTGATGTTGCCGGTCCCGGTCAGGGTCAGGTTCTCGACATTGGGAGTCAGGGTGTAGCTCACCGACGAGTAGACCAGATCGGAGCCCGCATTGGCCCCTTCGGTCACGACATCGCCCGCGTTGTCGACGATGTAGGTGTCGTTGCCGGCCCCGCCCGCCATGATGTCGGCCCCTGCCCCGCCGTCGATCACGTTGTTGCCCGTGTTCCCGGTGATGGTGTTGGCGAGGGCGTTGCCGGTGCCGTCTATGTTGGCGCTGCCGGTGAGGGTCAGGTTCTCGACGTTGGCCGAGAGGGTATAGGTAGCGGACGACTGAACGAGGTCGGTGCCCTCGTTGGCGTTTTCCACCACCACGTCGTCGGTGCTGTCCACGACATAGGTGTCGTTGCCTGCCCCGCCTGCGAGCACGTTGTGGCCGCTGTTGGCGGTGATCACGTTGGCGAGCGCATTGCCGGTGCCGTCGATGTCGCCGCTACCAGTGAGGGTCAGGTTCTCGACGTTGGCCGAGAGGGTGTAGGTGGCGCTGGAGAGCACCGTGTCGGTGCCGGCGTTCAGCCCTTCGACCACCCCGTCGGCCGTCTGGTCCACGATGTAGGTGTCGTTGCCGGCGCCACCGGTCAGGGTATCGACCCCTGCCCCGCCGTCCAGCACATTGCTGCCGCTGTTGCCTGTGATGGCGTTGTCGAGGGCATTGCCGGTGCCGTTGAGGTTGGCCGTGCCGGTGAGGATGAGATTCTCGACGTTGTCCCCCAGGGTATAGGAGATGGAAGACTCGACGGTGTCGTTGCCCTCCCCGGCCTGTTCCGCCACGCCATCGCCGGCATTGTCCACGACGTAGGTATCGTCGCCGCCGTTGCCAGCCATGGTGTCGGCCCCGGTGCCGCCATCCAGCCGGTCGTTGCCCAGGTCCCCGGTCAGGGTGTCGTTGCCCGCCAGGCCGTAGAGCCGGTTGTTGCCCGTGTTGCCGGTCAGGACGTTGTCCAGGGCGTTGCCGGTGGCGTCGATGTCGGCGCTGCCGGTCAGGGTCATATTCTCGGCGTTGGCCGAGAGGGTGTAGGTCACCGAGGACAGCACCGTATCCGTGCCGCCATTGGCCGCCTCCACCACGGTGTCGCCCGTGTTGTCGACAATATAGGTGTCGTTGCCCAGGCCACCGGCCATGGCATCGGCGCCGGCGCCGCCGTCGAGGATGTTGTCGCCGTCGTTGCCGGTGAGGGTGTTGGCCAAGGCGTTGCCGGTGCCGTCCAGGTTGGCGGTGCCGGTCAAGGTCAGGTTCTCGACGTTGTCCGATAGGGTGTAGGTTGCCGAGGAGACGACCGTGTCGTTCCCCTCGCCGGCGCTTTCCACCACCACGTCGGCGCTGCTATCGATGACGTAGGTGTCGTTCCCCGCCTGGCCGGCCAGGGTGTTATGGCCGCTGTTGGCGGTGATGACGTTGTCCAGCGCGTTGCCGGTGCCATCGATGTCGCCGCTGCCAGTGAGGGTCAGGTTTTCGACATTGGCGGAAAGCGTGTAGGTGACCGAGGCGGAGACGCTGTCGGTGCCCTCGCCGGCATTCTCGGCGACGACATCGGCCGTGTTATCCACCCGGTAGGTGTCATCCCCTGCCCCACCGGCCAGGGTGTCTGCCCCCGCGCCGCCGTCCAGCACGTTGCTGCCGCTGTTGCCCGTAATCGCGTTGTCGAGGGCATTGCCGGTGGCGTTCAGGTCCGCCGCCACGCCGGTCGCCGTGGCCGGACCGGCGAGTACCAGGTTCTCGACGTTGTCGGACAGGGCGTAGGAAACGCTGGAAACCACCGTGTCGGTACCCTCGCCAGCCGCTTCGACGATGATGTCGCCCACATTGTCTACGAGGTAGGTGTCGTTCCCCATGCCGCCCGCCATGGTGTCGGCCCCTGCCTTGCCGTCCAGCACGTTGGCGCCGGCATTGCCGGTGAGCGTATTGGCCAGTTCGTTGCCGGTGGCGTTGAGGTCGGCACTGCCGGTCAAAACCAGGTTCTCGACATTGGCGGTCAAGGTGTAAGTGATGCCGGCACGGGCCGTATCATTGCCCTCGGCCGTCAGCTCTACAACCTTGTCGCCGGCATCGTCGATGACATAGGTATCGTCACCGGTGCCGCCGGCCATGTAATCCGCGCCGGTACCGCCGTCCAGCAGGTCGTTGCCGGCACCGCCCTTCAGGATATCCTTGCCCGCCAGGCCGTAGAGGGCATTGTCGCCGCCATTGCCGGTCAACCGGTTGTCGAGGTCATTGCCGGTCCCGGCAAGGTTGCCCGTCCCGGTGAGGGTCAGGTTCTCGACGTTGTCGGTGAGGGTATAGCTCACGGAAGCCTCGACGCTGTCCGTGCCGGCTCCCGCCGCTTCGGTCACCAAATCGCCGGCGTTGTCCACGACGTAGGTATCGTCCCCGCTTCCCCCGGCCATCGTATCGGCCCCGGCTCCGCCGTCCAGGCGGTTATTGGCGCTGTTGCCGGTAAGGGCGTTGTCCAGCGCATTGCCGGTGCCATTGATGGCCCCAGTGCCAGTCAGGACCAGTTGCTCGATGTTGTCCGAGAGGGTGTAGGAAGCGCTCGACTGCACGATATCGCTTCCCTCGTCCGCCAGCTCGACCACAACATCCCCGGTGTTGTCGACCACGTAGACGTCATTGCCCGTACCACCGACCAGGGTGTCCGCCCCGGCCCCGCCGTTCAACACGTCGTTGCCGGCACCACCGGTCAGGACATTGGCGGCAGCGTTGCCGAGAATGGTGTTGTCGAGCGCGTTCCCGGTACCGTTGATGGCCGCGGTGCCGGTGAGGGTGAGGTTCTCGACGTTATCGGCCAAGGCGTAGGTCACCGAGGACTTCACCGTGTCGGTGCCCTCATCGGCGGCTTCGATCACCTGGTCTCCGGCATCGTCAACGACATAGGTATCGTTGCCGGTGCCGCCCGCCAGGGTGTCGGCCCCCATCCCGCCGTCCAGGGTGTCGTCCCCAGCCAGGCTCGTCAACGTGTTGGCGGCGCTGTTGCCGGTCAGCACGTTGGCCAATTCATTGCCGGTGCCGTCGATAGCCTGGATGCCGGTGAGGGTGAGGTTGTCGAGGTTGGCCCCCAGAGTCCAGGTGAGGCCCGCCTGCACGGTATCCACGCCTTCCCCGGCCAGCTCGACGATGGTATCCGCAAGGGTATCCACCACATAGGTGTCGTCCCCGCTGCCGCCGACCAGAAGATCCGCCCCGGCGCCGCCGTCCAGCGTATCGTTGCCGGCGAGGCCGGTCAGGGTATTGTTCCCATCGTTGCCGAGGATCACGTTGTCCAGAGCGTTGCCGGTGCCGGTGAGCGCGGTGCCGGTCATGACCAGATTCTCGACATTGGCCCCGAGGGTGTAGTCGAAGGGGGCCACGACCGTATCGGTCCCCTGGTACGCCTGCTCGGTCACGGTATCGCGGGCGTCGTCAAGGATATAGGTGTCGTTGCCATAACCGCCTGCCATGGTGTCTGCCCCGGCACCGCCATCCAGGACATTCGCGCCGCTGCTGCCGGTGAGCACGTTGTCGAGCTCATTGCCGGTGCCGTTGATGGCCCCGCCCGTGAGGACGAGATTCTCGACGTTCCCACCCAGCGTGTAGGTGATGGCAGAGCGCACGGTATCGATGCCCTCGCCCGCATTTTCGACCACGGCATCCGCGGTGCTGTCCACAACGTAGATGTCGTTGCCGGTGCCACCGATCAGGGTGTCGGCCCCCTCCCCGCCGTCCAGGGTGTCGTTTCCGGAAAGGCCGACCAGGGTGTTGCTGCCGCTGTTGCCGGTCAGGACGTTGTCCAGCTCGTTGCCGGTGCCATCCAGGTTGGCAGTGCCGGTCAGGGTGAGGTTCTCGGTGTTAGCCGTCAGGGTGTAGGTGATCGAGGACTTCACCGTATCGATGCCTTCGCCGGCCTGCTCGATCACCTGGTCGCCTGCATTACCCAGGATATAGGTATCGTTCCCGGTACCGCCCAGCATCGTGTCGGCGCCGTCCCCGCCATCCAGGATGTCGTTGCCATCCAGCCCCCGAAGGGTGTTGTCGGCGGCATTGCCGGTGAGGGTATTGTCGAGTTCGTTGCCGGTGCCACTCAAGGCTTCAGTACCCGTAAGGACCAGGTTTTCGAGGTTGGCGCCGAGGGTGTAGCTCAAGTCCGTATAGACGGTGTCCTTTCCTTGGCCGGCGAGCTCGGTCACCGTGTCCGCCAGGCTGTCCACCACATAGGCATCGTCCCCGGTTCCGCCCGCCATGGCGTCGTCGCCACTGCCGCCATCGAGGAAATCGTTGCCGCCACCACCGTTCAGAATATCGTTGCCGGCAAGGCCGTAGAGGGCGTTGGCCGCCCCGTTGCCCTGGATCACGTTGTCGAGCTGGTTACCGGTGCCGCTGATCGCGCCCGTACCGCCTAACGTAAGGTTCTCGACGTTGTCCGGGAGAGCGTAATTGACGCGGGCTTCGACAGTATCGATGCCTTCATCGGGGTTCTCGATGATGACATCCTGGTCGCCACTGACGAAATACGTGTCGTTGCCCGTGCCGCCGGCCAAGACATCCGTTCCCGTTCCTCCGATCAACAGGTCGTCGCCAGCGCCGCCATAGAGGGCGTCGTCGCCGGCTCCACCGGAAAGGAGGTCATTTTGATCCGTGCCGGTCAGGGTATCGCTTCCGCTCGTGCCGGCAATCAGGGTGGATAGATCCAAGGTGCGGCCATCATCAAAATGGACGCTCGTTATGCGGGAATCCGGAGAACTGGCAGCCCAGTTGGAAATGGAAAGGCGGTCCTTGCCGTTACTGTGGGCGAAAACCAGGTCGTTGCCATCGATATAGATGTCGAGGTCGCCTGCGAAGACCCCCGGGCCGAAAACGATATTATCAGTCCCCGTCTGGTCGATCGCGTCGACAATGGTGTCCATGCCATCACCCATGTTGAACACATAGGTATCGTTGCCGGCGCCGCCATCAAGGAGATCGTTGCCTGTACCGCCGTTTAGCCTGTCGTCTCCATCCCCCCCATACAACCGGTCATTGCCGGTATCGCCGTATAGCGTATCGTTGCCGGCCTTGCCCAACACCACGTCATCGCCGCCGCGACCGTTCAAATAGTCGTCCCCATTGGTACCCACCAGGAGATCGGGGCGAGATGTCCCATAGAGCGTATGTTCGGATGGGGCCGCGATGCGAACGGTCCAGCTGCTCAACTCTTCGTAAAGCGGGTCAGTATCATCAAGAGAATTGAGTTTTCTCGAAAGATAATCGATGGCATCCCAGCCTTGGGTTAAGGCGTTCTTCTCACCCCATGCGCTGATTAACTCGACGAGTGAAACAACAGCCTCTTTCGGGTTGCTAACTAGGGCATCATCGAAATAAGCTTCGAGATCATTAAAATCGTACACTCCCGGGGATACCTCAAGAATATGCTCGCTTAGAAAATCGGCATATCTTGTATTCAAGAAGAGCGATTCATAGATATCCGTCTTGAATCTGTCGTACGCCAGCGAAATACTAGCGATCTGCTCACTCGCCAGACTGACAGTGACACTTCCCGAGTTTGCGTCCAAGGACGTGAAACGAGCCTGTCCATTTCGCCCTCCGTACGTGAAGCCCATAAAGCGTTCCACAATACCAAGCTTACGCAGGAAGATGTCGTACTGAGGTGTACCAGCAGTGAGACCGCTAAGGTTATATGTCAGCCTCACGTCATCGTCAGCTAAAGCATCGGCTTGCTGTTTAAGCGACTTCATGTCCGAGGTATTTGCCCAACGCTCAATAAATCCGTCCAGCAAACCGATTTGTCCCTCACGTGTCCCTTGTAGGCAATACTCTCTTACCCAATTGCCGAGATCAGCGGAAAGGCTGATGGCCTCACTCAGGTCTCGCACCTGACCAGAACCACGGAGATTTGGCAGGTCCTTAGCCAAGTCATTTAGAGGGATCGTGTCCGTAAATTCTCTATGGAATGTGTCTACGAGAAGATCCAGGTTTGCGGCGGACGATGTCGTTTCTCCGGTGACACCAGTGGTTCCATTAGAGCGTACGAATGAGCCAGCAGCTGTCTGCAGGTTTCCATTTCCCAAGTCTGTGCGTACCGGAGTGGCGTTTACACCAATAGAGATAATGCCGTTATCTTGAAGCGACGATAGTTCGCCATCTTGGCTTATGCCATCTAGGTTAAAATCACGCCATATCTGCAAATTGCTAAAGATTTCGTCCGCAGAATTGATAATTCCATCGTTGTTGGCGTCAAAGTCTTTAAGCGCATCGAACCCATCCCTGGCAAGGCTACCGTCTTGCTTCAAGGTGTCCACACCAAATAGCTCACGGCCTGAATCAATGCTGTTGTTACCATCTCGGTCGAGCACAAGCCAACCGTCATCCGGCCGAATCCAGCCTGTGCCGGTCTTTACACCGTCTGCGTCATGATCAAACAACACAACGGTACCATCTCTGGTACTTGTGGTTTCTACACCATCCCCATCTAGATCAAGGACTAGTGGATCGCGACGGGGAGGTGTTGTCCCCGCAGCTCCCGCAGCAGCGCCGCCGCTGCCCGTACCACCCGCAGCTCCAGTTCCACCACCCGTGCCGCCCGCACCGCCGCTCGTACCGCCGCTCGTACCGCCACCCGTACCGCCACCCGTACCGCCACCCGTACCGCCACCCGTACCGCCACCCGTACCGCCACCCGTACCGCCACCCGTACCGCCACCCGTACCGCCACCCGTACCGCCACCTGTACCGCCACCCGTACCAGAGCCACCTCCCGATCCACCAGGTGGGGGTACCTCCTTACCGTACGCCTCGCTTCGGTCTTTGATTTTTTGCAGTTCTTCTTCCGTTGCTTTGGGATTATATTTTTTATAAATCTGCTCAGGATCGTCTGTACCACCTGCACGCCGCTTCTTTTCCAGGTAAATGCCGATACCTGTTTCGATATTTGATATCGGGTCAAATCTATCATACGGCAGGATCATGCGATAACCGCCGATAAGATTGGAGCCATCTAGTCGTTCGTGTGCATCTTTTGCTGTAGGATCGTTTATACCAAAGACGCCAGATGCTGAACTGTTTGGTCTTGGATTTGCAGCGTCCGGATTAAAACCAGACTCGATCTCGGCAATAGCCAATAAATTCTGAATATCCTGTGTACTTAACCCAGCCTCCTGTCCCTGCTGAATAATTTCTTGCTTCACTGAATCCTTAACGGACTGACTCGCATCAGATCCATTTCTGGAATTTCCAAGCATCGAACCGGGGTCGTTGTAATGGTTAGGCATATCGATATCTCCAGATATATTGATTCTTATTGAATAGTCGGATAAGTTTTAATTTCAAATACTTCTGAATGCACGGGATTTCGTTGAACACCGCTTAGGAAATTTCCAAGCTTTTGGCCAATTAGCTTGTAACCGACTACGATCTGTGCCCCTCTACGGCCCTTAGTAGAGCCAACATAATTACCAGAATCATCGATATAGTCACTCCGCTCACAATCGACGCAGTTCATTCCAGTACCAAAGTTCGTTGATTCAATGACCAGCCAATACCGCCTCCCGTCAAAGACGCACACTCCTTGATTAGCGACTGTTAAATCAGATTTGTACTCTTGATTAAACAAGAACAGCTCTCGTCGCGTGTTCTTTCGGCGAATAGCGAAGCGCTGTATATAGCATGCAGGCAGAGCGTTGTCTTCATCAATTCCTGAACATGAGGTAGTTATATTTAAATCAACCGCACCACAAGTAACCATTGTGGTTGCAATATAAGGTTCGCCATATCCAATCTCGACGATTGCGGCCTTATTTCCGAGCTTGGCGGCAAGATTAAGCCATTTTTTTGATTCAGCTTTATTTCCTGATTTTTCGTAGAAATGAGCAAGCCATAACGCAGCTTTTGCATCCCCGGACGATGCCTTAGCGGCCTGCTTTGACACGTCAATATCGGGTTGTGAGTCCGCCGCATAAGCAACGCTGACTGTTTTGAGCAAACAGGCTGAAATTATTAATACCTTACCAAGCATGGAAATCTTCCAATAATTATTTCTAGCAACAAAAGCGTTCCTAATACTTCTTACAGAGGCAAAGCAACCCTCTAGGACGCTATTTCTTGATCATTACTGCTTGTAGCGATATCTCTGGTCGCTTGCGTGCCGTCAGCCCCTCCGTTTTCGGCTACATGTACATACGCCCCCAAATCAAAGACTTGATCAACGTGTAGGCATTTCGGGACCTGATGTGCCACGAATAAGATCGTTACGTTTGCCCTAAGCTGATTAATGGTCTTTGCAAAGTGCTCGGCCGTTGCTGCATCAAGGTTTGCCGTCGCCTCGTCAAAAATTAGAATTCGAGGACGTTTTAACAAAGCGCGAGCGATGGCAATTCGCTGTTTCTGGCCACCTGAAAGCCCGACTCCGTGCTCTCCTAACTCAGTTTGATAACCATTCGGTAGAGCTTCGAGTGTGTCGTTAATTTCGGCCAATCTGCATGCCGTTACAATTTCTGAAAAGCCAGCATGAGGGTTGGCCATTTGCAGGTTTTCGTAGACCGTGCCGGCAAAAAGCACGGTTTCCTGAGGGACCACCCCAAAGACTTGGCGCAGCTCATTTGCAGAAAAGGTCCGGATATCCAAGCCATCCAGAAGGATTCGACCATCTTGCGGTCGGTAAAAACCCAATAGCAGCTTGGCCAGCGTACTCTTGCCACATCCTGAGGGGCCGGCAATAAGGGTCGTTTTCCCGGGGCGGAAAACCAAGTTCAAATCACGATAGAGCCAAGGATGATTCTCGCTGTACCGGAAAGAAATGCCCTGCATTTCAATCCTTCCCTCTTGGCCCTTACTACGGCTGGGCTGAAGGGCATAGGGCTCGACCGGCGCATCCATCAGGTCACCCAGGCGAGTAACGGCCAAGTTGGCCTGCTGGAATTCCTGGTACAGGCCAACCAAGCGCAACACGGGCTGGGACAATCGCCCGGCAAACATCTGGAAGGCAACCAGCATGCCGATGGTGAAGCCATCGTTATTCATGACCAGCAAGGCGCCGACAACCAGCACAGCCAAACTCTGGATCTGGTCTAACGTGTTCGCGATAGTGTTGTAGGTGTTGGCGATCTGCTTCGTATCGAAACCGGCCGCAAGATAGCTGGAGAGGTAACCTCCGTAGCGCCGCTCCAATTGGGACTCAAGCTGGAGCGATTTGACCGTCTCCATTCCCGCCAGGTATTCGGTGACGAAGGCTTGATTGCGGGCACCAAACTGGAACTGCCGATTCAGCTTCTCGCGAAAGATCGGAGTCACCCCGACGGAGAGCAACGTCAACAAACCCAGCAGCGCCAGCGCAATGAGCGACAACTGCCAGCTGTACCAGAACATCACGGCCAGGAGCACGGTCATGAACGGCAGGTCCAGCACCAGGGTGACGGCAGCTCCCGACAGGAATTCCCGGATGGTTTCCACGCCATGCAGGCGGGCGACCAGGGTGCCGGTCGGGCGATGGGCGAAGTACGGCAGCGGCAGGCGCAGCACATGGCTGAACACCCGGCTGCCCAGGACGCCGTCGATACGATTGCCGGTATGAAGCACCAGGTATTGGCGGATCCAGCCGAATACCGCCGAGAAGATGAGGGCAAAGGCCAGTCCAGCCCCGACCGCCACCAGGGTGCTCTGGGTCTGGTGAACCACGACTTTGTCAATCACCACCTGGGTGAACAGGGGGGTGACCAGGCCGACGAGCTGCAGGGCCAGCGAGGCCCCCAGAATGTCCCGCCACACCTTGCGGTGGCGCATGAGTTCGGGAATGAACCATTTGAACCCGAATGAGTTTTTTTGCTCATCCGCCTTATCCCCGTCAATGTCCCGTGCCGCTTCCGGCTTGGGAATAAACGACCAGGCGACCGGGTGGCAACGGCCCCGAAGCTCGTCAAGACCTTCCAGGTGCGGCAGTTCCGGCGGCTCGGCGCCGGCGGACAGGCAGCGCACGCGGTCACCTTCGGCACGTAGCAAGAGGAGCGGCGAGCTCTCCGACGACTCGCCATCGCCGGTGGCTTGAACAAGCTTCGGCAGGGCGACTAACGGAAAAGGCAGGTCCGGGCTGGCCTCAACGCCAGCCAGTTCGACCGCTTCCACCGCCAGTCCAAAACGATCCGCCGCGTCGAAGAGTGCGGCCGAGTTGTAGATTCCAGCCTCGTCCGGGGGAAAGTGCTGGAGCAACAACTCCGGCGCAAAGGGAATCCGGTGCAGACGACACAGGCCACCGATGACCCGGACGAACTCCGCCCTTCCCAGGCGGAAACTATCCATGGGAACGTCCCGCCGCCGGACTCTCCCTGGAGCACCGGGGAGAGAGGAACTCGATTGGCGGAACGCGGTACGTCTTGGTCATTGTCATACCCCGTATTATTTTTGGCGGGGGCAGACTAACAAATAAAAAATGCCACTGAAATAATACTTAATGCATAGATTTGGTGGTTTTTCCTGACAAATCCGACAGCTACGCTCGTCCGGCTGCGCGCCAAATTCTTTCCTTGCTCAGGGTTCTCCGTCCATCGAAATTCTTTGCACCAAGCGGCCCACCAATACGGCAGCGGCGCCGGTCGCCAACAGATGTTTGAGGGTATGGCCGCTGATCCACCCCAGGGCCGCCAGCAGTTCGTGGTCAAAGACCTCAGCCCCCTTGGCGAAGACATAGAGGAGCAACGCCACACCGAACCACACACGATCCAGACGCGGAGCGCGGTAAATGGCTTGCCACAGGGGCACGAGGACCAGCGGCAGGCCTTGCAGGAGCAGATAGGGCCGCAGGTCGCCCTTCACCCACAACTCGGTGGCATACCACCAAGCGACGCTGGCAATGGCGAAGACGGCCAGCAACGCCGCATCCCTGCCCGCCTCGATGCCGGGCCGCGTTTCCGCCCGGACGGCCGCCAGCAGCCCGGCGCAGGCCAGGGCGATAGGCAGGCGGTCCCAGACCAGGCGGGCATTGTCCGGCGCCCAGTGGTAGAAGCTCGACCCCAGGGCGGTAAGCGTCAGGCCCAGCAGGAACAGACGATAGCCGGGCCAGCCGGCCCGCAGCGCGGGATGGCTCCGTACCGGCGCCAGCTTGAGCCATCCCCATCCGCCGACCAGGGCGAACCCCAGGTTGGAAAGCACATCCGCTCCATGGGGCAGCCCCAGGAGGAAGGATCGGTCGGCGAACTCGTGATAGTGGGCCAGTTGGAGGATGGGGCCGTGCACGACCAGCAGGAAACAGGCGGCCAGGGTGATGGCCAGGGGAAGACTGCGAAGGGACGCTTTCATGATTTCGATCCTCGGCATGTAGACAGCCTCAGATTGGCGAAATCCGCCGAAATACGAAACTTCCACCAACAACGTCTCGGCTTATGGCTGAATTCGTATCGGTATGCGATACTTTTCGCCATGACCGAAACCTCCCAACTGATCGCCACCCTGAAAGCCCAGCTGCGGCGCCAGGGACTCACCTACCGGGACGTGGCCACGGCCCTCAAGCTGTCGGAACCCAGCGTCAAGCGCCTGTTCGCCTCGGAACGCTTCACCCTCGACCGGCTGGCCCAGGTGGCCCATCTGGCCGGCTTCACCCTGGCGGAGCTGGCCCAGCAGGCCGTGGCCGACGTCCCCCGCCTGCGCACCCTGACGGAAACCCAGGAAAGGGAACTGGTGTCCGACACCAGGCTGCTGCTGGTGGCTGTCTGCGCCCTGAACCACTGGACCTTGGCCGACATGGTGGCTGTCTACCGGCTCACCGAAGCGGAATGCCTGCAGCGGCTATTGCGCCTGGATCGGTTGCATCTCATCGATCTGCTGCCAGGCAACCGCATCCGGATCACCGTCGCCCGGGACTTCGACTGGCTGCCCAACGGCCCCATCCGGCAATTTTTCCGGGCCCAGGGGCAGGACGATTTCCTGAACAGCGCCTTCGCCGGACCCGGCGAGGAAATGGCCTTCACCCACGGCATGCTGACCGAGGCGGCGGCGCAGGAAGTACTGACCGAGCTGCGGAATTTGCGCAGGAAGTTCGCCCTATTCCACGACGAGGGATTGGCGGCACCGCTGGCCCGCAGGCATGGCACCGGGCTGCTGCTGGCGCTACGGGAGTGGGAACCGGCGGGATTCGCGGCCCTGCGGCGCTCTCACGGGGAGTGAATGCCGTGCCGGGAAAAAGCTAGGCCCGCCGCGCCCCCACCACGCCCTCGATCTCATGGATGAGCCCGAGGGTGCGCTGCAGTTGCTGCAGATTGCTGATTTCCACCGTGAAGCCCATGTGGGCCTTGCCCTGCTTTGACTGGGTATGGACTCCGATGACGTTGAGCTTTTCCCGGGCGAAGATTTCGGAAATGTCCCGCAGCAGGCCTTGCCGGTCGTGGGCATCCACCAGGATGTCGGTGGAAAAGACGCCGGCGGTTTGGCCGCCCCAGTCGGTCTCGATGACCCGCTCCGGGTGCAGGGCCGCCAGGTTGGCGAAATTGCGGCAGTCGGCGCGGTGGATGGAAACCCCCTTGCCCCGGGTGACGAAGCCCTGGATGGAATCCGGAGGCGCCGGCTTGCAGCAGCGAGCGAGCTGGGTGAGGAGCTTGTCCACGCCGACGATGAGGATGCCCTGGTTGCCTTCCACCGGCTTGCTCGGGCGGGTCTGCACCTCGTCCGGCGGCAGGTTTTCCGTTGCCAGGTCGCCGCCCCGGGCGACCGCCTGGAATTGCCGCAGGTTCCACTCGTTGCGGGCGGCGCCGATGAACAGGTCGTCGGCCTTGGCGAAGCCCAGCTTGTGCGCCAGTTCCTCGATATGGGCGCCGGTCTGCCCTAGGCGCTGCAATTCCTTGGCGACGATGCCCTTGCCCTCGGCCAGGGTTTCCTCCAGGGCGAGGTTGGAGAACCACTGGCGTGCCTTGAGGCGGGCGCTCTTGGTGTGGATGTAGCCCTGTGCCGGGTTGAGCCAGTCCCGGGAAGGCCCGCCCTGCTTGGCGGTGACGATCTCGACCCGCTGCCCGGTCTCCAGGGCGGTGTTGAGGGGCACCAGGGCGCCATTGACCTTGGCGCCGCGGCAGCGGTGGCCGAGGTCGGTATGGACCCGGTAGGCGAAGTCGATGGGAGTGGAACCGGCCGGCAGGTCCACCACCTTGCCCTGGGGGGTGATGACGTAGATGGTCTCGTCCAGGGCGGCCTGCTTGTAGTGGTTCACCCAGTCGGAGCTGTCGGCGACATCGTCCTTCCAGGTCAGCAACTGGCGCAGCCAGGCGATCTTCTCGTCGTAATTGTCCTCGGGATGGCGCTTGCTGCCTTCCTTGTAGCGCCAGTGGGCGGCGACGCCCAGTTCGGCGTGCTTGTGCATGTCCCAGGTACGGATCTGCACTTCCAGGGCCCGCCCGTCGGGGCAGCGCACCGCCGTATGGAGCGACCGGTAATAGTTGCCCTTGGGATTGGAAATGTAGTCGTCGAATTCCTTCGGGATCGGCGTCCAGATGTTGTGGACGATGCCCAGGACCGTGTAGCAATCCTTGACGTCGTCCACGATGACCCGCAGGGCGCGGACATCATAGACTTCCGAGAACTCCACGTCCTTCTTCCGCATCTTGTTCCAGATGCTGTAGATGTGCTTGGGCCGCCCGTAGACCTCGGCCTTGGCGACACCGACGGCCTTGAGTTCCTCCCGCAGCCGGGCAATGGCGTCGGCGATGAACTGTTCCCGCTCGATGCGCTTCTCATCGAGCATCTTGGCGATCTTCTTGTAGGTCTCCGGGTGCAGGAAGCGGAAGGACATGTCCTCCAGTTCCCACTTCAGCTCCCAGACGCCCAGGCGGTTGGCGAGGGGCGAATAGAGCTCCAGGGTCTCCCGGGCCACCTGGATGCGCAGGTCGTCCGGGTTGGCGGCGTAGTAGCGCAGCGTCTGGGTACGGCTGGCGAGGCGCAGCAACACCACGCGGATGTCCTCCACCATGGCCAGCAGCATCTTGCGCAGCACTTCGATCTGGGCCTTCATCTCGTTGGGGCTGGCGTCGCCGGCCTCCAGGTTGGCGGCGACGAAGCCCCGGGTGATCGGGCGCAGGTGGTTGAGGCGGGAGATGCCGCTTACCAGATGGGCGACTGCCTTGCCGAACCGTTCCTCAATGTGGATCAGGCCCTGCTCGTCGTGGGCCGGCACGGCAAAGAGCAGCGCGGCGGCACGGGAATCGCTGTCCATCTTGAGGCCGGCGATGATGAGGGCCATCCCGAGGGCATGGGACCAGATACGTTCGCCGCTGCCCAGGGTGGCGTCGGCGTAGGTATGCCAGGCAAATTCGACCGCTTCGCGCAAGCGCAGCGCATCTTCGGCCTCCAGGCCTTCGGAAAGGGTATGCAGGAACTGCTCGAAATCGCTCTGGGCGGCGACGGAATGGACGACGGAAACCATCCCCTAATTATACTGCCGACGGCGGTTTCCGCCGTTAAGGCATAATCCCCATCATGCCTCGCCTGCTGACCAATCCCTACCTCCTCCTGGCCCTGACCGTTCTCTTCTGGTCGGGCAACATGGTACTCGGCCGCGGCATCCGGGCCGACATCCCTCCCCTCACCCTCGCCTTCTGGCGCTGGGCCATCGCCCTCGCCCTCACCCTGCCCCTGGCCCTGCCCCATTTGAAGTCTCAGTGGCCGCTCCTGAAGAAGGGCTGGCGAGCCATTCTCGTCCTCGGCGTCCTCGGGGTCGGCTGCTACAACACCTTCGCCTACATCGCCCTCCAGTACACGGGGGCCACTAACGCCGTACTCCTCAATTCCTTCGTCCCCATCGCCACCATCGGCATTTCCTGGGCTTTCCTCGGCAAGCACCTGCACCGGGTGGAAGGCTTCGGGGTGGCGATCTCCCTAGTGGGTGCCGTCGCCATCATCGCCCGGGGCGACCTGGCCGTGCTGGCCGGCCTCCACCTCAACCTGGGGGATATCTGGATGCTGGGGGCCGTGCTGGTCTGGGCCCTCTACACCGTTGGCCTCGCCTGGCGGCCGGCCGGGGTCCATCCCATGCTCATGCTGGCATCCCTGACCGCCGTCGGCCTCGCCAGCATCGCCCCGGCCTATGCCTGGGAACTCACCGGCGAACGGGCCATGAACGTCCATTGGGGATCGCTCCTGTCCCTGGCCTACGTCGGCATCTTCCCCGGCTTCCTGGGCTATGTCTTCTACAACCGGGCGGTGGCCGAGGTGGGCGCCAACCAGGCCAGCCTCTTCATCCACCTCATGCCGGTTTTCGGCACCGTGCTTTCGGCCCTGCTCCTGGGCGAGATTCCCCAGGGGTACCACTACGCCGGCATCGCCCTCATTTTCGCCGGCATCTGGCTCACCACCCGGAAACCATGATCCGCAAGCTGCTGGACTGGTTCCGGGGCCGGCGGCGCCCTGGAATCCCCGATGAACTGTGGCAACGGACCATCGCCGGGCTGCCCTTCCTCGCCTGCCTGTCCGCCGATGAACAGGCCGATCTGCGGGACTTGGCGGAACGCTTCCTGGCCGAAAAGGAATTCACCGCCGCCGGGGGGCTGGCCCTCGATGACGCCATCTGCATTTCCATCGCCGCCCAGGGCTGCCTCCCCATTTTGCGCCTGGGCCTGGGGGCCTATCGGGGCTGGGTCGGCATCGTGGTCTACCCGGATGAATTCGTTGTCCCCCGCCAGTTGCAGGACGAGTTCGGAGTGGTGCATGAATACGAGGACGTGCTCTCCGGCGAAGCCTGGCAAGGGGGGCCCCTCATCGTTTCCTGGCGGGACGCCCAGATGGCCGGCGAGGGCTACAACGTGGTGATCCACGAATTCGCCCACAAGCTCGACATGCTGAACGGCGACGCTGATGGCGTCCCGGCGCTGCACTCCGGCCTTACCGTGGAAAGCTGGGAGGAGGGGCTCCTGGCCGCCTACGACGATTTCTGCCACCGGGTGGACCGGGGCGAGGAAACCATCATCGATCCCTACGCCTCCGAGCACCCGGCCGAATTCTTCGCCGTCCTGTCGGAATGCTTCTTCGAGATGCCGGACGTGGTGGCCGCCGAATACCCGGCCCTCTACAAGCTGCTGCAGCGCTACTACCGTCAGGATCCGCTGGCCCGCTGGATGAAGGCGGCCAGCGCCGATACCACCGCTCCCGGCTGATCCCGGTGGGGCGAATGGCCGCAGGCCCGCAGCTTGAGGAGCTCGGCGGCCGGCACCTGCTCGGCGATGGCATCGATCTGGCGCATGGTGGCGTACTTGTCCTCATGGCCCTGCAGGGCGAGGACCGGGCAACGGATGGCGGGCAGGTACGACTCGATATTCCAGCCCCGGAAGGCGGGTGACAGCCAGGTATCGTTCCAGTCGTGGAATACCCGCTCCGAATCCCGGTGATAGCGCCCCAATTTCTGCCCCATGTCGGTGGTGGCCCAGGTTTCCCGGGCAGCCCGGATGCCCGCCAGGGTCTCTTCCTCCACGAATTCGTGGGGCGCCATGGCCACCACCCCAAGGGGGCGATCGGGAAAGGCGCCGGCGTAGATGAGGGCGATGCTGGCACCATCGCTGTGCCCGATCAGGAAGGGGCGTTCGATATCCAGAGCCGCCAGGAAGGCAGGCAGTGCCTCTAGGGCCTCGACGTGGAGATAGCGGGACGTGCGCACCTCCCCATAGGGTTCGGAACCGCCGTAGCCAGCACGGGAAAAGACGACGGTGCGGCAGCCGGTCCGGGCCGCCAGGCGTTCGGGAAAATCCCGCCATAGGGCGACGCACCCCAGCCCCTCGTGGAGCAGAACCAGCACCGGCCGGCCGGGCTCGCCGGCGGGATAATCGCGGTATTCGAGCCGCAGCCCGTTGACGGTGACGTGCTTCATGCCGCCAGCAGGAAATCCCGGACGATGGCAACCTGCTCCGCGGTCTGGAACATGGGAGCATGGCCGACGCCGGGCACCTCGGCCAATTGCGCCCGGGGACCCCGCTCGCCCATCTGCCGCCAGGTGTCCCGGGTCAGCAGGTCGGAATCGGCCCCCCGCACCACCAGGGTGGGACAGGCGATGCGCTCATAGATCGGCCAGAGATCGATATCCTCGTCGGAGAGGCTAGCCTTGAAGGGTTCGGCAATGCGGGGATCGTAGACGAAACCCCAGCGGCCATCGGCCCGCTGCCGGATGGTATGTTCGGCGAGGGCGCGCCACTGCTCCTCGGACAAGGGCCCGAAGGGAGCGCTGACAAACTTTGTGTAGGCTAGCCCCTCGTCCCGGGTGGCCCAGGTGGGATCCGCCCCGACGTACTGGGCGATGCGCAGCACCCCTTCGGCCGTGATCACCGGCCCCACGTCATTAAGCACGAGGCGGGTGATGGGGGTGTTGTCCATGCTGGCCAGGGCCATGCCGATAATGCCGCCCATGGAAGTGCCGACCCAGTGCACGGCAGTCACGTCGAGGCGAGCGATGAGGGTCACCATGTCCGCCGCATACTGCGGAAGAACGTAGCCGGCCGGATCCTTGAGCCAGGCGCTTTGACCGCGCCCAACTACATCGGGGCAGACCACCCGGTAATAGGGTGCCATTTCCCGGGCCAGGAAATCGAAATCCCGGCCGTTGCGGGTGAGGCCATGGACGCAGACCAAGACTCGCGGGTTGTCGGCTTCCCCCCATTCCGTGTACGCCATGCGGTGAAGCCCCGAAGGACTGAAGCAGCGCACATTCCTCTGGCGATAGGGCATTTTCTTCTCCTTTTTTCTTACTCTATCACTGACCATGCCAGTAGCGCCGGTGTTCCTGGCGCCACGCCTCGATACGCGAACCGCCCACCCCCAGACGGACGATCAGGGCTCCGTCCCGGTCGGTGCGCCAGACGGGCACAGGCAGGGACTCGTAGCGTTCCATGACATCGGGCTTCGGATGGCCGAAGCGGTTGCGGTAGCCCACCGGCACGATGGCCGCCCGGGCACCGACCGCCGCAATGAAGGGCGGCGTCGAGGAAGTCCGGCTGCCATGGTGGGGCACCAGCATCACATCGGACTGGAGGGCTGCGGCGTCGCGGGCAAGGAGAGCCGCTTCATCTTTCGCTTCGATGTCGGAGGTCAGCAGCATCCCGGTTCCACCTGCCTCCACCTTGAGGACGCAGGACAGATGGTTGGTCTTGCCGCCGGTCTCGTAGTCCGCCGTCTGGGGATGCAGGAGGGAGAAGCGCACACCATCCCACTCCCAGCTCTGGCCGGCCAGGCACGGTTTCCCTCCCAGTTCCGCCACGGAAGTCCGGACCATCCCCACCGGCAGGGCGGCGGCCACGGAGGCCATCCCTCCCGAATGGTCGCTATCCCGGTGGGTCACCATCATCACGTCCAGGGAATTGAGACCGATGGCCCGCAGGTAAGGGACCACCACCCGCTGGCCGGCATCGGACTCGGCGCTGTAGAGCGGCCCCGGATCGTAAAGGAGAGCATGGTCCCGGGTCTGGACCAGCGCCGCCAGGCCTTGACCTACGTCGAGCACCGTCACCCGGGCTTCCCCTGCATCTGGCCGGGTCGCCGGCCAGAAGGCCGCCGGCAACAGGAGGACAGCCCCCACCCAGCGCCCCGCCAGCCCCCGCGGCAAGAGCAGGATGGCGACTCCGACGCCGGCCCCTACGGCAGCCCACAGGGGTGGCGCCGGTGCCACCCACACCGGCCAGCCCGCGCACCACTCCAGGAAAACCATGAGCCCCGCAAGAATGCCGTGGGCCAGGGCCAGAATGGGCCACCAAGGCACGGCGGCAGCCAGCAAGGCCAGGGGAGTGACCATGAAACTGACCACCGGGATGGCTACCGCGTTGGCCAGGGGAGAAACCAGGGAAAATTGCTGGAAGACCAGCAGCAGCACCGGTAGCGAGGCCAGGGTGGCGGCCCATTGGGTGCCTCCCCAGGTGGACAGCCGGCCTCGCCAACCCCGAGCCTGGCCGACCAGGCCGGCACCGACCCAGAGGAGCGCCCCGACCGCCCCGAAGGAGAGCCAGAAGCCGGCGGCCAGAACGGCCCAGGGATCGATCAGCAGGACGACGGCCAAGGCCAGGCACAGGATGCGGCTGGGCGCTACCCGGCGCCCTGAAACCATGGCCAGGGCGGCCACCGTCAGCATGTAGAGCGTGCGCTGGGCTGGCACCCCGAAACCGGCCAGCCAGGTGTAGGCGAAGGCCGCCAGCCAGCCGACGAGGATGGCGGCCCGCTGGGCCGGCTGGCGCAGGGCGAGAAACGGCACCCGGCGCCAAAGCCAGCCGAATCCGATCGCCAGCACCGCCGCCACCAGGGTAATGTGGAGCCCGGACACCGAGACGAGGTGGGTGATGCCCGTGCGGTTGAAGACGTTCCAGAGATCGCCCTGGATGGCTCCCTGGTCGCCCACGGCCAGGGCCACCAGGATTCCGGCATAGGGATAGTCCTCTGCCGGCAGAAGATTCCGGAAGGACTGGCGCACGGCGTCCCGGGCCCGTTCCACCCCATAGCCGGGACGCCACACCATGTCGGCGAGGCGCTGCCCCTGACCTTTCGGCCGTACGTAGCCGGTGGCCCGGATGTTTCGCTCCAACAGCCAGGCCTCGTAGTCGAAGCCATGGGGATTGGCGTTGCCATGGGGACGTTTCAGGCGCACCGTCAGCCGCCAGCGTTCGCCGGGCCGGACCATCAGGGCTCCCTGGTCTTCCCCGTCACGCCGGCCCTCGTACCAGGAGAGCATGACGCGGGACGGCAGACGGGCGCCGCCGGTCAACACCGATTCCACCTCGAACTCGAAGCGGCTGCCTTGGTGGAAGGGCTGGGGCAGCGCCGCCACGACGCCCACCACCTCGACATCCCGTCCCTCCCATTCCAGCGCCAGGCTGTCGGCCAGCCTCAGTTCCGCCCGCCAGGCCGCCCAGCCGAAGCCGAAGGCAATACAGGCCGCAACGGCCAGCCATTGCAGGAACCGCTTGCGGCGCCACCGCCAAGCCGGCAGGACCAGGCCCCCGGCCACCATGGCCCAAGCGCCCCAGGCCGGTAATTGGGGCTGGAATTGCAGGCAGATAATGCCAATGGCAACGGCGACAATAAGGCGGCGCATAGGAGGATAATGCCAGTTCTATGCGCAAGTACCTGCGGAAATTCCTGCCCGATCGCGAGGCGGTGCGCAACAACCGATGGCTCAGGCCTTTCGAGGCCCGGCTGCTGCATCCGCGCCTGTGGCACCTGAATCGGCACTCGGCTGCCGGCGCTGTGGCGCTGGGGCTGTTCTGCGGGCTCATTCCAGGACCCTTCCAGATGCTGGGTGCCGCTATCGGCGCTCTGGTGTTCCGGGTGAACCTGCCCCTGGCCCTCGTCACCACCTTCTACACCAACCCCTTCACCATCGTGCCTCTCTATATCCTGGCCTATGAGATCGGGCACTTGGTGAGTGCGGACACCAGCGGATTCAGTGCTCCACCGGAATTCGACTGGCTCCGCCTGCTTGACTGGACCCAAACCATGATGGGATGGATGGCCGGCATCGGCCGCCCCCTGGGTATCGGCCTGGTCCTCCTCGCCCTCGGCCTCGCTGTTATCGGCTATTTCCTGGTCAAAGCCGCCTGGCGCCTACACCTCGTTCTGGCCTGGCAGCGACGCCGCCAGGCCAGGCTCGGCCTCCGGTCCTGAAGCGCCGCCTAACCGGCCAAACAACCGTCCTGCAAGTTCAGCATGCGGTCGGCACGGGAAGCCAGTTCGGTGTCGTGGGTAACAATCACCAAGCTGCTCTGCCTGCTCGCCACTTTCTCGAGCAGGAGATCGAACACAGCTCGGGCCGTTTGCCGATCCAGGTTGCCGGTAGGTTCGTCGGCCAGGAGACAGGCCGGCTCGCTCACCAGGGCCCGGGCAATGGCCGCCCGCTGGCGCTCCCCCCCGGACAGTTCGCCCGGCCGGTGTTCAAGGCGATGGCCGAGACCGACCGCTTCCAGCATCCGCCCAGCTCTCGTCTCGGCCTCGGCCCGCGGCAGGCGGCGAATGAGAAGCGGCATGGCGACGTTCTCCAGGGCCGAGAACTCGGGCAGCAGGTGGTGGAACTGGTAGACGAATCCCAGGTGCAGGTTACGCCAGTCTCCCCGGGCCACTTCGCCCATGGCGGAGAACGATTTACCCATCAATTCCACGGTGCCGGCCGAGGGGGAATCCAGCCCGCCCAGGAGATGGAGCAAGGTGCTCTTGCCGGAGCCGGAGGCGCCGACGATGGCCAGGGTTTCCCCGGCCTTCACCTGGAGATCCACACCTCGCAGTACCGGCACTTCCAGGCCACCGCCGGTGAAGGTCTTGGCCAGCCCCGAACAGGCGAGAACGATGTTTTCACTCATAGCGCAGCGCCTCCGCCGGATTGACGCGGGCCGCCCGCCAGCTGGGATAGAGGGTCGCCAGGAGGGCGAGTACGAAGGAGATGGCCGTGACCCCCCAGACGTCGCTCCACTGCAGTTCGGAAGGCAACTCGGAGATGTAATACACCTCCCGTGACAGGAAGTGGATGCCGAAAAGCCTTTCGATAGCCGGAACCACGACGTCGATATTGAGGGCCAGGGCGACGCCGCCGATGATTCCCAGTCCGAGCCCGATGAAGCCCACCACGGCCCCCTGGATCACGAACACCGCCATGATGGAGCGCGGCCGCGCCCCCAGGGTCCGCAGGATGGCGATGTCGGCCTGCTTGTCCGTAACCGCCATGACCAGGGTGGACACGAGGTTGAAGGCCGCTACCGCGACGATCAGGGAAAGGATGATGAACATCATGTTCTTCTCGATCTGGACCGCCCGGAAGAAATTGGCGTGGCTCTTGGTCCAGTCGTAGATGTAGGTATCGGCTGTCAGCATCCGGGCAATTTCCCGCGCCACCCGCGGCGCCTGGAAGAGGTCGTCGAGTTTCAGCCGGACGCCGCTGACCCGGTCGTCCATCCGGTACAGTTTCTGGGCGTCCTCCAGGTTGATCAGGGCGAGGCCATTGTCGTATTCGAACATGCCGACCTCGAAAATACCGACCACCTTGAAGGACTTGAGTCGGGGCACCAGCCCGGCTGGCGTCACGGTTCCCTGGGGGGCGATCAGGGTGACCTTGTCCCCAACCAACACCCGCAACGCTCGGGCCAGCTCCGCACCGAGGATGACGCCGAACTCACCGGGCTTCAAGTCCTCGAGCTTGCCGCTCTGCATGTGGCCGGCGAAGTCCGCCACGCCTTCCTCCAGGTCGGGGCGGATACCCCGAACCAGCGCTCCCCGCACGCCGTTGTCCACGGCGAACATGGCTTGGGATTGAATGAAGGGAGCCGCTGCCCTCACCTCCGGATGGCGACTGGCCTCGGCAGCGACCTGCGGCCAGTCGGCCAGGTCTCCGCCCACGCCGGTGATCTGGATATGGGAGGCCACTCCAAGGATGCGAGTGCGAAGCTCCTTCTGAAACCCGTTCATGACCGACAGCACCACAATGAGCGCAGCGACCCCGAGCCCGATGCCCAGCATGGAAATCAGCGAAATGAAGGATATGAAATGGTTGCGTCGCTTGGCGCGGGTGTAGCGCAGGCCGATCAGCAGTTCGTATGGAAATGTCATGCGGAATCGCAAATGGGAAGAGCCGCTATGGTACACCCAACCGGCCAACCGACCCCAACGGTGCTTGATGACTCGCCCCGAATAAGCCCGCAGCCCCCCAAGCGCAAAGCCCTCGCCGGGGAATCCCGGGAGGGCTTTGGGGGGTGGGGTGCCTGGCGGTGACCTACTTTCGCGAGCGGGTTGCTCACTATCATCGGCGCGCTTTCGTTTCACGGTCCTGTTCGGGAAGGGAAGGGGTGGGTCCGAAATGCTGTGGCCGCCAAGCGTAACTT
>Ga0316605_10000631_pt1 | contig 23440 bp, 21 predicted proteins | sample OWC_soil_day20_n_FD_207666 | JGI IMG/M metagenome (GOLD analysis project Ga0316605, IMG submission 207666) | Wetland soil microbial communities from Old Woman Creek delta, Ohio, United States - OWC_soil_day20_noCT | ecosystem: Environmental > Terrestrial > Soil > Wetlands | place: USA: Ohio...
AACCCATAAAATCATAAAATTATACCCAAAAGGGTACAATCCGCATTAAAACTTCTATATTTGTACCCAAACGGGTATAATATGGAATATCTATCTCTTTCCGAATACGTAAAACAAATGCGTAAACAGTATAATCTTACACAAGTTGAACTATCAGAGAAATCGGGAGTTGGACTTCGTTTTGTGCGTGAGCTAGAAAGAGGAAAGCAGTCTTTACGCCTTGACAAAGTAAATCAGATTCTGAATCTTTTTGGCTCGGAAGTTGGTGCTGTACCCATAGACAAAAGTAAATTCAATATATAACACATAAAACAATATATGAGCCTGAAACATAAAGATTATAAAGAAGCAAATATCCGCTTCCTGGAAGAGAACCTGAACGAAGAGGGAGTTATGGAATTGCCTTGCGGAGTGCAGTATAAAGTGATACTACAGGGCAAAGGACAGATACCCACAGCCAAGAGTATGGTGAAAGTTCACTATAAAGGTACCCTGATTGACGGAACGGTATTTGATGATTCTTTCAGCAGAAAGAGACCGGAATCTTTCAGAGTAAATGAGGTGATTGACGGTTGGCAAGAGGCCCTGAAGGTGATGCCTCTGGGTTCTCGCTGGATGATTTATATTCCTTACCATCTGGGATATGGAACCAGGGCGGCAGGGAAAATTAAACCCTACTCTACCCTGATTTTTGAAGTGGAACTGCTAGGGGTTAAATAACCCCTGGCAATTAGCTGAATTCTTTCCTGAGTTGTTCAACCCAGTCGTGAATTCGTTTTTCTGTTTGTTTCGGTTGGTTTTCAACATCCAGAGCCAGACCAAGAAACTTACCGTCTTTCAGTGCCTGCGAATGGTTAAATGAATATCCATCGGCAGAGGTAAGTCCCACAAGTTGGGCTCCTGCTATTTCAAAAGCATCAGCCAGAAGACCTATCCCATCAACAAAATTATCGGGATAGTTTATCTGATCTCCGAGACCGAATATAGCTACTTTCTTATCCTGAAGCTCAAGGGATGTAAGCTCGGGTATTATCTCATCCCAATAGGTAGGCAGTTCACCATCGAACCAGGTGGAGGTACCTACTATCAGATAGTTATAAGTGAGAAACTCTTTTTTCCATGCACTCTCAATAGGAACAATCTCTAAATCGGCTTCGCCAAATGCTTCTTGTATCTGCTGCGCTATAGCAGCTGTCTTCTTAGTGCTTGCACCGTAAAATAATCCAATCTTTTTCATTGTAAATGTGTTTAATAATTAGTATTCCAGTAAACTTTTAGCTGCCTTGTAAATGCGTTCCTCACCCGGAAGAATGGCTTTTTCAAAGTTAGGATGAAAGCCTACAGGGGTGAATATGGAACCTACTCGCTGAACGGGGGCATCGAGATAACGGAACATCTCCTCACCTATCATTGCTGCTATCTCGGCACCGAATCCTGAAAAGACTTTGTCCTCATGCACAATCAGAGCTTTGCTGGTTTTCTTCACTGATTCAAAAATGGCTTCTTTATCGAGCGGAATAAGTGAACGAAGATCCATTACTTCAACATTCCAGCCGAATTCTTTTGCCAGGCGATCGGCCACGGTAAGACAGAAATGAGTAGTGTTACCATAGGTAATGATACTGAGGTCTGTTCCTTCCCGGCGAATACGTGCCTTTCCGAACGGTACTTCAAAATCATCGGGTACTACGGTTGCAGCTTCCACTGCATTATACTGTGCTTTAGGTTCCAGATAGAGGGTGAATCCTTTTGAACGCAGACTGGTACGTAGCAATCCTGCTGCATCATCGGCAAAAGAAGGATAAACAATACGTGCACCCGGGAGTGTGGTCAATGCACCCTCCAAAGTTTGTGAATGATATAATCCTCCGCCAATGTATCCTCCCGAAGCAAGACGTAATGTTATATTTGGCACAAACTGTCCGTTGCTTCGCCAGTATTCGTGTGTACACTCTACATATTGCTCTACTGCCGGCCAGAAATAATCGGCAAACTCGGCACCCTCAATAACTATTCGTATTTTAGGATCGAAGCGGCTCATGCCATTGGCTGTACCTACAATATAGTCCTCTGCAATGGGTGCATTGAATACTCTTTTTACACCAAACTCCTGTTGCATGCCTTTGGTTACATTGAACACACCACCTTTGTCTTTATTAGCTACATCCTGCCCCCAGAGGAAGGTATCTGGATTGTGTCTGAACTCAGCTTTCAATGTTTCATTGATAGCCGTAACCATATTCTTTTTCTCTCCTTCCTGGTTATGGGTTCCGTCAACATAAACTTTTGGTTTATATGGCTCGGGAAGAACATAATCGAGTACTGTAGAGGCATCGGGATCGGGAGCTGCAATGGCTCTTTTATTGGCTGCACTCAGTTCTTTCTTTGCTTCTTCTTCAATTTTCTTTAGTTCATCTTCAGTAAATCGTTCGTATCGCAACAACATTCTCCTGAATTTCTGTAGCGGATCGGCAGCCTTTACGTAAGCCAGTTCATCTTCATCACGATACAGGGTGTGCTTATCTGAATTAGAGTGCGAGCCAATACGCACACAGTTGGCATGAACAATAACCGGATTATGCTTTGTAATTGCATATTCGCGGGCTTCGGCCATGGCATTCATGGAATCGAACACATCTTTTCCGTTGCAGTAGATTATCTTAAGATTCTTGAATCCGGAGAAATTAGCAGCAACCTTAGGATTGGATGTCTGGTCTTTTTTAGGGACAGAAATACCAAATCCGTTGTCTTCGATGACAAAGATAACGGGCAACTGTTCTGTGCTTGCTCCATTGATTGCTTCGTAAACAAAACCTTCGGATACGGAAGATTCGCCGTGAGAGGCTATAACTACTCCTTTATGTCCATAGTAGGCCATAGCACGGGCTACTCCAACAGCATGAAGATCCTGGGTTGCAGTGGCCGATGAGATATTCTGAATATTCCATTCCATCTTTGCAAAATGATTGGACATATGACGTCCGCCACTTGTTAAGTCGGTTGCTTTGGAGAGTCCGTTAAGAATAATTTCTTCCGCAGTCATTCCGGCTGAAAGGGCGGCAAGCAAGTCACGGTAATAAGGGAAAAAGAAATCTTCTCCTCTGGTAAAGACTTGTCCCATGGCTAGTTGTATACCGTCATGCCCTGCATAGGGGGCATGAAACGACCAGCCTAATGATTGAAGTAAATAAGCTGGTGCTTTCTCGTCGATCATGCGTCCAAGTGTCATGAGGTAATACCACTTTCTGAGTGTCTCTTTATCTGTGGATTTTATATCGTACTTTTTCATACTTTCTCTTTTTAAAGTGTTTTGAACTATCCGTTCCAGTTCTCAAGATAATCGGCTATACGTCTGAGGAATGCACCTCCCATTGCACCATTAACAATACGATGATCATAAGAAAGTGAAAGGTACATTTTATGGCGGATGGCAATGGTATCACCTTCGGGGGTTTCTACTACCGCCGGTTTTTTCTCTATATAACCAACTCCCAAAATGGCAACCTGCGGCTGGTTGATAATTGGCGTGCCTATGATGTTCTTGAAAGTACCAAAGTTTGTAATGGTAAAGGTTCCACCCTGTATATCGTCCGGTGATAATTTATTGGCACGTGCTTTTGCCGCCAGCGTGTCGATGCTTCCAGCCAATCCGCTCAGACTTAGTTTATCGGCATTATGTATTACCGGTACAATCAGATTACCATCATTGAGTGATACTGCCACACCTACATTTATTTTCTTTTTCAGTATCATGCGGTAGCCATCAACAGATGCATTGACGTATGGATACTCTGCCAAAGATTTTGTAACAGCCTCAACGATAGCAGGCATATATGTGAGAGAGATACCTTCACGTCGTTGGAATGATTCTTTGTTGCGTTCTCGCCAACGTACCAGTTTAGTTACATCAACCTCGACCACGGTTGTAACATGTGGCGATACTTGTTTTGACATAACCATGTGATCGGCAATAATACGGCGGACAAAGTCCATTTCGACTACTTCGTCACCATCAGAAACTGGTATAACAGGTGCTGCTGGTGCTGGTTTGGATTCTGAAGCAACAGGTTGAGACACGGTTGCCGGCTTAGGTTGCGGAACAAGTGTTGATTCTACAGATACAGCTTTTTGCGGGGCAACAGTAGCAGTAGCAACCGGCTGGGTTCCTTTCTTTTTATGCTCTACATAAGTCTTTATGTCTTTCTTACTTAAGCGTCCTTCGTAACCGGTACCGGGAATACTGTCAAGTTCCTCTTTAGAAAGCTGAGCTTCCTGAGCTATCTGAAGTACAATAGGAGAATGCCATCTGGCTTCTTCACTTTTCTCGTTCTTAACCGGTGGAGTAGATTGTGCAGGAGCTTCTTCTTTCGAGGTTGTACTTTCAGCAACTTCCGACGTTTCTTCTTCCGAATCTCCTTCGAGCTGTACAATTGCTACCACCGTACCTACCGCAACGGTATCGCCTTCATTGAAAAGTATCTGAAGTATCTTTCCTGCCACGGGAGAAGGTATTTCCGCACTAACTTTAGCAGTACTTACTTCAAACAAGATATCGTCTTCGTTAATAACATCGCCTACTTTGACCGACCATGTCATTATAGTTCCTTCTGTTATGCTTTCACCCAGTTTGGGCATTTTTATTTCAAATGTAGCCATAGCTAATGTTTTTTTGGATTATTTTAAATATGATGCATTAAAGTTCCAGTCGGATGTAGAATATTTTTCCCTACTCAATTGTTTTATTGCCGACAGATCTTTTTCATTGAGTGTATATATCTTATTATTGATTTCATTATTCAGAAAGTAGTTCATGATCAATTCTTTCAGGTCACTGATTTGCATGTTACCAGGTACGTATTCCTTAATATTGGTAACCTGACTTCTAACAGACTTTACGTAAACCGAACGTGAAGATGCGTCATTATTCTGTTGAGTTGGTAAAGAGCTTAATGCTGTATTAAGTTTCAATAAGTCCGTTGAATAAAGTAGCGTAGCATGATACATCACCCGCTTTTTATGGATGCACTGTGCACTTCCCGATATTTTCAGTCCATCAACATTCAATCCCCGTCGTTCGTCAGCCTCAGCATTGATTCCTATTTCCTTAAGAAAATTCTGAATCTGAATAAGGTATTTATTAAAATCAGCATTATCACTGTTTTCAATAAAAGTGAAATTCAGGTTGCCGGCATCATGATACACAGCACCGCCACCAGAGTATCTTCTTACTACTTTGATGCGATGATCTCTCACAAAATCCATATTAACCTCTGCCCATACATTCTGATGTTTGCCAATAATGACTGATGGTTCATTCTGCCACAGCATGAATACATTCTCCTGAAAAGAATGGAGAAGATATTCTTCTGCTGCCAGATTAAACCAGGCATCTGTATATGGATTGTTTATGCAAAGCATCTTGATAATGTTTTGATTGTTAATGGATCAGACAAACAGACTTTCGCGGATTATCTCGCTCACCGTAGGGTGTGGAAATATCTGTTTCTTCAGTTCTTCTACCGTCAATTTTCTGTCTATAGCCATACTCATGCTCATAATCAGCTCGGATGCAGGATTGCCATACAAGTGGCAGCCAATGATATGCTCTTCACTATCTGTAATCAGTTTGCAGAGTCCGTTTCCAAGTTCATTTTCGGCAACAAACCGGCCTGAATAAGCCATCGGCAACTTCAGAACCTGATAATCTGTTCCGCTTGCTTTAAGCTCTTCTTCTGTTTTTCCGGCTCCGGCAAGTTCAGGATTGGTATACACTACTCCCGGAACAGAATCATAATTCATCTTATCCTCAATTCCCAAAATGTGATTAACAGCTACCTCTCCTTCACGAATAGCTGTATGTGCCAACAAAGAGAATCCGGTGATGTCTCCACAAGCATAGACTCCGGGGTGACTGGTTTGCATATATTCATTAACCTTTACTCCACCTTTCTGTAGTTCAACATGCAGGTTTTCAATACCAAGATTGGCAGTAACCGGTCTGCGGCCGACACTAACCAGAATCTTTTCGGATTCAACAGTTTCCTGTTTACCTTCTTTTTCAACAAAGACTTTTCCTGTTGCAACTTCTGTGACTTTGGTTCCCAGCAGGAATCGTACTCCTTTCTTAGTGTAATCCGCCCGGAGCATTGCAGAGGTTTCCTTGTCCATAGCTCCCAATATTTCCGGTAGCATTTCTATAACAGTAACTTTAACTCCCATGCTGTTAAAGAAAGAAGCAAATTCCATCCCGATAACTCCGCCACCAATAATGGCTAGAGATCGTGGAAGTTCTTTCAGTTCAAGCGCTTCTTTAGAAGTCCAGTACTCAATTTCGGACAGTCCCTTGATAGGAGGAATTACAGTTTCAGAACCTGCACAGAGTAGCAGGTACTTAACTGAGTATGTTTCATCATTACAGGATAAATTAATAGTTCCTTCTTTTTCACCCAGAACAGTAGCACTTCCTTCGACAAGCTGAACGCCATAAGTTTTTAATTTCATGCCTACTCCGGAAGTGAGTTTCTTAACAACCTTATTCTTACGGCTCATAATCTTTTCAAAATCGAACCCGGGATTAGCATCAGCAAGTATTCCGTATTTAGAAGCACTTTTAATATTATCCAATATTTTTGCAGAATAGAGTAAAGCCTTGGTTGGGATACAACCTTCATTGAGACAGACTCCCCCTATTGCATTCTTTTCAAAAAGGACTGTTTTAAGTCCACTTGAAGCGGCTCTTTCAGCAGCATTATATCCTGCCGGTCCGCCACCTATAATTGCTAAATCATATACCATAATACATTCCTTATTTATATCAAGTATAAACAAAAAAAACATCAATTAGTTCTAAAACAACGATTTATGCAATAAATAATTTTAAAAGTAATTTAAATGAAATAAAAATGCAAGTAAAATAGCATATTAAAACTTAAAACAAGCAATAAGTTTCATTTTTGTTTTTCAGTAAGATATTTCCAAAAACGGACAGGCAAGTTTTGACGATGAAGCCGTGGGTTAATACGCTCTTTTATAGCTATTGATTTAAAGTACTCTTTCCACATTTGCTGAAAGAGCTTTTCACGTTGATTGACGGAACGATATTTGATGGGGACTTTAGTAGAAAAAGACCGGTAAACTCTACTTTAAACGAATTTTTAAATTATAACAGCCAGTGGTTAAGTAACCACTGGCTGTTATTCGTTGCTAATTAAAATAACTCACCTGTTTTAAGAAGCCTAATTATCATCATCATCAGATCCTGTTGTGAATGACCATGTAGGACTGAACGCAACAACTTTCCCATTGGCTTTTGCTAATACATACCAAAAATAGGTTGTTTTAGGTTTTAATATGCCTGTTATTACTTGCTTAATTACAATATCTTCTCCTAACAGATTCTGAACTGTTGAATTGGACTCGAAATAGTAAACGTTATAAGTCAAATCTACATTTGCCTTTAAGCCGTTGACTTTCCAGGTGAAAGTAAGGCTCGAATCATTCACTTGAACTTCCCCGTTTGCAGGAGCAGGATCAGAGAATATTATGGTTCCAATGTTAGCTGTATCTTTATACATTAAAAGATCCATCTGAGTAGTCTCTTCACCATAAGTTTCAACAATCAAAGAATTACTTAGGTAGTTTTTCTTTGTCATATTCACGGTAATATCTCCTTCTTTGATTTTTGGAATTGAAAATTTACCATTTGCATCAGATAGCAAGGCCAAACTTGCAGGTGTGGTAGTAATCAGAACTCCGGAAACGGGAAGATATGTATCTCCATCCATCACTTTTCCGGAAATCATACCATAATTAGTGATACTCAGTTTGTCTGATTCACAGGATGTGAATACTATAAGAGATATCAGGCTGATAATATATAAATATTTTTTCATAATATGAGGTTTTGGTTATTATTTCATTTTAAAAAGATACCATTTCAATCCAACAGAAACTCCCCAGCTCAAATCATTGTATTTTCCTGTCTTGACTCCATCAAAGTTGTCATTTAAGTAATAATTTAATCCAGAGGAAATTGTAAATCCCATGCAGCTACCAACCAAAAATTCCAATCCGAACGTTCCATTAACTTTGGGCAGATATTTGCTCTGAGATAAGCCAACTCCTTCTTTCCTGAAATCAGCACCTGCACCAATACTACAATAAGGTGTTATATTTTCGTAAGGTAAAAACATATAGCGTAAAGAAAGATCGCCAAACAATGAGTTGTCATCAACCTTATCATTAACCATCAAGTCACGGCATCCAACTTCTGCATCCAGATAAAAATGATGGCTAAGGGCAGCACCCATAAGAAATGAAGATTTAAATCTCAGATCACTCTTTGAATAGTCACCCGAATAGGAATTAGAACCAACCTGCACTCCGAATGAAAAACGACCGCGATTTTTTCTATCTAGTTTTCGTCCCATTGGGTCTAATTCGTAATTCAAATGTTTTTCGTTCCAATAATTATTAAATGCAACAGATGTTGTATCTTTTGGATTCTCAAGATCCCACAGTTTATCATTGACACCTTCAATGATTAGACTTTCAACAGCTTTCTCAATTGCTTCTGTAACACAAATCTCTGTAGGCTCATTATAGGTATAGCCGGCTTCTGCTTCGAGTATGCGTTTGGATGTAATATACTTGAATATTCCGGCCGAAACTTCCTGAGAAAGAATTGATTTAGTAGTGTATACTGTCTTTAGAACTTTTCCATTAGACGTTGACACAGCACGAATATAAATGCTTATGCGATCTTCGCGATATTGCCCTGATATATCAATTCCGGCATAACGAATACCGGGTCCTCCGGTCAGAACATTAGTTTCGTAAGAGATGATTCCTCCTTCAAGGATAACGCCTGCAAATAGAAGTGGCGGCAAAAGTGATTCATTGTTCGGATCTGCTTTTTCATACTGAGCACGGCTTGACCTGATAATTTTCCGTTCATTTAGCAAATTGGCCATATTTTCACGCTCAATAGGGATAAACCAACCTGACTCTTCAAGTGCTCGAATTAAAATTGTAGTTGCACCTTGAGTTACTGCAGTTGACCAGTTATTACCAGTATCAGATGGTTTGTACTGTCCTGTCTGATCCCTGAATTTATAGACAGCTACAACTATTTTCTCCTGAGGTTTAGGAAGACTCAAAAGCACCTTTTTGGCAGGTGACTCAGGACCAAGAACAGCTCTTCGGGGCTGTAACGGTTGACGCATAAAAGTTCCACAGGCTGACAGCAGAAACATCGCAATCAACGCAAAAAGGATACTTAATATTTTTCTTCTTTTTAACATGGTATTAGATTTTGGTTAGCAAAAAACTAAAAATAAGGAACCACTACTGAAGTCTGACTACCGGTTTTATTATCCAGTATAGTAATATTTAAACCACTAGTCTTATCGGAAATCTGAATTTGATAATCGCCCAATACATAAGTACCAGCAGACAAACCACCTTCGCCAAACTGTTTGGAAACAATTTGCTGCGAAAGCCGACTTAAAATCTGTTGGTTAAGACTTTCAGCAAAATTAGTCAGCGAATTGGTACTACTGGAATAACTGCTGATAGCACTAGTGCCCTTATCTTCTTTTGTAGTGTTCTGAGCTTGTGCCGAGCTAAGCAACCAACTGTAATTGTATGGATTTCCTCCAAATGCAGGATTTTTGGGAGTATAAACGAAATCCTGCGAGTAAGCTTTTCCTGTAACGAAAAACAATACCAAAAATAGCATTTTACAAATGATTTTCATGATAATATTTTTTAAGGGTTAATATGTAGTAATTTGCTTTATATTAAAAAATTAATAGATACCTGATCCTGACAAGTCATCTCCATTAATTTGCTTCATTATTTCTTCATAATTTACCAGATACTCTTGTGTCATTGCTATGGCTTCTCCTGTCATGGCTTCAAGAATATCTTGCCTTGGCTGAAGAATTGCCTGATATACAAGGATATCATTAATTGAAACTGTAACAAGAGTACTGCTCAAACGAAATGGTTTTTCGGAAACAGTAATTGAATAGCTCTTTGCTTGAAAGGGAGCTTCCCAAGTATTACAAAACAAATCATAAAAGTCCTTTCCTGCTTTCGTTTTTGTATCATCAACAAGCAGTCCATCAATTTCAATTCCGACATCATCAGAGTTGACGGAATGTTTGGTAACCTGCTCAACAATTTTAATTAACTCTACAGGCACCGGCTTATTTTTTAAAGAATCACCAGGCACATTTGGAGGATTAATTAAAAATGCTGATAAAATAACACTTGCTAATAGTACCATCTTTAAATGATTTTAATATTAATACCTAGGATCTTATGGTTTTCCTAATGGAAATGAGAAGTAAGATTGATCAACAACAACTTTCATATCATGACCAATCTGATTAATCTCTACACCGGTTCCGGTGTTTAATAAACTTGTACTAAGCTGAAATGACAAATTGGTGCCTGTTTGCGTAAACTTATTTACAGCGGGAGTAGAGTTGGCAACTCCATCAGTTGTTATGCTTAAATTATCGCCTATTTGAATAATCCTATCAAACAATACTTGTTCAGATTCATTTTCCTGTTTATAGTTAGTCACAGAATTATTTGTTCCGTTTTGCAAAGCCGATAGATAATTATTCTGTCCTTTCTGTTCAGCAGTAATAGTATTGTAAGAACCTAGTTGAACAGCTGAAACTCCGTTGCTAATTCCATTCTGTGAGATACTTATTTTATTGCCCTCGCCTCCAATCTGAATACCAAGTAACAAATTACCAGTTCCCACCTGTCCTACGGTTAATTCGTTTGATGTTCCTGTTTGTACTATATATGACTTATTGTTCATTGAGGAACCGGCATAGCTTTGCTGACTGATACTAGTATTGTTCTGATTGCCTGTTTGATGAATTAACGCATAATTACTAAAACCCTGGTTCAAAGCCTGGAAGTTCATAATATCATCAATACCTAATGTTTGAATCTGTTGAATCGCTTCATTCGTGACTAATCCAGATTTATTAATTATCTCCTGTGAATTACAAGAAAGGTGATTAATCAACAGTAAAATTAAAAAGAAAGTAAACTTTTTCATATTCTTTTGAATTTATTACCAAACAGTTGAAACGACTAATTTGTTCAAATAAAATATCCAGGCAATCGTTTATTTATTAAACAAGAATAATTATTTATATATTCAAAAGTAACCCCGGCCCGTGAAGACCGGGGATTTAACCATCATATTAAGAAATCAAGGGACAAACCCATAATTACTATTTTAATGATGTTTGGATTTTGTGTATAGCGAATATATCACTATATATCGTTAAAATTAAGGCATTATGAACGGAGTCTGAGTTACAACTGCAGTGTTTAAAGCACCTGTCTGAGTAATTGTACTAAGATTACTTCCACCAAATTGAGTTTGTGAAGCATAATTCATAAATCCATGCTGTGCGATTGTAGCTTCATTTGGTATTACATTAAACATATTAGTTTGATATTGTTCAGCATAGTTTGAACCAAAACCATCTTGAGTAATTTTTGCAATATTAACATAATTACCAAAAGCAGCTTGTCCATCTGATTTTTGAATTTGTATTGCTTTGTTTTTATAAGAGAAGTCTCCCTGCTCTATTTCAGCTTTATTCCAGTTACCTGATTGTTCTTGCCAAGCAGTTCCCCAATTGCCTTTCTGTAAAACAGAAGCATAGTTATTTGAAGAGAATTGGTGCTGTATTTGAGTTGACAAATTATTATTACCAGGTTGAGAAGCATATGCTACATTGAACATACCGTATTGTTCTTGATTAGCAGTATTTCCATCTCCTTTTTGAATAATTTTAGCCTTCAAATTCATTCCATATTGTTTTTGATCTGCATTATTGTCATTTCCTCCTTGGTAAATTTTAGCTAAATTAGAAGCACTAGTCTGAAACTGAGTAGCATTATTGTGATTACCTGTTTGAATAATTTTTGCTTTATTGTCTACACCGTATTGTTCTTGACTAGCATTATTATCATTACCAGTCTGAATAATTTTAGCAGTCAACGGCCCAAGAAAAGGACTAAAGAGAGCAGGACCTTGAATTTGACTTGCTGAATTGTTATTACCTGATTGGTAAATTTTTGCAGTAAGCGGAAACATTCCCATACCATTATGAGTCTGCTTAACAGTTGCATCATTTCCAATTCCAGTTTGAATAACTTTGGATTCAATTAAAGCTCCAGGCATATGATGCATATTTATTTGGTCTATTTTAGCAGTATTAAAACCTTTTTCTTGTTTAACTTCTGCTCTAATATAACCAGGACCAGATTGATTAACTCCAGCTTTATTCATCAGACCTTCCTGTGAAATTTCTGCAATTCTGTTTATTGGGGCTTGTGCAAATGACATACCGCCTGAAATTGCGAGAGCTGCGAAAAATAAAAATGACTTTTTCATAATTCAAATTATTAAATTAACAATTATTTAAGAAAACTAAAAAAGAAATATATAAAAACGCGCTTTTCGTATATTCTATTTATCTTTTTGTGAGATTCTCACTTGATTATTCTCCCCTTTCTGCAAAACATTCACTTCAGATTTCTTATCAGTCTGGTTTATCAAAACTGTGTTTCCCTCTCCACAGACACGAATGCTGATTTCTTTTTGCAAGTCAGTTGAATCTTGGGTTGCTTTTACAATTTTCCCATTAATCTTAACGATGTTTGACCGACCTTTAATCAGAACCGAATATTGAGTAGAATCGGATTGAATAGAATCGTCCGGCGATCTATTCAAAGGATTCTTCTCAGTTAAAGAATTTACAATTTTCTGTTGTGACTGACTTTTGCATACATCGCAAACAATTATTGTGTATAAACTGAGAACAATTAACAGTAAACGAACATATTTATTTTTCATATTAAGCAACAAGTATTAAGATAAAACAGAGACAACTTAATTATATTATTTTACAATCAACACAACCAAAAGAATTATACTATAATTTAATTCGACATTTTAAGCATTTCAAGTCTTAATTAACACATCCAGTTTAAACGTAAACATATTTCCATCAAAGCATTCTAATGTATCAAATATTATTTTTTCAATTCAGACAATGTATTTTAACAACAAATCAATTTCAATTTTAGATGTGCAATATATAATAAAATTAGTTAATGTAGATTAAATTTAGCAATATGACAAAAACTCACATTTATCAATAGAAAAAACCTATACATATATAGTATCAATACGGGTTGTGAAGTTTAAAATACTGTATAACAGCAATATACAATAGCTTTCCAACATAAAAAGCAATAGTAGAAACAATACATTCTTGCCACTTCAGGCAACTACTAGTTAAGGCATTATTACATATAAAGGAATAAGAACTATAGCATATTATTTATATCAAAATATTAAGTTAATTCACAATGTTAAAACATCTCGACATTAAATTTATATTTGTAAATATATTGATATCAATATATTATTATTAATCTATAAACTAAAAAATAAAAACGATATCACAATGGATAATAATGCAATAATCATAAAAACAAATAAGCAATACAATACAATAAAAAGACTATACAATGAGATAAAAAAGCTGATCAGTACACAAATGCTCAAAACAAAAAAAATATTAATCATGTAATATTATGCAACTTTCACACACGACTCAATTGTTAAATAAATAGTAAATATTAAAACAATATTATAAGCACACATTCACAAGTTTATAATATCGTAATATTTTTTACCTGTTAATGCATCATATTTCCGAATAAAAAATCAAAAGATTTTTTAATATTAGAATTCACATATAACAAACTAGAATTAGCTTAATAAATTAAAAAATAGACACTAATAGAATTGCAGTAAAAAAGCAAAAATCAATCAAAAAAAATTAGGTAAGTAACATATATATAAAAATGAAGATAAAGTCTAAAGAACTATCATTTTTGTTTCTCAGTGAGATATTTCCAAAAACGGACGGGCAAGTTTTTACGATGAAGCCGTGGGTTAATACGCTCTTTAATAGCTATTGACTTAAAATATTCTTTCCACATCTGCTGAAAGAGCTTTTCATCATGCATCATAAGATCTTCGCTCAGCATACCGGTTAACAAATGGGATTCTTTTTCTTCAAAGCGGACTTCAGTAACAGTGGAAAGATCGTAATAGTAACCGTATTCGCGCTTCAGATCATAAATCAACCATTTCTGGTCGGCAAAGCGATCCTGAAAATGGCTCACTACCAGTGACAGTACATTGTACATTGGTTCTATAGCAGCAAAATAAGTACCATCAACCGCTTTCTGGAAACGGAGAAACTGAAGTACCCGTTCTCTCTCATAACCTACTTTTTTATAGATTTTTGCTAGTTCGAGCACATCAGGATCTCCAAAGTTCATTTCAACCGACTTTGGGGAATCTATATTTTTACGCATATAACGAAAAAGAAGCATATCAATCTCCGGTAGTTCTGAAAGCCAGCAAGCTGTAAGAGCAGACAAGGCAGTGCGGGAAAGTTTCTTTTTCAACCCTTTCCACACGCGTTCCGACTTTTCGCTGTCTGAGATTACTGTATATGTTTCATCACAAAAAAGAGGCAGCGGTTCTCCTTCTGCTGCCAATGTCTCGGGAAATGTTTTTCGGTAATAAGCATCGAAAACAGCAGTCAGCAATCCTTCAAAGGTTTTATCATAGATGAAGGTTATCATTCTATTCTTCTTTAAATGGTAAAATCAACTGTCTGTCGTCTACTTTTTTACCAGGTTTAACTGTGAGCAGTCGGCGAACTGCATCCGGATGCATTTCATTTACAGAGCGCATGGATAGTTCATTGCAAGTAATAAAATACTGCGCTTTTTTCATCACAACTCCTATTTTCTTGAGTTGGTAGGCGCCCAAACGAGAAAAGCGGCGGGAAGCTACAATCAGTTTTGCCGATTTTACTCCAATGCCGGGTACACGGAGAATCATTTCATAATCGGCCTGATTGATATCAACAGGGAATGATTCGGGATGGCGCAATGCCCATGATAACTTGGGATCTATCTCAAGATCAAGATCGGGATATGCATCGTTCACAATCTCGTCTACCTTGAACTGATAAAACCGAAGTAGCCAATCGGCCTGATACAATCGGTTCTCACGTACCAATGGAGGTTGTTTTAGAGCCGGCAAGCGCTTGTCATATTCATTAACCGAAATATAACCGGAATAATAGACTCGCTTCATACTTGGGCGGTCATAAAGGGAAGATGATAGATTGAGAATATCTTTATCGGTATCAGCAGTAGCACCCACAATCATCTGCGTGCTTTGTCCGGCTGGTGCAAAACGGGGTGCATAACGATATTTCTTTCGTTCTTCAAGGTTTTCCAAGACTCCCTGCTGAATATATTGCATTGGCTTAAATACACTTTGAAAATCCTTTTCCGGAGCTAATCGCTGCAGGCTCTGTTCATTAGGAATTTCAATATTTACGCTTAAACGATCTGCATATAAACCAGCTTCATTTACAAGGTCCTGACTTGCACCCGGAATACTTTTAAGATGAATATATCCGTTGAATTTGTGCACTAGTCGCAAATCTTTTGCTACCCGCACCAGTCGTTCCATTGTATAATCAGGATTACGGACCACCCCCGAACTAAGAAACAGTCCTTCGATATAATTTCTACGATAAAACTCAATGGTAAGATCAACTAACTCGGACGCAGAAAATGTGGCTCGTCTGATATCGTTACTCCGGCGATTGATACAGTAGGCACAATCGTAAATGCAATAATTGGTAAGCATAATCTTTAAGAGAGAAATACATCGTCCATCCTCAGCAAAGCTGTGACAAATCCCCCACCCCGCAGCACTTCCTATCCCACCACTCTTGTTGGCACGGGTAGTTCCGCTGGATGAGCAGGAAACATCGTACTTGGCCGATTCTGCCAGTACTTTTAGCTTTTCGAGAACATTCTCATTCATATAATTAAGCCGGAGTTTGTTTCACAAAGATAAGAATATTCTGCATAAGAATTGCAAAATAGGGTTCACTGAATAAAAACGGGAATACAACATTAAGAATCCCAGCTTCGCTGAATATATTTTTTTGGAATCATGATATAAATTACTTTTGTTTCGTGAGAATATGGAGAACTTTAAATCTGTATAACCATTATACTTTTAAATTATGCAAATGCATACAAACAATAAAACTGCTTATTCATTTCTGGAAAGAAACATAATACAAAAAGCCAGCATTCTTTTTGCTGTTTTCTGCATCTTGTTTTCATTTCAGGCTTGCTCCTCGGGTGATGAATTAACAGAGGAAGAAGAGAGTTCCAGCAACGAAACGCCAAGTACTCCCGATGACTCTGATGATTTGGTTGAAAACTCTGAATTCACCAATACTGTTGCCATAACTTTAGGTAGCACCTTATCGGTAACCAATCCATTGGCCGGAAGCGGAGTAACAGTTACTCAGGATAATGGAGACGTGATAATAAAGTCGACTGCTGAAAATGTTGCTTATACTTTATCTGGAACTTTAACCGGTGGAGTAAAAATCTATAGTGATTATAAACTTAAACTAACGCTGAACGGGGTTACCATTACCAACTCAGACGGACCGGCAATCAACATTCAGTCTAAGAAACGCATTTTTGTAGTTTTAGCAGATAATACTACAAATACTCTTACCGATGGCAGTTCGTATGCTACCAGCAGCGAAGACCAGAAAGGGACTATTTTCAGTGAAGGACAGCTGATATTCAGCGGTAATGGTACGCTGACTGTTGCCGGAAAATACAAACATGCACTAAGTTGCGACGATTATATTCGCATTCGCAGTGGTATTATTAATGTAACTTCTGCAGTAACCGACGGCATTCATACAAACGATGCTATTATTATTGATGGCGGTACGGTAAACATTAACGCATCCGGCGATGGCATTCAATGTGATGAAGGATTTATTATAATCAACGACGGAACAATAACGGTTAAAACTGTTGATGATGGTATTACAACTTCATACGAAGGTACTGATACTTCAATAAAACCTTATACTATTATTAACGGTGGAACAATTACTATTACCACCTCTGGCGCAAGCGGTAAAGGAATCAAGAGTATGGGCGATCTCACTATTAATAAGGGAACAATAACTGTAACCACAAGTAAGAGTGAAGCTGAAGGCATTGAAAGTAAGACTAACCTGATTATCAACGACGGAACAATTGAAGTAAATGCTAATGATGATTGTATCAATGCTAAAAAGACATTGGTTATCAATGGCGGAACAATTTACTGTTACAGTTCTACCAACGACGGAATTGACTCAAACGGAACAATGACTATTACAGGCGGAACGATTATTTCTGCCGGATCAACCGCTCCGGAAGAAGGTATGGATTGCGATAACTACACCTTTAAGATAACAGGCGGAACAATTATAGGCATGGGTGGTGCAACAAGTACGCCAACATCAAGCGTATGTACTCAATATTCTGCCATCATTGGAAATGTTGGTACACTGAATCAACTAGTACGTATTCAATCGTCTACAGGTGATGAAGTAGTTACTTTCAAAAATCCAAGAGCTTATACAACCTTATTATTCAGTAGTCCTAACCTGAAAGCTAATACAAGCTACGTAATTTATACCGGCGGCAGCGCATCAGGTGGAACCGACTTCCATGGATTATACACAAACACTACATATAATGCCGGCACACAATCAGCCACTTTCACCACTAGTTCCATTGTGACAACAATAGGCAGCACATCCGGTGGAACACCCGGTGGAGGTGGTGGCTGGCACTAACTTAAACCTATCCATCTCTTCATAAATCCCCCTCGTCACAGTACGTGTTACTGTGTTGGGGGATCTCTCTTTTTATCTATTTTGAAGATTCAAAATCAAGCGAAACAGAGTTTACACAATGTCGCACGTTTTTAGGAGTAAAACCTTCCCCCTTAAACACATGTCCCAGATGCCCACCACATTTGGCACAAACTATCTCAGTACGTTTTCCATCTGCATCGGGAATTCTTTTAATGGCACCAGGAATTTCATCATCAAAACTGGGCCATCCACAACCTGAATCAAATTTATCTTCCGAACGGTAAAGCGCTGCACCACATTGCTTACATCTGTAGATTCCTTTCTCGTGGTGATTATAATAGATACCTGTAAACGGTCGTTCTGTTGCTTTATTGATAATAACAGCTTTCTCTTTGGAAGTTAATGTTTTCATGACTGTTGATTTTTGATTTATAGCATCTTTTTGTTTAACCCATATTAGCTTTGAGGTATCATATCCCCGCTGCTTTGCTTTTTCAAGGAGAAAATTCAGTGTTTGTTCCGGAAGTTGCGGGGTACGGCTAAGAATCCACAGATATTTATCCGAACTGCTTCCTATTAATACATAATTGTAGTCTTTATCAAGTTCCATCACAAAATAATCACCGTAGAACCACAGAAAGAAAGATACCTTCAGTTTGCCAGGCTCGGCAGGATTGGGAAGTTTAGCTTTCCCTTTGGCAATTTTGTATTTTCCAGAGAAATCATTCTTATATCCACTGTTCAGTACTTGAATCTTTCCATCTGGCAATAAAGTATATTCTGCCGTACAACCTACCAAACCTCTTTCAAAACGATGGTCGAACCGGGCAATTTCATACCATTTCCCCATATATCGCTGAAGGTCTAACGATTTAACCGTTTCTGTATTTATTGGTTTATCGGAAGTCTGTGCACAAGCTGCAAAGAGCGGCACACTCATAGATAAAATTAGTGATAATATTGCTTTCATATCTTCTTCTTTTATTGATTATATAAACAGAATATCAGCATTTAATGTTTTAAGAAGAGAAAGATAGAATAAAATTTTCAATTTAACAAAACTAAAAATATTAATTACCAGATTAATTTCGACTTTATATTTTAAAAAATATTATTTTTGCATGCACTGTAATTTAATATATAACCTACATTAATTAAATAATCTAATGAATCTATATAAACCAGAAAATTTTTATTCTATCGCGGGGCTAACGATACTTTCTATAACAAATGCAGCAGCACAATCTCAGGAAAACAAAACTGAACAATCAAAACCGCTGAACATTGTTTTTATTATGAGTGATGATCACTCTTTCCAGACTATCAGTGCTTATGATCACCGATTCATAGAAACGCCTAATATTGATCGTATCAGCAATGATGGAGTTCGTTTTACCAATAGTTTCGTAGCCAATTCTATCAGTGGCCCAAGCAGAGCATGCATGCTAACCGGAAAACACAGTCACAAAAATGGATTTATCGACAATGCGCATAAATTTGACGGAAGTCAGCAGACTTTCCCTAAACTATTGCAAAAAGCTGGTTACCAGACAGCTGTTATAGGTAAATGGCATCTTACTTCGGACCCTACAGGATTTAATTATTGGAACATACTGGTTGGACAAGGTGAATATTATAATCCAAATTTTATCGATAATGGAGAGAAAAAGCAAATTCACGGGTATGCTACCAATATTATTACCAATCTTGCAATTGATTGGTTAGGAAATAAACGAGATAAAAACAAACCGTTCTGTTTGTTACTTCACCATAAAGCACCACACCGCACCTGGATGCCCGATACTTGCGATTTAGGAGCGTTTGACAATATTAAGTTCCCTCTTCCTGAAAATTTCTACGATAAATATGAGGGCAGAGTTGCTGCCTCTCAACAAGAAATGAGCATATTCAAAGATATGGATCTCATTTATGATTTGAAAATGGCTGATAAAGAAAATGAAATTCACACAAATACTGGTCTCGAAGGATGGGGACGATCAGTATACAATCGTATGAGTCCTTCACAAAAATCAGCATGGGATAATTATTACGACCCGATAATCAAAGATTTTAAAGAGAAGAAGCTTTCAGGAAAAGAGTTGGCCGAATGGAAATACCAACGTTACATGCACGACTATATGAGCGTAATCCGTTCTGTGGATCGCAATATTGGTCGTATTCTTGACTATCTGGCAAAGAAAGGACTGCTTGAAAACACATTGATCGTTTATACCTCCGACCAAGGATTTTATATGGGTGAACACGGATGGTTCGACAAACGTTTCATGTACGAAGAATCATTCCGAACTCCTTTGCTTATGCGCTTACCGGGAAACCTTAAGAAAAGAGGAGATATTCCTCAGTTGGTACAGAATATTGATTATGCACCTACTTTTCTTGATCTTGCCAGAGTCAATATTCCATCAGATATTCAGGGAGAATCTCTGCTTCCTCTGTTAAAAGGTGAAAAGCCGAAAAACTGGCGCAAGTCACTGTATTATCATTTTTATGAATATCCTGGAGAACATGCCGTAAAACGCCATTATGGAGTTCGCGATGAACGTTATAAACTGATTCATTTCTACAATAATATTGATCAATGGGAATTATATGATCTGAAAAAAGATCCTTCAGAAATGCACAATCTATATGGAGAGAAGAAATATGAGCAAAAGGTAAAAAAATTAAAGAAAGAGATTTTACGTTTACAGGAACAATATGATGATCCTATCCGATTTAAATATTAATACTATATTTACAACAGATTCTATATTTTAGAAAACACTCTATTTTAGATAGATAATTTTTTGAATCTATATTAACGGCTATAAAATGAAAAGACTAAATTTAACAATCCTAGGTGCATTGCTTACTCTGTTTACCGCACAGGCGCAGACAGAAAAGTACTATACAAAACATCTTGAATTTCCGGAGAATGCGTCATTGGAACAGAAAGTAGAAATGGCGGCAAGACTTGTTCCATCGAAGCAGCAACTTGCCTGGCAAAAGACTGAATTAACAGCTTTTCTCCATTTTGGAGTGAACACTTTTACCGGACGAGAATGGGGTGACGGGACTGAAAAAGAAACAGTATTTAATCCTACACAACTGGATGCGGAACAATGGGTGCGTAACCTGAAAGAATCCGGATTTAAAATGGTAATTCTTACCGCCAAACATCACGATGGTTTCTGTTTGTGGCCAACTAAAACAACTAAGCATTCCGTAGCTTCTTCTAACTGGAAAAACGGCAAAGGTGATGTGGTTGGCGATTTGAAAAAGGCATGCGACAAATATGGAATGAAGATAGGGCTTTATCTTTCTCCATGGGATAGAAATGCATCTTGCTATGGAGACTCTCCTGCATATAACAAATACTTCATTGAACAACTCACCGAATTGCTTACTAATTACGGCGAAGTAAATGAGGTATGGTTTGACGGAGCATGCGGCGAAGGTCCTAACGGAAAGAAACAGGTTTATGACTGGGATGCTTTTTACAAAACCATCAAACGTCTACAACCTAATGCCGTTATGGCCATCATGGGTGATGATGTGCGCTGGGTTGGTAATGAGAGCGGTATGGGCCGGGCTGCCGAATGGAGTTCCACTGTACTTGTTCCTGGTATTTACGAACGTTCCACGGAAGTTAACAAAGCTTTAGGCATTGACGCTCAATCAAAAGATCTGGGCAGTCGTGAAATTCTGGCCAAAGCAAAAGAACTCTTTTGGTATCCTTCCGAAGTAGATGTTTCAATCCGTCCGGGATGGTTCTACCATTCAGAAGAGGATAATCAAGTAAAATCACTGGAGAAACTGACAAACATTTATTTCCAGTCGGTTGGCTACAACTCTGTTTTATTGCTTAATATTCCTCCCGACAGAAGAGGGCTGATTCATGAAAACGATGTAAAGCGTCTGAAGGAATTTGCCGCATATATTAAAGAAACATTCTCGGATAATAGAGTGAACAATGGGAATAAGCTTTGGAAAGCCTCAGCCGGAACATCTAAAGTATACATGCTTAAGTCCGTATCGAAAATAAACACTGTATTGTTGCAGGAAGATATAACCAAAGGTCAGCGAATTGAGTCGTTTGTTCTTGAAGTATTTAACAATAACAAGTGGAGAGAGGTTGCCAGCGGAAAAACAGTAGGCTATAAACAATTGGCCCGCTTCCCGGCCTGCACTGCCAGCAAAATTAGAGTTACAGTCAAAGAAAGTCGCCTTACTGCCAATGTAAGCAATGTGGGTGCCTATTATGCCAAACCTCTTTCTAAAGAAGCTGAGAATATGAAACTAAGTGATGTTTCACAGAAAAACTGGAAAACATTAACAGAAGGTGCTTCTGCAGCTATTGACAACAACCAGAAAACTTTCTGGAAAAGTAAATCCCTTTCTCCACTTGTGATTGATATGGGAGAAACAATCAAGATCAAGGGATTCACCTATGCTCCTGTTAGCACTGAAGATAAATCGGGAACAATCTACACTTACCGATTCTTTGTTAGTACTGACGGAGAGAATTGGACGAGATGTGAATGTAGCGGAGAATTCAGTAACATTATGCACAATCCGATACCTCAGTTTGTACGTTTCGGAAAAGAGTATGATGCTCGTTATCTGAAACTCGTTCCTATAATCGAAATAGGAAACAAGCAATTTATTACTGTTTCAGAATTGGGAGTATTGACAAGGTAGGAAGTTCTTATTCTTAATAATAAGAGGGTATCTCAAAAGGATACCCTTTTTATATGCGCGGAATTTTTCTTCGTTTTTCTGTATATATACGGGGTGAAACAAAAAATCCCACAGCTTATAATCAACTAGTTAGCTTAAAAAGTAAAACGGATTGTCAGAAAACTTCCTTTATAGTTTATCTGAGAAACAGAATTATCGAGTTAAAAAGTGTTTCATAACTGATTTTAAGCACGATATAGGGGGCTAAAAAAGGACTCAATTTCGACCATTTTTATATAAGATTACAAATAAGTTCAATAAAACGCTCTCAAAGAGTAAAAAAAGATATTTATAAAGTTAACATATAAAGATATCAACCTTATATACAACTATTTAGAATTACAAATTAATAATGTAAAATATTTAAACCAAAATCAAGAATAGATTACATATAAAAGGCCTGGTAATACTATAATAAATCTCTATATTTTAGTAGCTTTTCATTCTTAGAAAAAGACTATTCTACTTTTTGGACTGCCTCTATTTTATAATGAATTTGCAGAAAGAATAAGCAAAATAAAACTTTATTTGTATCTCCATAAATTATTCACCAATAATTAAAATCCATTCGCCAATGGCTAAAATTTATTGGTGAATAAATGTCAGAACTAAAGCTATTCTATTTGATTTTTAAGTCCCATTCTTCCCGTTATTTTCGACCAGCTATCCGTAATAAGGAAGCTTTCTTCCATCTCATCAATCATCTCTGCAAATTTTGAAAATGGAATAGAGAAGATCAGTATATCACCTTTCACAAATTTACGGGCCGAAGGATCAAAAAGTCCAAGTACAGCTCGTTTTGTTCCGTTCAGTTCTTCTCTGTAAGGATAATAAACAATTGAAGCACAGCCTGCACCAAAAGG
>Ga0316605_10000632_pt1 | contig 23377 bp, 25 predicted proteins | sample OWC_soil_day20_n_FD_207666 | JGI IMG/M metagenome (GOLD analysis project Ga0316605, IMG submission 207666) | Wetland soil microbial communities from Old Woman Creek delta, Ohio, United States - OWC_soil_day20_noCT | ecosystem: Environmental > Terrestrial > Soil > Wetlands | place: USA: Ohio...
TGAAGCCGGACCAGAAGGACCAGGATTCGCTCCCCAAATACGAGGTGCTGGATGCCATCGTCCGCGCTTATATGGAAGAGGACCGTAGTCCGCGCGAGATCATTGCGGCCGGCCTGCCGGAAGCCGATGTGCGGCGTGTCGTGCGTCTGTTGCGCATCGCCGAATACAAGCGCCGTCAGGCGCCGGTCGGAATTCGCATCACGCCGCGTGGTTTTGGCAAGGATTGGCGGTATCCTATTACCAATCGTTATCAAGACGAATTTTAGGAACCTGTAGAGAGGACAGAACATGAAGAAAATCGAAGCCGTCATCAAACCGTTCAAGCTCGACGAAGTGCGCGAGGCACTGTCCGAAGTGGGTATCACCGGCCTGACCGTCACCGAGGTCAAGGGTTTTGGCCGCCAGAAGGGGCATACCGAACTGTATCGCGGCGCCGAATACGTCGTCGATTTCCTGCCCAAGATCAAGATCGAGATCGTGGTCAATTCCGACAGCGCCGATGCCGCCATCGAGGCCATCATCAAGGCCGCCCGTACCGGCAAGATCGGCGACGGCAAGATTTTCGTCACCACGGTCGAACAAGTGGTGCGCATCCGTACCGGCGAAACCAACGAAGCCGCCATCTGACGGATTGCTGCGGTCGACGCCCCTCAGCGGGCAAAAAAGCGGGGTGGCTCAGGCCACCCTTGTTTTTTTCGGTGAGCGCAACAGGGCGATCAACGCCCCTTCGCCGCCGTCCTGTGGCCGGGCCTGGCAGTAGGCCAGCACTTCGTCACGCTGGGCCAGCCAACCACGTACCAGCTGGCGCAGGATGGAAAGTTTCTGTGGCGAACCATGCCCCTTGCCGTGGATGATGCGCACGCAACGCCGGCCCTGCTGCAGGCAGTCGGCGAGGAAGGCGGCGAGTAGTTGGCGGGCTTGGTCGCGGTTCAGGCCGTGCAGATCGACCTCACTCTGGATCACCCAGCGTCCGCGGCGCAGGTCGCGCAGCGTGACAGTGGCCAGGCCGCTGCGCAAATAGTGGGGTTCGTCGCCGCCTTCGAGACGATCCTGTAGGCCGATCTGACCGTGCAAGCTTTCATGGAGTGCCGCCTGCTCGTCGGCCAGGTGGTGCAGGGGCCGGGGCGGCGGCAGGGGCTTGCCGAGCTGCACGCGATTGGCCGGGGGGAGCGGGGTGATGCCGGCGAGTTCGGCATAGACAGCAAAGGATTCGACGTCGCCGACCGGGATGGGCGAGGCCGGGTGCTCTGCTGCGCCGATCTGCCACTGGCTTGGCCAGCTTGCTGGCGGGGCTTTTTTGCGGTCCGGTGGTGCGGTCTCGGTGTTGCACGAGCGACGCAAGGGGAGGACTTTCGGCGCCGCCGGCACCACGCGGTTGACCGGCGGCAGCGGCGCGATGTCGGCCACTGCCGCCCGGAAGGCGGCGAGATCGTCCGGGTCGATCAAGCGAGGCCGAGGTTGTCCAGGTAGCGCTCGGCATCGAGCGCGGCCATGCAGCCGGTACCGGCCGAGGTGCAGGCCTGCTTGTAGATCTGGTCGGCAACGTCACCAGCGGCGAAGACACCCTGGATGCTGGTTTGCGTCGCATTGCCGTTGCGGCCGGCTTCGGTGATCAGATAGCCGTTGTCCATCTCCAGCTGGCCAGCGAAGATGTCGGTGTTCGGCTTGTGGCCGATGGCGATGAATACGCCGTGCACGTCGACATTGCGTGTTTCACCCGTCTGCGTCTGCTTGACGCGCAGGCCGGTGACGCCGGAGTCGTCGCCCAGCACTTCGTCCAGCGTGTGGTTGTAGAGGATGGTGATCTTGCCGGCCTTTTCCTTCTCGAACAGCTTGTCCTGCATGATCTTCTCGGCCTTGAACTTGTCGCGACGGTGGATCAGGGTGACGTGGCTGGCGATGTTGGCGAGGTAGAGCGCTTCCTCGACGGCGGTGTTGCCGCCGCCGACGACGGCGACCGGCTTGTTGCGGTAGAAAAAGCCGTCGCAGGTGGCGCAGGCCGAGACGCCCTTGCCGGAGAAGGCTTCCTCGGAGGGCAGGCCGAGATATTGGGCGGAAGCGCCGGTGGCGATGATCAGGGCGTCGCAGGTGTAGGTGCCGGCATCGCCGATCAGCGTGAACGGTTTTTCGGTCAGCTTGGTGGTATGGATGTGATCGAACAGGATTTCGGTTTCGAAGCGGCGGGCGTGGGCTTCGAAGCGGGCCATCAGTTCCGGGCCCTGCACACCATCGGCGTCGGCCGGCCAGTTGTCGACTTCGGTGGTGGTCATCAGCTGGCCGCCCTGAGCCATGCCGGTGATTAGCAGGGGCTTGAGGTTGGCGCGGGCGGCGTAAACGGCGGCGGTATAGCCGGCCGGACCGGAACCGAGAATGATCAGGCGACTGTGGCGGGGCGGCTGGGACATGGGGAAATCCTCTGTTTGTGAGCGAGCGAAAAATTATAGCTTCATGGCCGGCCGATTTGCTTTAGTTTTCCTTAGCCTGCTTGAAAGCGGTTTATAATCCTCGCGTAACACCATGACTGGAAACCGATTTATGTCTTCCGCGAATTTGGGCATCAGCCTTGCCATCTGGCGTAATCTGTCGCTGTTCGCCGGTCTCGACGAGGCCGAACTGGAGAAGCTCGCCAAGGTTTCCAGCCGTCGGCCGGTGGCGCGCGGCGCCTTCGTCGTGCGCGCCGGCGAGAGCACCGACTCCCTGTACATCCTGCTCGCCGGTCGGGCCAAGGTGACCAACTGCGATGAGGAAGGGCGCGAGATCATTCTGGCCTGGCTGGGGCCGGGCGAGTTCTTCGGCGAAATGGGGCTGATCGACGGCAGTCCGCGCTCGGCCAATGTCATCGCCACCGAGCACTGCGAGCTGCTGCATATCGGGCGCGACGATTTCCAGCGCTGCATGCAGGACAATTTCCAGGTCGCTCAGCGCCTGATGCAGATCCTGGTGCATCGCCTGCGCGACGCCGACCGCAAGATCGAAAGCCTGGCCCTGCTCGACGTCTATGGTCGCGTGGCCCGGCTGCTGCTCGAACTCTCCGAGGTTGTCGAGGGGCGCCGCGTGGTCAAAAAGAAGATGTCGAAGCAGGACATGGCGCGGATGATCGGCGCCTCGCGCGAGATGGTCAGCAAGGTCATGCGCGATCTTGAATTGAGCGGCTATATCGTCTGCCAGGGCGATGCCGTGGTTATCGTGGGGGGCTGAGCATGGGCGCTCGGGCAGTGGATCGCGGCGCTAGTCCGTTACCGGAAAAAATCGGCGTCCTGTTGCAGGAGTCGCGCTGGCTTGGCCTGGGCGCCGTCGCCCTGTTCCTGTCGATGGCGTTATGGGGTTTCAGCAAGGACGATCCGGGCTGGTCGCATGCGGTCGGCAGCGCGACGCTGCACAATCCGGCCGGTCGCGCCGGGGCGTGGATCGCCGACCTCATGCTCTATCTGTTCGGCCTGTCGGCCTGGTGGTGGATCGTGTTGTTCGGCATGTTCGTCTGGTGGGGCTTTCGCCGCCTGAATGCCTTCGATGGTGACGATCGTCGGCCGTTGTACATCGCGCTGGGCGGATTTGTCTTTCTGGTGGCGACCAGTTCGGCGCTTGAGGCGCTGCGTTTCCACAGCTTGCCGGTCGAGCTGCCGCTCAGTCCGGGCGGCCTGTTGGGAATCGAAGTCAGCCGGGTTCTTGAGCGGCAGATGGGCTTCACCGGGGCAACCCTGCTGCTGTTGGCCGGTCTGGCCGCCGGCTGGAGCATTTTCTCCGGCATGTCCTGGCTGTGGGCCTTCGAAAAGCTGGGATTGATCCTGGAAACCGTGGTCGGTTTCTTCTATGGCCGGGTCGATGCTTGGCGCGACCGTCAGATCGGCAAGGAAGTTGCGCAGCAGCGCGAAGTCGTTGTCGAGGAGGAAAAACGCCGGGTCGAATTGCACGAGCCGATCATTATCGAAACCCCGGCACCGGTCGAAGTGCCGGTCTCGAAAAAGGCGGAAAAGCGCGTCGAGCGTGAGAAGCAGGCGGCACTGTTCCCCGAGGCCATCGTCGGCGGCATGCTGCCGCCGCTGCATCTGCTCGACCCGGCGCCGCCGGCCACCGAGACGGTCAGCCCGGAAACGCTCGAATACACCTCGCGGCTGATCGAAAGAAAGCTGGCCGACTTCGGCGTCCAGGTCAAGGTGCTGGCGGCGATGCCGGGGCCGGTCATCACCCGCTACGAAATCGAGCCGGCAGTCGGCGTCAAGGGCGCGCAGATCGTCAATCTGGCCCGTGACCTTGCGCGCGCGCTGGCCATGGTATCGATTCGCGTCGTTGAAACCGTGCCCGGCAAGTCGTGCATGGCGCTCGAACTGCCCAACCCGAAGCGGCAGACAGTCAAGCTGTCCGAGATCATTTCCAGCGGCCCGTACAACAACATGAGCAGCCCGCTCACAGTCTGCCTGGGCAAGGACATCGGCGGCCTGCCGGTGGTTGCCGACCTGGCCAAGACGCCGCATTTGCTGGTCGCCGGCACCACCGGCTCGGGCAAGTCGGTCGGCGTCAATGCGATGATCCTGTCGATGCTCTACAAGGCCGAGCCGGATCAGGTGCGCCTGATCATGGTCGACCCCAAGATGCTCGAACTGTCCATCTACGAAGGCATCCCGCACCTGCTGGCGCCGGTGGTCACCGACATGAAGCAGGCGGCCAACGCGCTGCATTGGTGCGTCACCGAAATGGAGAAGCGCTACAAGCTGATGTCGGCGATGGGCGTGCGTAACATCGCCAGCCTGAACAGCAAGATCAAGGAGGCCGAGAAGAAGGGGGAACACATTCCCAACCCGCTCAGCCTGACGCCGGAAGCGCCGGAGCCACTGAAGAACATGCCGTTCATCGTGGTTATCATCGACGAGCTGGCCGACCTGATGATGGTCGTCGGCAAGAAGGTCGAGGAACAGATCGCCCGCCTGGCCCAGAAGGCGCGGGCGGCCGGCATCCACCTGGTGCTGGCGACGCAGCGGCCGAGCGTCGACGTCATTACCGGCCTGATCAAGGCCAACATCCCGACCCGGCTGTCCTTCCAGGTCTCCAGCAAGATCGACTCGCGCACCATCCTCGACCAGATGGGCGCCGAGGCGCTGCTTGGCATGGGCGACATGCTTTATCTGGCACCCGGCACCGGCTACCCGACCCGCGTCCACGGCGCCTTCGTCTCCGACGACGAGGTGCATCGCGTCGTCGAACACCTGAAGGCGAATGGCGCGCCGGAGTACGTCGAGGACATCCTCAACGGTAGTGGCGGCGACGACGAGGAGGGGGGCGAAGCCGGCGAGGGCGGGGGCGATGCCGAAAGCGATCCGCTCTACGACCAGGCCGTCGATATTGTGCTGAAAAACAAACGCGCGTCGATTTCCCTTGTCCAACGTCATCTGCGCATCGGCTACAACCGCTCGGCGCGCCTTATCGAAGCCATGGAAAAGGCCGGCTTGGTGTCTGCCATGGACGGTCGTGGCGGCCGCGAAGTGCTGGCCCGCAAGGAAGCTGAATGAAATTTGTCCGAAATATCCTGTCGACCGCAGCGTTCGCCTTGATGCCCGTGCTGGCCGAGGCCGGCGCCGTCGATCAGTTGCACCAGTTCCTGCAAAACACCCGTACGCTGAAAGCCGACTTCGCCCAGACGGTGGTCGCCAAAAACGGCCGCAAGCCGCAACAATCCTACGGTTGGGTGGCCATTGCGCGGCCCGGCAAGCTGCGCTGGGACATCCAGAAACCCTACCCGCAAACCCTGGTCGGCGACGGCGACAAGGTGTGGATCTACGATCCGGAACTGAAACAGGTCACCGTGCGCAAGGTCGGCCAGGCCATCGGCGGCTCGCCGGCCGCGCTGCTGGCCGGCAGCAACGACCTGGAAAAGAACTTCACGCTCAAGGAAGCCGGCGAGTCCGACGGCCTGAACTGGGTTGAAGCCATCCCGAAAACCGGTGACAGCGGCTTCGACAGCGTCCGCCTCGGCTTCCACGGCAGCGATCTGCGGGCCATGCAGTTGCAGGACAACTTCGGCCAGACCACGCACATCCATTTCTCGAAGCTGGAACGCAACCCGGTATTACCAGCCGCCACCTTCAAATTCACCCCGCCGGCCGGGGTCGATGTGATCGGGGAATAGGCCGCGACATCGGGGGCGGCAGGCCTGCCGGGGCTGCACAGATGCGCCGAATGGCCGGTCCGGGCCGGGCCTGGCCTTAACCTCGGGGCCGGATCATCGCCGGGTGAGACTGCCGGAGGTCTGGCCATGAAAACACTGTCGCTGACTTTGCTGCTGGTGTCGACGCTTGCCCTCGCCGAGCCGGACCCCCGTCTGGTCCGCCTGGAGGCGGCCTACAACCGGGCTCACCAGGAGCAGCAGGCGATGTACCAGCAGTTCCAGATGATTCAGGAACTGCGCCGCAACGAGTTGCAGCAGATGGATGCGCTGCCGGGCGGCGGGCGCGGCATGCCGGCGGTCAATGCCGGCAAGCTAATCGATTACGACGAAAACGTCCGCCAGGAGCGGGCGCGCCAGGAGCGGCTGCAACGCTACGAGCGGGAAATCGCCCAGTCCTATGCGCGTTTTCTCGAACTGGGGCAGCAGAAAAAGGCCTTGCTCGACCAGATCAACGCCTTACCACCCGCCCGCTGAGCGGGGTGGTGCTCAACGGCTGCCGGTGATGCTCAGGGCCACCTGTTCGGCGACCTTGATGCCGTCCACCGCCGCCGACAGGATGCCGCCAGCGTAGCCGGCGCCTTCGCCGGCCGGGAACAGGCCGTGCGTGTTCAGGCTCTGGCATTCCGCGTTGCGCGTGATGCGGATGGGCGACGAGGTGCGCGTCTCGACGCCGGTCAGCACCGCGTCGGCCATGGCGAAGCCGCGAATCTGTTGGTCGAAGGCAGGGATGGCCTCGCGCAGCGCCTCGATGACGTAGGGTGGTACGCAAGTCGACAAATCGGTCATGTGTACGCCCGGTTGGTAGGAGGGATCGACTTCGCCGAGCGCGGTCGACGGCCGGCCGGCCAGGAAATCGCCGACCCGCTGGGCCGGCGCCGCGTAGGTGCCGCCGCCGGCGAAGAAGGCCGCCGATTCCCACTGGCGCTGGAAATCGATGCCGGCCAGCGGATTGGTCTTGTAGTCGCCGGGAAAGTCTTCGGGATTGACATTGACCACCAGCGCCGCATTGGCATTTCTTTCGGCGCGAGAATACTGGCTCATACCGTTGGTGACGACCCGGCCTTCCTCCGAGGTGGCGGCGACCACCTGGCCGCCCGGGCACATGCAGAAACTGTAGGCGGTGCGGCCGTTCTTGCAGTGGTGGACCAGCTTGTAGTCGGCGGCGCCGAGCAGTTCGTTGCCGGCGTTCGGCCCGAAGCGGGCGCGGTCGATCAGGGCCTGCGGGTGCTCGACGCGAAAGCCGATGGAGAATGGCTTCGCTTCGATGAACACGCCCTGTTCGTGCAGCATGCGGAAGGTATCGCGGGCGCTGTGACCGATGGCCAGCACGACGTGTTCGCTGGCGATGATTTCGCCGTCGGCCAGCGTGACGCCCTTGACCTGGCCGTTTTCGATATTGATGCGGTCGACCTTGCTGGAGAAGCGGATTTCGCCGCCCAGTTCGGTGATCGTCGCCCGCATGTTCTCGACCATCTTGACCAGCCGGAAGGTGCCGATATGCGGCTTGCTGACGTAGATGATTTCCTCGGGCGCGCCGGCCTTGACGAACTCCTCCAGCACCTTGCGGCCGTGGTGCTGCGGGTCCTTGATCTGGCTGTAGAGCTTGCCGTCCGAGAAAGTGCCGGCGCCGCCCTCGCCGAACTGGACGTTCGATTCCGGGTTCAGCTTGTTGTCGCGCCACAGACCCCAGGTATCCTTGGTCCGCTCGCGCACCGCCTTGCCGCGCTCCAGGATGATCGGCTTGAAGCCCATCTGGGCCAGCACCAGGCCGGCCAGCAGGCCGCAGGGACCGGTACCGACGATGACCGGACGGCTCGGCAGGTCGGTCGGCGCCTTGGTGACGAACTTGTAGCGGGTGTCCGGCGTCGGGGCAATATGCGCGGCGTCGTTGGCGGCGGTGAGCCGCTGCACGACGGCAGCTTCGTCCTTCAGTTCGACATCGAGGGTGAATACAAAAACGATGGCCGATTTCTTGCGCGCATCGTAACCGCGCCGGAACAAGGTGAAGCCAATGAGTTCTTCCGGCGCGATGGCCAGGCGGGCGACGATGGCGGCCTTCAGGTCGTCGTCGGTGTATTTCTTCAGGGGCAGCTTGATCTCGGTCAGGCGCAGCATGGTGTCTATCCGTGGGGGCGCTTAAGGGGTGCGTATTTTAGCCGGCATTCCCCGGGCGACGAATTCGGATTACTGTTCGGCCTCGTTCGAGCCCGCCGGGTCCCGCATGTCGAGAAGACGCAAGAAAAAGATCGTTCGCCCCATACACCCTTCGGTCGGCCCGCTGTCGTGGCGGCTGGCCGGGTATTTCCCCGGGCGCCGACTGGTGTTCAGCGATGCCAGCCTGCAGCGCCACGGCGGCCTGGCGGCCGTGCTGTTCGCCGACGAGGACAGCGAGCCGCTGATCCGCACGCGCACCGTCGCCCCTGTGGGCAGCAACGAGCTGGAGTTGCTGGCCGCGCTCTTCGCGCTGGAGGAAGCCGGGCGGGTTTATCCCGGGCAGGCCATCACGCTGTTTTCCGACAACCAGCCGGCGGTGGAGCGCTTGAGTCGGGCATGGCGGCAAGCGCTGGCCGCCGACCCGGAACTGCTCAGTCTGCTGGCGGCCCGGGGGATCGAAACCGCTGCCGTGGCGGCGAGCTTTTGCTGGGTGCCAGGACACGGCAGTTGTCGCGGCAACCTGTTGGCCGACCTGCATGCGCGGGCGGCGGCGGCTTAGCTGCGGTCGACCGCTAAAAACGACTGAAAATGGATTTCCAGCCGTCCCTCAAGCCAGCCAGAGTTTCTTCCAGCCCTCCTGGCCCAGGCGTTCCATGGTGTCGATATTGCGCTCGAAGATGTCGGCGGCGTCCGGGAAGGCGGCCACCGCGCGGTCGATGCTCGACTCGCGCAGCAGATGCAGGGTCGGGTAGGGCGAGCGGTTGGTGAAATTGGCGATGTCGTCCGGTTTGCTACCGGCGAATTCGTATTGCGGATGCAGGCTGGCGATCTGGAAGACGCCGTCGTAGCCGAGGTTGCGGTTGAGCGCATCGACCTCGGCCAGGAAGAAGTGGTAGTCGAGAAAGTCGGTCATCGCCCGCGGGTGGATGAGCAAGGTGGTGTCGAGATCGACCGGGTCGGTATTGGCCAGTAGATTCAACTCGTTTTCCAGTTCGGCCAGCAGTTCGTCGGCCGTGCCGGCGGCGGTCAGCGCGTAGCGCACCTGTTTCTTGACGAAGACGCTCTTGGCGAAGGGGCACAGGTTGAGACCGATGACGGCGCGTTCCAGCCAGCGTTCGGTGTCGGCGATGATGGCCGTGCTGGCGGCGAGGTCGGTGTAGGGGGTGAGGAGCGGGGGCATGGCGGACCTGTATCGGAAGTCGCGGCAATAACGCGGACGGAGCACAGGGCCGGCAGGGCGCTGAACGGGAGCCGCATTCTAGCCCGCTTGTCGACTCGTCTGTCGGAAATGCCACAAGGCCGGCCGCACCAGTGTCGGCCAATCGCCGGCCGGCCCAGTCTGGCGGGCCATCGGAGTTCTGGCATCGCTTTTGCGTCGACCGCAGGCATCCGGACAACCCACCCCTGCCCATGACTGTCGCTTACCAATGCATTCCGGCCACGGAAGCTGCCGCGCTGATCCGTTCTGCCACCAAACCGGCCATTTTCGACGTGCGCGATGCCGCAGCCTACCGCCAGGGCCACATCGCGGAAGCCGCCCATCTGGCCGAAGATCGCCTGCCCGGCTGGCTGTGCCGCCTGGACAAGGAGCAGCCGGTGCTGATCTATTGCTATCACGGCAATGCCAGCAAGGCCTTCGCCCAGATGTTCGCCGACTTCCGGTTTACCCGGGTCTTCAGCGTTGATGGCGGCTACGCGCCACTCGCTGCCGCGCTGGCCGCCTGAGCATGGTGGCCGCGTTTCCCCTGCGGCTGGCGGCGGCCAGCAAGGAAGGCCGGGCGATCAGCGAGCATTTCGGCCATGCCAAGTCGTTTCGCATCTACGACGTGGCACCCGGCCAGTGCAAGTTCCTGCACGAACGCCCGGTAGCCCATTACTGCCATGGCCACAGTGGCGACCAGACTGCGATGAGCGGCATTCTCGACACCATCCGCGATTGTCGCGCGGTGTTCGTCGCCCGCATCGGCGACGGTCCCACCGAAAAGCTGCGGGCCATCGGCATCGAGGCGGTGGCGTGCTACGCCTGCGCAGCCATCGAGGAGTCTCTGCTCGACTACGCCAGCCGGGTTGCCGCCGGAGAGAGCGTGACAGTATGAAGTTCTACATGACGCCCGGTTCGTGCTCGACCGGCATCCATGTCCTGCTCGAAGAGTGCGGCCTGGTGTTCGAGGCCCATATCGTCAACCTGCTGGCCGGCGACCAGTACCAGCCGGATTACCTGGCGATCAATCCCAAGGCCAGCGTGCCGGCGCTGCTGCTCGACGACGGCACGGCGCTGACCGAATTTTCCGCCATCGCCTGGTGGTTGGCCCGCCGTTACCCAAAGCGCCAGTTGCTGCCGGACGACCCAGCCGGCGAAGTGCGGGTGCTCGGGCTGATGAATTACGCCGTGCATACCCTGCACACGCAAGGCTTCGCCCGTATCTTCACCACCGAGCGCTTCTCGGCGGTCAGCGCCGAGCAGGCATCGGTCAAGGCGCAGGGCCGGCAGATCATCGACCAGGGCTTTGCCATCGTCGACCGCGAACTGGCCGGGCGCGACTATGTCGTCGAGCGCTTCGGCATCGCCGATGCGGCGCTGTTTTACGTCGAATTCTGGGCTGAACGGATCGGCATAGCGCTGCCGGACAACTGCCAGGCGCACTACCGCCGGCTGTTGACCCGGCCGGCGGTGCGCCAGGTGCTGGCCGAAGAGGGTTACGCCTCGGCGCTGCGCTGAGCGAAAAAGCGGGCGAAAAACGCCGTCGACCGCAGCAATTCGAGTCCGACGGCCTATTTGCCGAACAACTTGCCGACGCTGTCGCCGATTCCTTTCGCCACGCTGCTGCCGGCACTGCCGACGCCCTTGGCCAGGCCTTCCAGGCTGATGCCGGCGGTTTCGGCCAGACCGGCCCCCATGCGGCCGAGCAGTTGTTCGTTGAGCGAGAAGCGCGGGTCGTCGAGGTTGCCGTCGAGTGCGAAGTTGATGCTGATCTGGCCGGCCTTGTTCTTCATCAGTCCGATCACTGCCGCCTGCGGTACGCCCATGAAGGCGCCGCCGCCGGCCAGTTCCAGTTGGTTCAGGGTCAGCGTGCCGGGGGCGTGCAAGCGTTTGCGCTGGATGGTGGAGTGAAGGTCGAGATCCATGCTGCCGTGCTTGACGCCAGTATCGGTGGCGCGGATCAGGTAGGGCTTGAAGGCCAGCAGATCGACGCCGCGCAGCCTGGCCTTGAGGTCCGACTCCTTGCTGGCCAGTTCGATGACGCCGCCGATTTCGAGTCGGCCGTCGTTTTTCGGACCCTTGACGATCCCCGTTATCTGCAGGCGGCTTTGCCCCTTGAGGTCTGGCAGCAGGAGATCGTCGATGGCGACGTTGATCTGTTCGAGACGGATTTTCAATGGCGAACGCTGGATACTGGCATCGAAATATTCGACGGCGCTGTCGACCAGTTCGATGCGACCGATGCTGATCGCCGGGACCGGTGTGCCGGCCTCACCGGCGGGCTTGGCCGGCTGCCCGGTCAGGCCGGGCAGCACGCGCAACTTCTGTTCCGGCGTACGCAATATCGACAGATAGGCACCCTCGATGCGGATGCTGCTGAGCACGATGCGGGCGCCGAGCAAATCGGCAAGCGACGGTACGACGACCACTCGTTCCGCTCGCAGCAGATCGGCCGCCGGCCAGGCTGCCTTGCCTTCGGCTGCCGGTGCGGGCAGGCGCAGGCCCAGGATTTCGACGCTGCTCAGACCGACGCAGATTTCCTGGACTTCGCCACGGGCGCCGAGGGTCTGCTCGATCTTCCCTTTGAGCAGATGGATGGCGGCCTGGAAGGCGGCGAAGCCGAGGCCGGCAAGGAGCAGCAGGGCAAGGAGCAGACGGCGCGGCCAGCGGCGGGAGGAAGTGGTCATTGCGAAGCAGTCGGTGGGCGAAGTGGCGATGGTACCGAAAACCACCTGGCATTGGACAGGGGGCGCCCGACCGTCATTGCCCGTCGGGCAATCGACAGCGCCGGGCGCTCCGGCTATCCTCCGCGTTTTTAGCGAATGATCCGGGGAATTCGATGGGACAAGCAAAACAACGTGGCAGCCAGGCCGAACGCGTCGCCCAGGCACAGGCCAAGGTCGCCGCGACGCGGCCGGAGAAATTGGTATGCAATGGCTGTGGCGCCGATGTGACCAGCATTCACCCGGTCGACACGCGCGGTTTGCGCGGGATCGAGGCGATCTGGGTTGGCCAGTGCGAGTGCGGGCAAACGACCTTTGCCGCCTCCGGCGACCCGAAGGCAGTGGACGCCTTCTTCTTCGCCCTCAGCGAAAACACCGAACTGACCCTGGGCAGCCAGGGCAAGGACGGCAGCGGGCACGAGACGCTGTAAGCGCTCCGGTTCAGCGCTGGCAGTTCTTCTGGCCGGACGGGCACGGGGTGATCAGGCTGCCGGGGACGATGACCGTTTTGCCGGCCGGCGGTTCGCTGCTCGGGCGTGGGCTGGGCGGCGGGGGCGGTGGGTAGTAGATGCCCTGGCAGCGGTCGATCTGCCGGGCCCGCTCGGTGGGCGACAGCTGCCGGCGTTCGACATTGCGAATGCAGCGGCTGACGCTGTTGCCAACAACATAAACCGGCAAGCCGTCGTCGCTCGGCTGGGCGCGGCCGGCCGACTGGCAGGCCGCTTCACGCGCGGCCCGTTGGCCGGCGTCCATCGCCTGCCGTTCGAGATCGCGCAGGCATTCGTCAATGGCGGCGGGTGACGGGGCAGTGGGGGCGTTGGCGGATGCGTTGCCAGCCGGGGGCGAATTGGGCTGCGGCTGGCGGTTGGCGGCTTCGCGTTCGCGTACGTAGTCACGCATGCGTTCGACGTTGCGCTCAGCTTCGGCACGGGTTTCCGGGGAAACGTTGTCGTCCGGGCGTACGGTCAGCGTGTTGCTTTTCTCGCAGCCGGTGTTGGAATACTCGATGCGCCCGTCCGGCAAGCGGCATTTATAGACGTCGGCCTGGGCGCCAACCGTCAACAGGGCCAGCCCGAGGGGCAGCAACAGGGTTCGTTGTCCGTTCATGGATTCACCCGCGTGACCAGCAACTGGTCGATCTTGTGGTTGTCGATATCGATGACCTCGAATTTGAAGCCGTCGTGCACCGCGCTGTCGGTCGGGCGCGGCACTTTTTTCAGTACGTACATCATGAAGCCGGCGATGGTCTCGAACTGGTCGTCGTCGGGGAAGGGGGCGATGGCCAGCTCGCGTTCGAGGTCGCCGACCGGCGTCATGCCGTCGACCAGCCAGGAATTTTCGTCGCGCTGGATGATCTGTTCGTCGGCCGGTGCGACCAGCGAATTGCCGATCAGCGTGGCGACCACGTCGTTCAGCGTGATCAGGCCGACGATCAGGCCGTATTCGTTGATGATCAACGCGAAATCCTCCCGCATGACCTTGAACTGCTCGATGATCTCGGCCAGCGTCAGGGTTTCCGGCAGGATCAGCACATTGCGCAGCAGGCCGTCGCCGCGCAGCGACAGGGGCTGGCCATCGAGCAGGCGACTGAGGATGTCCTTCGAGTCGACATAGCCGATCACCTGATCGATGCCGCCGGTGCACACCGGGAACTTGGCATGCGGCTGGCTGCTGAGGGTGGCGCGCAGGGCATCTGCGCTGTCCTGGCGTTCCAGCCAGACGATGTTCTCGCGCGCCGTCATCGTCGACGGCGCGGTGCGGATTTCAAGCTCGAAGACGTTTTCAATCAGCTGCTGTTCCTGGCGGGCGACGACGCCGGCCTCGGCACCGGCATTGGCCAAGGCCAGGATGTCTTCCGGCGTGACGTCCTCCGGCCGCGTGGCCGGCAGGCCGAGCCCGGCCATCACCCGGTTGGCGACACCGTTCAGCGCCCAGATCAGCGGCGTCAGCAGCTTCAGGCAGAGCAGCATCGGGCCGGCGATGCGCAGGGCGATGGCCTCCGGGGCGACGATGGCGATGCGTTTGGGAATCAGGTCGGCGATCAGCACGAAGGCCGTGGTGACCAGCAGGAAGGAACTGAGCGAACCCAGCGTCTGCGCCGCTTCCGCCTCGACGAAGTTGCGGAAAAAGTCGGAAAAGGCCGGCGCGTAGGCGCCTTCGCCGAGCACGCCGGCCAGGATGGCCACCGCGTTGAGGCCGATCTGCACGGCGGTGAAGAAATGTCCGGGTTGGCTCTGCAAGCCCAGCACCCGCGCCGCCCGCCCATCGCCCTCGTCGCGCAGTTGTTCCAGTTTGAGCTTGCGGGCGGCGGCCAGCGAGATTTCCGACACAGCGAAAAAGGCGCTGGTGGCAATCAGCAACAGGATGATCAGGGTGTTTTCAAACAGGCCCATGGGCGTTTTCCGGTTGTACCGGCCGTCAGGCGGGGGATAGTTCGACTTTAGCCGCGGCCGGGGCTGGAAGCAATGCATCGGCGGGGTAAAATCGGTCGCCCGCCGTCGGCCCCGCGCCGGCTATCCGAACCGCTTCGCGCCCCTTCCGCCCTGCTCGATGACCGCCCTGCAAGATCGTCTCGAAGATTTCCGCCAGCAACGCCGCGTCCAGGCCGGGTCGCTGATCGTCTCCGCCTTCGGCGACGCCATTTTGCCGCGTGGCGGGCGAATCTGGCTGGGCAGCCTAATCTGCCTGCTGGCGCCGTTGAACATCAGCGAACGGCTGATCCGCACCGCCGTCTTCCGCCTGGTCCGCGACGAGTGGCTGCAAGGCGAAACGCGCGGCAGGCGCGCCGATTACCTGCTGACGCCGGCCGGCCAACGGCGCTGCGCCGAGGCGGCCCGGCAGATATACGCGGCGCACGCCCCGGACTGGGACGGCCGCTGGCGGCTGGTGCTGGTCGTCGGCGAGCTGCCCGGGAAAGTGCGCGATCAGCTGCGGCGTTCGCTGTTCTGGCAGGGCTTCGGCGCTCTCGGCGCCGACTGTTTCGTTCATCCCGGCGCCGATCTGGCCGGCGTGCTCGACGCCCTCGCCGGCGAAGGCCTGGGCCTGCCGGCCGGCGCGCTGTTGCCGTTGCTGGCCGCCGATACCGGCGCCGGCCTGAGCGCCAGCGACCGCGAACTGGTCCGTCGCGCCTGGGATCTGGCCGCGCTCGGCGAGGCCTACAGCCGCTTCGTCGCCATTTACCGCCCGATCCTTGCCGAACTACAGGCCAACCCGGCGGCGGCTGGCGACCAGGAGGCCTTTCTGCTGCGCCTCCTGCTCATCCACGACTACCGCCGCCTGCTGTTGCGCGACCCCGAACTGCCCGCCGTGTTACTCCCGGTCGATTGGCCCGGCCAGCAGGCTCGTCATCTGTGCGCCGCGCTGTACCAGGCATTGGCCGCGCCGACTGGCCGCCATCTGGATGACCAACTGTGCTTGGCCGACGGCAGTTGCCCGGCCGAAGCCGCCGGGCAGCCCCGGCGCTTTGCCTGAGCCGGCCAGCTCCGGGAAATCCTGCGGTCGACCCGGTGCCCGTCCGGAAAAACCGGGCGCCGTCCGCCTGCGTTTCAGGCGACGAACTGATAGTCGGCGACGGCGGTCGTTGCCGTATTGCCCACCACGCCGAGCAGGGTCAGTTCCGCCGCGCTGACCGCCGCATTGGCTGCCGACGAGGTGAACAGGAACAGGCCGCTGCTCGTGCCGTTGTCGACGGCGAACAGGCGGGTGGCGCCCGCCGCGTAGGCGCTGCCCGCCGAGCCGATGGCCGCCGCCGCGCTGGCCGTGGTGATGGCCCCGGCGATATTGCCGGTGACGATGACCAGCTCGTTGGCTGCGGCAAAGCCGCCCGGGCCGGCTATCCGCGCCGAACCGTCGATGACCGTGTCGCCGTCGCCGATCCGCAGGCCGGCCTGGCTGATACGCAGAGTGTCGGTGCCGCTGAGGAAATCGGTGATCAGGTCGCTGCCCGTCTTGCTGTTGAAGACGAAGGCATCGGCACCGCCGCCGCCGGTCAGCGTATCCGCCCCGGCGCCACCCTTCAGCGCGTTGTTGGCGGTATTGCCGATCAGCGTGTTGGCCAGGCTGTTGCCGCTGCCGTTGATGGCCGCCGTGCCGGTCAGGGTCAGCCGCTCCAGGTTGGCGGCCAGCGCGTGGCTGACCGTGCTGCGCACGCTGTCAGTGCCGGCCGCTGCTGCCTCGGTGATCACTTCGCCGGCATTGGTGACTACGTAGGTGTCGTTGCCCAGGCCGCCGATCAGGGTGTCCACGCCGGCGCCGCCGTTCAGGGTGTCGTTGCCGCTGCCGCCGGTCAGGACATTGTTGGCGGCATTGCCGATCAAGGTATTGGCCAGGCTGTTGCCGGAACCGTTGATGGCCGCTGCGCCGGTCAGGGTCAGCTTCTCCAGGTTCGCGGCCAGCGTGTAGCTGACGCTGCTCAGCACACTGTCGGTGCCGGCCGCCGCAAGCTCGGTGATCACTTCGCCGGCATGGGTGAGCACGTAGGTGTCGTTGCCCAGGCCGCCGATCAAGGTATCCACGCCAGCGCCGCCGTTCAGGGTGTCGTTGCCGTTGCCGCCGCTCAGCATATTCTTGGCGGCATTGCCGGTCAGCGTGTTGGCCAGGCTGTTGCCGGTGCCGTTGGTGGCTGCCGCGCCGGTCAGGGTCAGTTTCTCCAGGTTGGCCGCCAGGGTGTAGCTGACGCTGCTAAGTACACCGTCGGTGCCGGCCGCCGCCGCTTCGACGAGCACTTCGTTGCTGTTGCTGATCACGTAGGTGTCGTTGCCCAGGCCGCCGATCAGGGTATCCCTGCCGGCGCCGCCGGTCAGCTTGTTGTTGGCGGCATTGCCGGTCAGTCGGTTGGCCAGGCTGTTGCCGGTACCGTTGATGGCCGCCGCGCCGGTCAGCACCAGCGCTTCCTGGTTGGCGCCGAGCGTGTAGCTGATTGCCGAGCGTACCTGGTCCATGCCGCCGCCCAGGTTTTCGACAACGAGGTCGGAGGCGGCGCTCACGGTATACACGTCGTCGCTGATGCCGCCGCTATGCACCTTGATGCCGTTATCGTTGTCGACGACGGTGATGGTGCTGAGGAAGGTGCCGACGGTGGCATTGGTCGCACCGGTCAGTCGGAGCTGAAAACTCTCGGTCGCTTCCTGGATCAGGTTGTCGGTCAGTTCGATGCGAAGTGTCTTGGTGGTTTCACCGCTGGCGAAATACACGGTACCGCTCTCGTGAATGTAATCGCTGAGCGCACTGGCCGTGCCGGCGACCATGTCGTAATTGACCGAAACCGCCTGCGAACTCGGCGTGCTCAGCGACAGCACCATGTCCACATAGCCGTCGGCTTCGCTGAGCGTCTGATCGGCTGCCGATATCGTCGGGTTCAGGGCGGCGGTCGCGTCGCTGGCGCCGATGACCGCGACGCCGCGGCCGTCCCGGATCGTCGCATTGCTGGCGTTGCTGAGCACCAGGTTGAAACGCTCCGCCGCTTCGGCCAGCGCGTCGTCGTTGATATTCACCGTTACCGTCTTCGCCGTTTCGCCGGCGGCGAAGCTTAGCGTTCCGCTCAACGGATCGGCCCCCGCCGCGTAGTCGCTGCCGGTGGTGGCCGTGCCGCCGGCGATGGCGTAATTCACCGTGACCGGCGACAGGGTGCTGGCATCCATCGCGACCACAAAGCTGGCCGTTCCGCTCTTCTCATCGACCACCACGTCGCGCACGCTTAATGCCGGCTGCGCTGCCGCCGTGTCGTTGTCCACGATGCTGATCATCGCGTCGTCCTGGCCCAGAGTCGCATTGGTAGGCGAACTGAGCTGAAAGTGGAAATGCTCCAGATTTTCGACAGTCAGGTCGTTGCTCAGTGTAATGCTGACTACCTTGCTGGTTTCCCCGGCGGCGAAGCTAAGTGTGCCGCTGCCCCCGGTAAAATCCACTCCGCCCGACAAGGCCGTGCCGGCAGCCGTCGTGTAGTCGACAGTTACCGTCGACAGACTCGGCGCATCCAGGGTGACCACGATGTCGACCGTGTTGCCAAGCAGCGAACCGCTAAGTTCGCCAACCATTACGTCTTGAACAGAAATTATTGCCACGGGGAACCTCCTGGATTAAAGGACGCAGCCTGCCGTGTCGAAACCGGATGGCCGCTGGGGAACAACTGCTTCCCACGGTGCCCTGCTTGTGTGGCTATTCATTCGGACTACACCATGATCCGATCAGACCAGCTTGTTCGGATAGTGGTCAGTGGACCACGCCTGTGACAGGAGAAACGAACGATGCAGTCTTTTTTACGCCTGCTCAGGATTGCAAGGCTGGCCTCAGGCGCCGGCTCTGGCCGGTAGCAGCCCCAGGGCGGCCCGGGCAGTCCTTCGCCATTGCCGCCGCAGCCAGCGTTGGGCGATCCGGTGCGGGGCGCGGGCGGGCAGGATGCCGACGCTGACCACCCGGTTGCGGCCGGTATGCTTGGCCTGGTAGAGCGCCTTGTCGGCGGTCGACACCAGGTTTTCAGCGAAATTTTCCTGGTGGCCGGCCGCTTCGGCCAGCGGCAGCATGGCTAGGCCGATGGAGATGCTGGCTTGCATCTCTTCGCCGGCTTCCGAGCGGAATGACTGGGCGGCGATGGCCCGCCGGATGCGCTCGGCGATGTCCAGCGCGTAGTGGCCGGCCGTCTGCGGGAGCAACACGACGAATTCCTCGCCGCCGTAGCGGGCGATAGTATCGCTCGATCGCAACTGGGCCTGGATCAGGCGGGCGACGCCGCGCAGCACCGTGTCGCCGGTCTGGTGGCCGTGCTTGTCGTTGATTCGCTTGAACTTGTCTATGTCGAGGAACATGCAGGCCAGCGGCTGCTTGTGGCGTAGCGCCTGGCTGATCTCGACCTGGCAGCGGTGTTCGAAATAGCGCCGGTTATGTACGCCGGTCAGGCTGTCGGTCAGCCCGACCCATTTCAATCTTTCCTGCGCCAGTGTGCTTTCCAGGCAGATGGCGACGATCCCGGCCAGGCGTTCGAGGAAGTCGGTGCCGACATCGGCGGCGTAGCGTTCGGCACGGGCGCTGCCCAGGTGCAGGCTGCCGATCAATTGGCCTTGGCGCACCAGCGGCAGCAGGGCGACCGATTCGACGGCGCCGGCCGGTGCGCTGAACAGGCGGCCGTGCAGCGCGTTGTTGAAGGCGGCAAGGCCGGTCACCTGCTGTCCGCGGTAGAGCATTTCGAGCTGGCGGGGCGAGTCGAGCAGCAACAGGCCGGCAGGCCTGCCGACTTCGGCGCCTTCGAAGACGCGGGCGATTTCGTATTCGGGATCGACCAGGGCCAGTGACACATATTCGATACCGAACGCCGCCTTGTAATTGTCGAGCAGCAGGCCAATCAGCTCGACCAGCGAGCGGGCGCCGATCAGGCGGCGTTCGAGCTGGTCGAAACGGCGCATCTTGCCTTCGTTGAGTCGCGCCTCGTGGAGCAGGGCCTCCAGTTGCTGGCGCAGGGAGAAATTCTCGGTTTGCAGATGGCTGTGCATGACAGGGTTATCGGCGACAATGGGCACAACTTTAGCGCCAACTATGCATTTGGGGAATCTGCCATGCCGCTGCATATCGATATCGTTGCCGACTTTGTCTGTCCCTGGTGTTTCATCGGCAAGCGCCGGCTGGAAAAGGCGGCGGCGATGGTGCGCGAGAGCCGGCCGGACCTGGTATATACCACCCGCTGGCAGCCATTTTTCCTCAATCCCGATACGCCGCCGGCCGGCGAGCCTTATCTACCGTTTCTGGAGAAAAAATTCGGTGGACCGCAAGCGGTGGCGGCGCTGTTCGCCCAGGTGCGCCAGGCCGGGGCGGCCTACGGTATCGACTATGCCTTCGAGAAAATCCGGTTGCGGGCCAATACGCTACAGGCGCATCGGCTGGTGCATTGGGCACAGGGCAGGGGGAGTGGCGAGGCGGACAAGGTGGATGCCCTGGTCGAGCGGCTGTTCGTTGCCCAGTTCCAGCGCGGCGAAGCGCTCGGTGATCCGGCCATTCTGACTGCCATTGCCACCGAATGCGGTTACCCGGCTTCAGCGGTGGCCGCCTATCTGGCCTCCGCCGAGGACGAAGCGGAGGTGCGTGACGCCGAGCGTCACTGGCGGGCCCGGGGTATCCGCATGGTGCCGACCTTCATCGTCAATGGACAGGAGGTCGTGGTCGGTGCGGAGGATCCGGCCGTGCTGGCCGGGGCGATGCTGCGCGACCTTTAGCGGGGCTTCAACAGCAGTTCGGCGGCGGCTTCGAGATCGGCCTTCTTCATCAGGCCGAGTTTCTTGTACACCATCTGGCCATTGGCATCGATGGCCACGGTGAACGGTAGGCCGCCCTTGGTATTGCCCAGCGCCTGCATCAGCGGAATTCCCTTGTCCTTGGCGATGAAGGTCGGGTAGTCCATGTCGTAGGCCCGGGCGAAGTCGCGGGCGGCTTCGGCCTTGTCCTCGATGCCGATGCCGAGGACTTCGAGCTTGCCCTTGTTGGCCTTGCGGATGGCGATCAGTTCCGGGATCTCGGCACGGCAGGGGCCGCACCAGCGGGCCCAGAAATTGACGATCAGCGGCTTGCCCTTGTAACGGGCGAGGGCGGCCGGCTTGTCGTCGAGGTCGTGCAGCGTGGCGGCGAACAGCGGCGCGCTGGCGGGCATCTCGTCGGCAGCGGTCAACGTGCAGAACAGGGCAAAAAACAGGGAGCTGAGGGCTTTTTTCACGTCGATGCGCCAGAGGGAAACGGGGGGAGGCCGATGGTAGCATTCCGCCCGCCGGCAGCAGTCGGCCGGAGGGGCCTGCGACAATTTGCCGCAATTGTAGTCGGACAAAATCGTGAAAGAATTGATGTTTGGCAATTCGGAAAGCCGGCAAAGGGGGAGAATTCGGCATCCCTTCCGCAGGCAAGCGTGTGAATAAAAAAGTCCTCATCGATATTATCGGCATCCTGCTGATCGCCCTGGTCGTGGTGATCGGCTACAAGCTGTCCCCCATTCTGTTGCCGAAGGCCGATCTCACGGTGCAGCCTTCCCCGACCTGCGATCTGCATCAGCGGGCCTGCGAGGTCTCCTTGCCGGGCGGCGGAAAACTGCAGCTCAACCTGACGCCAAAGCCTGTGCCCATGGTCAAGCCGTTTGCCGTCGAGGTGACGCTGAGCGGTCTGGAGGCCAGCCGGGTCGAGGTCGATTTCGCCGGCATCGACATGAACATGGGCCTGAATCGCCCGTTGCTGGTTGCCCGCGGCGAGGGGCGCCATGTCGGCGAGGTCAGCTTGCCGGTGTGCATTACCGGCCAGATGGACTGGCAGGCGACGGTGCTGGTCGAAACCGGCAGCCAGCGGATCGCCGTGCCTTATCGCTTTTCTGCCGGGGGCGGTCACTGACATGAGTTTACGTTTGCTGCAAGCCATTGCCGTGCTGCTCGCCGCGCTGGTCGTCGGCCTCGCCCTGTTCTGGCAGCCCGAGTTGCCGGAGCGACCGCTGCCCAAGGCGGCGACCGGGGCCGGTGATTTCACGCTGCAATCGGCCGACGGCCCGGTGTCGCTGAAGGATTTTCGCGGCAAGCTGGTGTTGCTCTATTTCGGCTATACCTTTTGCCCGGATGTCTGCCCGACTTCGCTGGCTTCCACGGCCGGCGGCCTGAATCTGCTCAAGCCCGAGGAACTGGCCAAGGTTGCCATGCTGTTCATCTCGGTCGATCCCGAGCGCGATACGCCGGCCCGGCTGAAGGAGTATGCCGAGTTCTTCCACCCGGCCATCGTCGGCGTTACCGGGAGTCCGCAGAGCGTGGCCGAGATCGCCCGGCGCTACGGTGTCTTCTACGCCCGGCAGAAAGTGGCTACGGCGGGCGACGGCTACGTCGTCGACCATACCTCCGATACCTACCTGGTCGCGCCGAGCGGCGAGGTGCTCGGCAAGATTCCCCATGCCGCGCCGCCGGAGCAGGTCGTGGCCGAAATTCGCAAGCGTTTGAATTAACCAAGGAAAGAGAGACGACATGAAGAAGCTATCCCTGTTGGCCGCCGGTCTGCTGTTTGCATCCGGAGTGATGGCCGCCGCCGCCGACCAAGTCAGCGTTCAGGATCCCTATGTCCGCCTGGCCCCGCCCAATGCGCCGGCCACCGGTGCCTTCATGGTGATCAAGAACAACGGTGCCAAGGACGTCAAGGTGCTCAAGGCAGATAACCAGCTGTCGCGGGTCACTGAGCTGCATACCCACCTGAACGAAGGTGGTGTCATGAAAATGCGTCCGGTGCCGGCCATCGACATCAAGGCCGGCGGCGAAGCAGTACTCAAGCCGGGCGGCCTGCACGTCATGCTGATCGATCTCAAGGCGCCGCCCAAGGAAGGCGATGTGGTGCCGATCACGCTGACTTTCGACGACGGCAGCAGCAAGCAGGTGGAAGCCAAGGTGGTACGGCCGATGCCCATGCCGATGGCGGCTCCGATGGAACACAAGCACTAGAAAATCGGACTGTTTTGGCTGTCGACCGCAGGCGGTCGATCCAATGAAAAGGCCGCAGCGTTTGCTGCGGCCTTTGGCTTTAAGCGTTCAGGAGAGCTGGATTACAGCATGTCCTTGACGGCTTCGGCTTCGTCGGTCAGTTCCTTGAGCGTGATGTTGATCTTCTCACGGCTGTACTCGTCGATTTCCAGACCCTGGATGATGGTGAACTTGCCACCCTTGCACTCGCACGGGAAGCCGAACACGATGCCGGCCGGAATGCCGTAGGAACCGTCGGACGGTACACCCATGGTGACCCATTCGTCGGAACCGAGAACCCAGTCACGGACGTGGTCGATGGCGGCGTTGGCAGCGGAAGCAGCCGAGGACAGGCCGCGGGCTTCGATGATGGCGGCGCCGCGCTTGCCGACGGTCGGCAGGAAGACGTCGTTGTTCCAGGCGTGGTCATTGACCAGGGCCTTGACGCTGTCGCCGTTGGAGGTGCAGAAGCGGTAGTCGGCGTACATCGTCGGCGAGTGGTTACCCCAGACGACCAGCTTCTTCAGCGAAGAAACGGCGCGACCGGTCTTGCCGGCGAGTTGCGACAGGGCGCGGTTGTGGTCCAGGCGCAGCATGCCGTGGTAGTTGTTCGGGTTGGTGCGGCCAACCTTCTTGGCGGCGGCAGCGGCGATGTAGGCGTTGGTGTTGCAGGGGTTGCCGACGA
>Ga0316605_10000633_pt1 | contig 23343 bp, 20 predicted proteins | sample OWC_soil_day20_n_FD_207666 | JGI IMG/M metagenome (GOLD analysis project Ga0316605, IMG submission 207666) | Wetland soil microbial communities from Old Woman Creek delta, Ohio, United States - OWC_soil_day20_noCT | ecosystem: Environmental > Terrestrial > Soil > Wetlands | place: USA: Ohio...
TTCCGGCAACCTGTTCAACACACATTGAACCCATCGAAGACCCTGCATCTCTAAACGATATAGGTATTGACAGAAAAAAAACTATAATGTAACAAGCTTGTTATAAATATTAATCTTGTTCATTAATATAAAACGATAGAGTGGATTGAATTGACTTGTTATTATCAAAATTATAATGAAAAAATTAACCCTGTCTATAGTTTTTATTTTTTGCAGCTATATATCATTGCTGGCAGTTACAGATTCTCAATATATAAAAACAACATTTACTGACGGGGGTTTTGTAACTGTATGTCAGAAAGAAGTAAATTCTACTGGAACTGAAACGAATACTGTTATCAACCGGATGATTAATGAGTTTCATACCAAACCCATGAGACTTTTTGACTGGGCATTGAAAGATATTGGATTACAGGGACAGCAAAACAACGAGATGATAATCATATTCAAATCTTCGCGTTTAGACAAAACTACCGGAATTACACATGGACTTGTTGATGTAATAATACCCAACCTGCAGGATATCCGGGATATTGAAGTGAATGCCATAGTAAAGAATGAAATTCAACCTAATGGTCAACTGATAGGATCAGTAGATGTTCTTAATTCGGATTTTTTAATAAAAAAAGCTTATGCAACCATCACTTCAATACCATTGAAAAACGGAAATCAGTTACTTAAAACAGAAACACATATTCAGTTTGGATGGCTTTTGAAATTTTTCATCACTCAGAACCGTTATAAAAATATCGTTGAATGGCGTATTGACAAATTCATCGAAAATATGCAAAAGGAGGCTGAAAAAAGCACCTACTCACAGACAATCTATTAGAACCAATAATACTCTCTTACAACGTAAAATAAAATTAATTATATGGCAGAAAATTCTTTATTACAAAAATTAGACGGACTTCAACACAAATACGAAGAAATATCCATGCTGATAACCGACCCTGCAGTGATTGCAGATATGAAGCGGTACATCAAGCTGAATAAGGAATACAATGAATTAGACAAAATAATGAATGCTGTAAAGGAATATAAAACAGCATTGGCCAACATAGCTGAAGCCAAAGAAATTTACGATAAAGAATCTGACACCGAATTGCGTGAAATGGCAAAAGCCGAACTCGATAATCTGGAACCTCAAATCCCGGTTATGGAGGAAAATATCAAACTGCTGCTCATTCCTGCCGATCCGGAAGACAATAAAAACGTAGTAATGGAAATACGCGGAGGCACCGGAGGAGATGAAGCGGCAATTTTTGCCGGTGATTTATTCAAAATGTACACACGCTACTGCGAAAATAAAGGCTGGAAAGTGGAAGTAACCGACTTCAGCGAAGGTACAATCGGCGGATTTAAAGAAATTATTTTCACTGTGTCGGGCGAAAACGTATATGGAACATTGAAATACGAATCGGGAGTTCACCGTGTTCAGCGCGTACCAGTTACCGAAACACAGGGACGTGTTCACACTTCGGCATCGACGGTAGCCGTATTGCCCGAAGCCGATGAATTTGAAGTGGACATCAACCCGGCCGATATCGATTTTCATACATCGCGTTCAGGAGGTGCCGGTGGACAGAATGTTAATAAAGTGGAAACGAAAGTTCAGCTCACCCACCGCCCTACCGGCATTGTGGTAGTTTGTCAGCAGGCACGAACCCAGCTTGGCAACCGCGAAATAGCCATGGAAATGCTTCGTACGAAAATCTACAACATGGAATATCAGAAACACATTGACGCGATAGCATCCAAACGTAAAACATTGGTATCAACCGGTGACCGGTCGGCAAAAATCCGCACCTATAACTATCCGCAGGGACGAATCACTGATCACCGCATCAATTATACAATCTATAACCTGACTGCATTCATGAATGGTGATATTCAGGATGTGATTGACCAGCTTATCATTGCTGAAAACGCTGAACGAATGAAGGAAAGTGAACTGGCATAAATGGAAACTGTCATCAAATACAATAAAATAAAACCTGTCACGCTTCTGATTGTATCTTTAGCGTTTACGTTTATTTGTATCTGGTTGATTTATGACAGTAACTTGAAAAGTATCACCGGATATGCAGGACTTGTCTTATTCATGATATTTGACGTTTATATTGTATTCCGGGTGAGAAAAGGCGGAGGTATCATACTCAATGACCGAGGTATTGTTACCGACCGGAATAATCCTGATGACACTTTTATCAGTTGGAATGAAATTGAAAAATTTTCATTGTACGAAGCCAACGGCATCCGAACTATAAATATACATCTGACTAATCCGGGGGCATTGATTGAACGACAAACTAAAAAAAGTGTCAGGAAGAATATGCAAATCAATCAAACTCTTTATAATGCTCCGGTCGGAATAAACCCCAATTTACTGGATATCAAATACAAGCAACTGGAAAATCTGCTGATGGAAAATCTGGAGACTTACAAAAAAACAACTTAACACAACACTAAAATGACTAAGCAGGAACTATTTGAAAACATAAAACGCAAGGAATCATTTCTGTGCGTGGGACTCGATACCGACATCAATAAAATTCCCGAACACATTCTGAACAATTCGGACGATCCTATTTTTGACTTTAACGTACAGATTGTAAAAGCGACAGCCGATTTGTGTGTTGCTTATAAACCCAATCTAGCATTTTACGAAAGCATCGGACTTGCAGGCTGGGATGCACTGGAACGTACCGTCGATTACATTCGGGCTGAATACCCCGATCAGTTTATTATTGCCGATGCAAAACGCGGCGATATTGGAAATACATCGGCTATGTATGCCCGAAGTTTTTTCGGCAATATGGATTTCGACGCTGTAACAGTAGCTCCATACATGGGCGAAGATTCTGTGACACCGTTTTTGACTTATGAAAATAAATGGGTCATACTGCTGGCGCTGACTTCCAACAAAGGCGCATTTGATTTTCAACTCATGAAGGATGCCGACAGCTCAGACCGTTTGTTTGAAAAGGTGCTGAAAAAATCACAATCGTGGGGAACCGCTGAAAATATGATGTATGTGGTAGGCGCTACAAAAGCAGAAATGCTGACTGAGATCCGTTCAATTGTACCTGAGCATTTTTTGTTGGTTCCCGGTGTGGGTGCTCAGGGCGGAAGTCTGGCAGAAGTAGCCGAGTATGGACTGAATGATCAGTGTGGATTACTGGTCAATTCTTCCCGCCAGATAATCTATGCATCATCTGATTCTGACTTTAAAGACGCTGCACATGATGAAGCCAGGAAACTACAGGCTGAAATGTCGGATATACTTAAGAACAGAGGTTTAATTTGAGAGACACATAAATCTCAAAACAGATATTCTGATTACTTCATTCAGCAGTAAAATATGTTTAATAAATCAGAAACCATGTCCGAATTTAGCACACATCAGATTAATCGTCTGGCTGAACTGAAAATTTTGTTTGATGCAATCACCTACAAAAACCATCCGGTCGAAGCCATTAAGAAGTACCAGAAGACTATCGACGATACAATATCCGATGATGTAGTGATACTGGTACATAACCTGATGGAAAGCAGCTATCCGATGGAGGATATAAAATCCGGCATCAACAAACTGATCAATGTATTGCGCCGCTCACTCGACAGCTATTCGTATTCAGCGCCCGCAACCGATACATTTTTTGATATTTGCATTCGTAACAACAATGAGGTTAAGAACAGACTAAACAAACTCAGACCTTTTATCCTGCAAATCAACAAGCAGGAAGTTACTGAAGATATCATAACCGAAATGCTCCGTTTGTGGAAAGAAGTTCAGGAATTCACTCAGTATTATGTTATTAAGGAAAATGTACTGTTTCCTCTGGTCGAAAAACACCTGTCTCAATACCGTTGCATTGCCGTGATGTGGTCGATTCACGATGACATTCGGCGTAACCTGAACGATCTGACCAATCTGCTTGCGTCAGGTCAGTTGGACCTTCAAAAGCTAAACCGGCTTACCGGTGAGGTATTTTACAACATTTATTCCATTGCCTTCCGCGAGGAAAGATTGCTTTATCCGTTTATCGCTAAAAATGCACCTGCCACTGAAATTGAAAATTTGTGGAACGAAAGCGTTGAGATTGGTTTTCCATATTTTAATCCGCAGAAGAAATACGCTGAACCAACTGGAAATAACTTTTCATCCGGATTGGTTGATCTCAAAAGCGGAGTTTTATCGGCTGAGCAGTTAATACTTATTTTCAATCATCTGCCGGTCGATATTACCTATGTGGATGAAAATAATAAAGTTTGTTTTTTCTCAACTCCAAAAAAAAGAACTTTCACCCGCACAAATGCTGTACTGGGACGCGATGTACGAAACTGCCATCCTCACGAAAGTGTTCATGTGGTTGAACAGATTGTCGAATCATTTCGCAATGGCACAAAAGATAAAGCTGATTTCTGGATAAATATGAAGGGAAATAAGATATTAATTCAGTATTTTGCCGTAAGAAATGAACGAAACGAATACAAAGGCGTCATCGAAGTCACTCAGGAAATATCTGAAATTCAGGCTCTGGAAGGCGAAAGACGAATACTTGACTGGCATCAATAACTATACAGAAAAAACTATTTATCAGTTTAATCGTTTTAATATTAATAATCCATATTTTATCAGATATATATGAAAGATTTTGTTGACTATGTGGAATACATAAGACCTGATAATGCAAAGGTGCGTGTAGCGTTTGAAATGCTGGGCAATGAAGTGCTTTTTTATTTCTGCGAATACCAGCATACCGATAAGGGAGAATGGAAACTGATGGTGTCTTCCGACAGCGAATACTTCAATTATTCAGTTGAAAATGAAAAGGGCGAAACACGTCATTTCAGCATTAAATATCCCACTAAAGAGGAAATAGAAAAAGCTCAACAGCTGATTATAAACAAATACAATATACTCAGTATCTGACAGGTTTATTAAAAACTATTGTTGTCCGATAAATAATACAAAAAATTCTGTAATTTACTGTAATTGAAACTAATAAGAACATCAAGCCCCACCGGGGCTCTTTTTCCTGTTGTTACCTAATCGCTACAAATATTTTGCAACGCTGTTGCAAAAACAGCCACAGAGTGGCTAAATCTTTGTAGCAAGATGTAAAAAATAAGATTTTGTGCCACAGAGTGGCTAAATATTAAATTTTATCAGACAATAGTGATTAAAAACAAAAAACTGCCCTTTTGAGCAGTTTTTTTTGTGATCTCGTTGAGATTCGAACTCAAGACCCACAGCTTAGAAGGCTGTTGCTCTATCCAGCTGAGCTACGAGACCATTTACAAAAGTGGTGCAAAAGTAACCCAATTTTCCCAACTTTGCAATACTTTACCTTAAAAATAAAACAAATCATTCATATTTGCTAAAAAATGAGTAATATTGCAAACTGAAAGCGGTTTTGACACTTTACCGACAATATATTTCGGAATTTAATTCAGAAAACCACTTTTTATTTCATATTTCTTTTTTCCGCACAATCGGGAAAATTACAGTAAAATATTGTTTGTCAATTTCTATTATCAGTATTGAAGTCTTACAGCTATATCAATACTCAAATTAAAATTCTCAGGATGAAAGTTATCAAATTTGGAGGAACATCAGTCGGCTCAGTCGAAGGTATTTTAAGCTTAAAGAAAATTGTAGAGTCACGGCAAGAAGCTGTGATAGTGGTAGTATCAGCATTATCGGGCATCACCGACCAGCTTTATGCAACCTCAAAAATGGCTTCAGAAGGTAATAAAGCTTATCTGAACGAATTTGAAAATATGGTTTCGAGGCATCTTGAACTGATTGAAAATGTCATTTTACCCGAAAAGAAACTGCAAACCATCAAACTGGTGCAGGAAAACTTCACCGATCTTTCAAACATCCTGCGCGGTATTTTTCTCATCAAGGATATGTCGGTACGTATCACCGACACCATCGTGAGCTACGGTGAGGTCATTTCATCCATCATCGTAAGTAATCTGATTAAAGATGCCGTTCACTACGATGCCCGTAATTTTATCAAAACCAACAATCAGTTTGACAAGCACAATGTTGATTTCCCGGTTACGAATAAACTTATCGAAGAAACTTTTAAGAATGCACCCACTGTGTGTGTATGCGGTGGATTTATCTCGTCTGATGCCAAAACCGGTTACATCACCAACCTGGGACGCGGCGGTTCCGATTATACGGCTGCAATCCTTGCATCGGCGCTAAAAGCCTCTAAACTCGAAATATGGACAGATGTGGATGGTTTTATGACTGCCGATCCGAGAATCATCAGTAATGCCTACACCATCGAAAGGCTTAGTTTCAGCGAAGCAACCGAACTATGCAATTTCGGAGCGAAGGTTATTTATCCGCCGACCATTTTCCCTGTTTATCACAAAAACATTCCGGTAGTGATAAAAAACACCTTCAACCCCGAAGCAGCCGGCACCTATATTTCGAGCGAAAAGAGTTCACTGCTGAAAAATCAACAAAAAGCCATTAAAGGAATTTCTTCCATCAACGATACTTCACTGATTACCATTCAGGGATTGGGTATGGTAGGCGTTATCGGGGTGAATTACCGGATATTCCGCGTACTTGCCAAAAATGGTATCAGCGTATTTCTTGTTTCACAGGCATCTTCCGAAAACACCACTTCAATCGGCGTGCGGAATGCCGACAGCGAACTGGCTGTGGAAGTGCTTCGCAACGAATTCGCGAAGGAAATTCAGCAGGGAGAAATCAACCAGATATTCTCCGAGGACGATCTTGTTACCATCGCCATCGTAGGCGACAATATGAAACGCACTCCGGGTATTGCCGGTAAACTTTTCGGTACGCTTGGTAAAAATGGCATCAACGTAATAGCCTGTGCTCAGGGAGCTTCCGAAACGAATATTTCATTTGTCACTGACCGCACAGTACTTCGCAAAGCACTCAACGTTATTCACGACTCATTCTTCCTGTCCGAATATCAGGTGCTCAATCTTTTCATTATCGGCGTGGGAACCGTGGGTGGAAACCTGCTGAACCAGATTAAAAAACAACAGAAAAACCTGATGACATACAACGGACTGAAAATAAACGTTGTTGGAATTGCTTCCGAAAAGAAAATGATTTTCACCCGCGAAGGAGTTCCGCTGGAAAACTGTGTGGACCGGCTCAAAAAAGAAGGACAGCCTGCCAATACACAATTAATCTGCGACGAAATCCTCAAAATGAATATATTCAATTCCGTTTTTGTGGATTGTACTGCCAGTGCCGATGTATCTAATATTTATCAGAGGCTGCTTGAAAATAACATCTCGGTAGTGACGGCAAATAAGATCGCAGCTTCATCGGAATACGAAAAATACGCGCAACTGAAAGAAACATCGCGTCAGCGTGGGGTTAAATTCCTGTTCGAAACCAATGTGGGTGCCGGACTGCCCATCATCAACACCATCAATAACCTGACAAACAGCGGGGACACCATTCTTAAAATGGAAGCGGTACTTTCGGGTACGCTTAACTTTATTTTCAACACCATCAGCAGCGAAATACCGTTGAGCAAGGCAATCCGTATGGCCAAGGAAGCCCGTTATTCCGAGCCTGACCCAAGAATTGACCTCAGTGGAAAGGATGTTATCCGCAAACTGGTAATTCTTGCCCGCGAAGCCGGTTACAAAATTAATCAGGAAGATGTGCAGAAAAATCTCTTCATCCCCGATGCATATTTCCATGGCAGTCAGGATGATTTCTGGCGAATGATTCCCGATCTGGATGCCGATTTCGAGGAAAAACGTAAAGAGCTTGACAAAAAGGGATTGCACTGGCGCTTTGTTGCTACTATGGATAAAGGCAAATGCAGCGTGGGATTGCAAACTGTTGGCAGCATGCATCCGTTCTACGATCTTCAGGGCAGCAACAACATTATTCTCATTACAACCGAACGCTACAACGAATTTCCGATGATAATCAAAGGTTATGGTGCCGGAGCAAGTGTGACGGCTGCCGGTGTTTTCGCTGATATCATCAGCATTGCAAACATCCGATAATGAAGAAATCAACAGTTTTTCTGGTCGTAGCATTACTTATCGTTGTTATTACCGGAATGAATTCATGCAGGAAGCAGGCGCCTCAGTTGCCTTCCAATAAAGTTCTGGCAGCAGATACAACCGGAAATTCTCTGCTTGAAATGAATAAAATTCTGGCTTTGCGGGAAGACAGCATTATCCAGGCTATGATCGACCGGAACGATATGCATTTCAGCAAATCAAAATCGGGTATCTGGTACAACGTGTTGCACTCCACCAAGGCTGATTCGCTGAAAAAGGATACGGTAATCAGTTTCAACTTCACGACATTCAATCTGGCGGGTGAAGAAATCAACAGCGGAACAAGAACCATTCGTCCGGGCAAAAAGGAAATACCCACGGGACTGGAAGAAGGACTGTTATTGATGCGCAAAGGTGAAACTATGCGGTTAATTGTGCCCTGGTATCTGGCATACGGCATGAAAGGCAGCGAAGATATTCCACCTTACACATCGCTGATGTATTTGATTGTGAATGAAAAATAGCTTGTTACTAAAAATTAACTTTTGTATATCGCTATAAAATCGGATATTTGCATTAGTTTCTCACGGATAAAAAAACAATCATATTTTCAAAAAAAATGAAAAGATTACCAATCCTTTTTCTTACCATTTCACTGTTAATCATCGCAGCATCCTGTTCGAATAAAAAAACATATTCTGAATTGCTGGATGAGCAGGATGCCACCATACAAGTTTACATTCAGCGCAACAATATCAACGTAATAAAACTGACCACCGACACATTGCCGGCAAATGCTAAAACAGGAGAGAAAGATTACTACCTGATGCCTTCGGGATTATATTTCCATATCGTAGCGAAGGGCGACACATCGGTAAAAATAGCTACCCGCACAAAAGTTGCCTTACGATACAGACCTTACACGCTGACCATTCCGGCAGATACAACAGCCAACAACTGGAACACCGTGTCGAGTCCCGATCCGCTGATTGTAACCTATGGCGAAACATCATCATTTTCGATAGTAGGTATTCATCAGGCTATCGGACTGATGAGATACTCCAACTCCGAGTCGAAAATAATTCTGCCTTCCAGTCTCAACGCTGGAACGTATGCAGATCAGGTCACCCCGGTAGCTTACGACCTGAAATTCAAAATTGTAAAATAAACCCGAAAAAATATGCCCCTTCAACAAAACAGGGGCTTTTTCTTTTTACAGATATACTTTAAAATCACATCGAAATATTATTATGACACTTATTAAATCAATCTCAGGCATCAGAGGAACTATCGGAGGACGAGCCGGTGATGGACTTAGTCCGCTCGATGTAGTAAAATTCACAGCTGCTTACGCTGCTTTTATCCGTTCATCAGCTAAAACCTCTTCGAATAAAATTGTTGTCGGACGCGATGCACGCATCTCGGGCGAAATGGTGAATAATCTGGTAATTGGTACACTGCTTGGTATGGGAATGGATGTTACCGATATTGGTCTGGCAACCACCCCAACCACTGAACTTGCTGTAACGATGGAACAGGCTGCCGGAGGAATTATCCTCACTGCCAGCCACAATCCCAAACAGTGGAATGCTTTGAAACTGCTGAACGAAAAAGGTGAATTTCTGAACGCAAAAGAAGGTGAAACCATTCTCCGGTTAGCTGAGAATGATGATTATACGTTTGCCGAAGTGGATACTCTGGGAAAACTCACGACTGCTGATTATACTCAGAAACACATTGATAGTGTACTCGCGCTTGATCTGGTAGATGTGGAAGCTATTAAAGCTGCCGGTTTCAAAGTTGCCATTGACTGTGTAAATTCCGTTGGCGGTATTGCCATTCCTGCTTTGCTCGAAGCGCTGGGCGTAAAAACTGTGGAAAAACTCTACTGCGAACCAAACGGACTGTTTCCTCACAACCCTGAACCTCTGCCCGAACACCTCACCGAAATTTCCTCAACAATGAAATCAGGTAAATTTGACGTGGGCTTTGTGGTGGATCCCGACGTGGATCGCCTCGCCATCATCTGCGAAGACGGTGCTATGTTTGGCGAAGAATACACACTGGTTTCCATTGCCGACTATGTACTCCGCCACACTCCGGGCAATACTGTTTCTAACATGAGTTCGACCCGTGCCTTGCGCGACGTTACCGGTAAATATAGCTGCAATTACGAAGCATCGGCAGTTGGTGAAGTGAATGTTGTCGCCAAAATGAAAGAAAATAAAGCTGTGATAGGTGGTGAAGGCAATGGCGGTGTAATCTATCCGGCAAGCCACTATGGACGCGATGCATTGGTGGGTATTGCTCTGTTTCTGACAAATCTGGCCAAATCGGGTAAAAAAGTATCGGAACTGCGTGCCTCCTACCCCAACTATTTTATGTCGAAAAACAAAATTCAGCTTACACCACAGATTGATGTGGATGGAGTGCTGGCGGTTATCAAAGGTTCGTATAAACAGTACGAAGTGAATGACATCGACGGTGTAAAGATAGACTTTCCGCAGGGCTGGGTGCACCTCCGCAAATCAAATACCGAACCTATCATCCGCATTTATTCCGAAGCTGGCTCACCGGAGCAGGCCGATAAGTTTGCAGCAGCCATCATGGAAGAAATTAAAAGAATAGCAGGTATTTAGACATCTGATATTACCTGTTAAAACCATAGAAGAGAGGGTGTGGGACCTGGTTCCTGAACATCCTCTCTTTTTTTTATGAAGCCTCACCTCACTTAAGTTTTTATAATCAGGATTTTTACCATTCAAGGGACAAGCGACTTCCCGGTCGCTTAAAGAAAAAAGACAGACCTCTGGCATTACAGCATAATCTTCCCTCTTACCCAATACTACTTCGTTTTATTCGCCAATTTCATTCGTTGTTTAAATATTTTTTATGAAAACTTGTTAATTAACTTCTTTTTAATAACTTTGACGCATAAAAACTGTGAATAAAACACTAAGACATTATGTACAAGAGTAATATTAAAAAGCAACATTAAATCATTATTATGACAATCGCAAGAATTAAAAATCGGAGTTTCAATTTCTCAATGTTCAACATTAAAATTTCGCCGAGAACAAGCGAAGAGAATTTCACTCAACTTTATGTTGATTTGATTAGAAAACTTCATACTGACAATATCGCAATAAACACGAGAGGTGAAAAATATATGGAGTTAAGAACTCTATCTTCTTACGATAATGATAAAGTTCTCTATGGTAAACTTACATTTTACACGATATTAAACGGAAATGATTGGTATAACAAACGTTCAAAGACGATTGAAAATGTAGAACTTGAAAATGATTTATATCCAAATGCTAAAGAAATAGAATATTTTTTCATACCAGAAGCACATCGCTTCTGCTTTATAAATAAAAGTAATGGCATTGCGATGTCACAAATAGAGATATTCTTATCGAAAGCTTTACCATTGATTGTTGATCAAGACAAAACTGTTATTGTGACAAAAGAATTGACAGAAGATGTAATTGACCGAATAATATCTGCTTCTAAATTATTTAAACTACAGATAGATCTTTCGTATTCAAATAATGATTTATCTGAAGATTTTGAAGAATTACTTGATAATGACTTGAGAGATGGACAAGTGAAAAATCTAAACCTTCTGGCGAAATCTTTTAAGTCTGAAACTATAGATTTAGAAAAAAGTAAGTTTTTGAGTGCTGCATTAAAACTATCTCAAAGTAATGGATATGCAGAAGCATATATTGAAAACAATGAGGGCAAAAATGAAACTGTTGCTACTAATGAATATCCTAGAAAAGAATTAGTATTTTCTACAGAAGGCAATGAACATATCGATGTATTAACAAGAGTACTAAGACTATTTAGAAATGGCTAAGAAAACAAATAATTTTGGTATCAACGCAATTTTAAAACTATATGATTTGAAATTGCTGTGGAAAGGAGCGAAATATCCTTTAATTATTACTGTAATTATAGTTGGTATTTTTGTTTTCGTCGGTGAAGTGGATAAAGAAATAATCAAATCTGTAGTTGATTTAATTCTTTCTATAATTCCAAGTTTGTTAGGTTTTGTACTTAGTGGTTATGCATTATTGATTGGATTTGGGAATATCGAATTTATTGCAAAAAAGAGACAAACTGAAGTTGATAAGGAAAAACCGACATTATATCAAAAAATTAGTACTGTTTTTGCTGTTGCTCTTATCATGCAAATAGTATTGTTGGTTTTTACCTTTATACTTAAAATACTATTACAAATTGATTTCCCATGCTTGTTTGACAACTGTATTCCATGTGACATTGTGAATTATTTTGTTTTTACACTTTTGATTTTTGGGTTGCTTTATGTGACAGTAATGATAAAAGACTTAGTAGTAAATATATTTAATTTTAGTCAGTTTCAACATTTTTTCATAAACAAAGCTCCAAGTCCAACTGTCACCACCACCACAACAACTGAAAACTAATGATAGAAAACTCCTGTGTATAACACACGCTTAATCCATTTACGCCTTGACATTTATTTAGCAGCTTTCCTGCTTTAACTTTTTTACAAGTAAATAGTGAACGTTCCTGCAAACCCGCAAATGCCCATAGTCTCGATCATTTCCTGCAAGCCCAAAAAAAGAAAACAAAACTATCAAAGCAAAAATGAGACATTGGCAAACCAAATAAACCGATAAAAAATTTTATCTTTGATCATTAAAAATCTTTAGTTAATTAGAATAGAAGTCATCTTGACTTTTTGTTTTTAAGAAAAATTCCAGAGGAATTTCATATTTGTAGTAAAAATTTGCCTCTTTTTATTCGACTCCGATAGGAGTCGTATGTAAAAAACAATCATTCTACTACAAATATGTGACTTCTACGAAGTCAAAAAACAAAATAAATGCCATTTGTTAAAAAGTCAAGATGACTTCATAATGAAAGGAAGAAAAACAACACAATCAATAGAACCTAATATCGCCGATTTAGCTAATGGCTGGCTGAAATCTCACAAGTTAGATTACAAATTAGAACAAGAATCTTTAAATACAGAAATAGACAAAGCTCTTTCCGATTACTTTACAAAAAATGGAGGAACAGGGGCAAATCGACCAGATGCAAAGCTAATTGGTTATGACAAATATAATAAACCCTATCCAGTTCTTATTGAATACAAAGGTTACAAAGACAAACTTGTAAAACTTGACAGTGACGGGCAAGTTGAAAATAGAACCGCTAAGAACGAGCCCAACTTTAAAAACATTAATTCTTTTGCAGTAAACGGTGCAGTGCACTATGCAAATGCTTTGCTACACCATACCAGTTATACCGATATTATTTCAATTGGGATGACAGGCTACAAAGATGAAACTGGAAATATCCAACACCAAATTGGAGTGTACTATGTTTCAAAAAGCAATTTTGGGGTTGGGCAAAAAGTGGGTGAATTCTCTGACTTTTCTTTTTTAGCACCTAAGAACTTTGATGCTTTTATAGAACAAGTTAAAACCTTGAGTTTAACGCAAGAAGAAATTGACAGGCTCAAAGAGCAACGGGAAAAGGAAATAGATACCAGTTTAGTAAAACTCAACAACGATATTTATCAGAACGAAAAAGGGCTGGGCGAGAACGACCGTGTATATCTTGTTGCTGCTTCTATTATTGCTACACTTGGAATACCCGGAAAAGTTTCACCTCTTGAAAAATCTGATTTGAAATCTTCTTCCGAAAGAGGGAATACTGACGGAGAAATAATTGTTCGGAAAATAAAAGCATTTTTAGACGAAAAAGAACTGCCAACTGAGAAAAAAGACCTCATTATACGAACGCTACAAAATACGCTTACCACCGAAAATATCAACAAGGTTGAGAATGGTGAAAGTCAACTCAAAAGAGTATTTACGAAGATTATAGATGATTTGGGCATTTATTATAAAATTGGTCTGACCACCGATTTTACAGGAAAGCTCTTTAATGAAATGTATGGTTGGCTCGGTTTTTCGCAAGACAAACTGAATGATGTAGTGCTTACCCCTTCCTATATTGGTACTCTTTTAGTGAAATTAGCTCGTGTAAACAAAGATTCATTTGTTTGGGATTTTGCCACAGGGTCAGCAGGTTTGTTGGTCGCAGCTATGAACGAAATGCTTAATGACGCAAAAAACACCATAACCTCACCCGAAGAACTTGCACAAAAAGAAATTAGAATAAAAGCCGAGCAGTTGCTCGGCTTAGAGTTGTTGTCAAGTGTGTATATGTTGGCAATTCTAAACATGATTCTGATGGGTGATGGAAGTTCTAATATCTTAAATAAAGACTCTCTAAGTGATTTTGATGGAAACTATGGGTTTGGCAATACTGATGACAAATTCCCCGCAGATGCTTTCGTATTAAATCCACCGTATTCGGCTTCTGGGAACGGGATGAACTTTGTTGAAAAAGCTTTGGGTATGATGAACAAAGGCTATGCTGCAATTATCATTCAAAACTCAGCAGGTTCAGGTAAAGCCAAAGACTATTGCAAAAGAATTTTGGCGAAACATACGCTGTTGGCAAGTATCAAAATGCCGATTGATTTGTTTATAGGAAAATCGAGCGTTCAAACCAATGTGTACGTGTTTAAAGTAAATGAAAAGCACCATAAAGATGAAATGGTGAAATTTATAGATTTCTCCAACGATGGCTACACACGCACCAACCGCAAAAAAGCAAGTAACAATCTAAAAGACACCGACCAAGCCAAAGAACGTTATGAAGAATTAGTAAACTTAGTACGTTTTGGCAAAAGCAAACTAAATATCTTTACCGAAAAAGAATATTTTGAAGGTACTATTGACCCAAAAAATGGTTCAGATTGGAACCAAACTGCACCTATAGACACGAAACCTACTTTACTAGATTTTAAGAAAACTGTAAGTGATTACCTTGCATGGGAAGTTACTAATATCTTAAAACAACAAAACACAGGGGAGGAAAGCTTGGGAAAATAGATGCCCTGCTTAACGAGAAACTGGAAAAAGTTAAGTGGGGCGAATTTAAATTGGGTAAGTTATTTGAAATTAATCCAACAAAATATTATCGTTTGAAAAATGAAGACATACTCTCTGAAAATGGGAAAGTTCCATTAATTTCAAATTCTTCAACTGATAATGGTGTTATGGGTTTTTCAAATCTTGAAGCTCTTAATTTAGGAAATACTATAACATGCTCCGATACTACTCTCGGCGCTGATACAATGTACTACCAAGAAAAAGATTTCATAGGATATTCTCATATTCAACATTTCGTACCAAAGTTTAGTCCATTTAATAGAGCCATTGCAAGTGTCATAATTTCAGCTTGTAGAGTATCTACTTTCAATAGTGGGTATGATTACGGGAATAAATTTAATCGACATGCAATGAATAATACAAAAATCCAACTTCCAATAAAAAACAATAAAATAGATTTTGAATTTATAGAAAGTTTTATAGCTGAGCTGGAAGCTTATTTATTAGCTACTGGACTTATGGATTACACCTTAACTGTCGAAGAACAAAAGGCTTTAGATGATTTTGAAAAAATTAAATTTGAAGAATTTAATGTTATTGATGTATTTGATGTGAAAAATACTGGTAACATTTTATCAAGAGATATTATTGAAAATAGTGGAGAAACACCTTATTTATGTGCTAGTGCTGCAAACAATGCCGTGAGTTCTTACATATCTTTTGATGAAAAATACTTGGATAAAGGGAATTGCGTTTTTATTGGCGGTAAAACTTTTGTTGTAACCTATCAAGAGAAAGACTTTTATTCAAATGACAGTCATAATTTGGTTTTGTATCAGAAAGATGAAGAAAAAAGAAGTAAGTTAAACCAATTATATTTAGCAACTTGTATTAATAAAAGTCTGGCACACAAATATTCGTGGGGTGATAGTATAAGTAGTACAAAAATCAAAAAAGACAAAGTTTCTCTCCCAACACGAAACAACCAACCTAATTATAGAATAATGGAAACCTTTATATCTGCTATTCAGAAATTAGTTATAAAAGAGGTAGTTCTATATGCTGATAAAAAAATTGCCACTACAAAAACGGTTGTAAACAACAAATAATAGCTCAAAATGGCAAAAAAACCACTGCAAGATAACTTTTTTTCAAACGTCTTGTAGTGGTTTTCATCTTTTTCTTGTCACTCAAACCACTCCCACCCCAATTATTTTTTTCAGTCATACCTGCCCGCAAAGCCCCCATACAAACAACTGAAATATTTTTTACAAATATTTCACAAACAAATTTGTTAACATATAATATTCAATGTATATTTGTTGCATGCACAAATCATATTATTAATCATTAAACAAACCTTTTATGTCAATGAATTCTGAAACAGGTCATTTAAAAAATGTGACCAATTTTGAAAGTTTAATAGCTTTAGCAACCGCTTTTGACGCAAGCTACAATCCATCAACACCGGCTATCAAAATTCCCGGTTTACAAGCCATTCTCGATGATGCAAAAGCGTCAATTAACGCTGTTGACATCGCTCTAATCGCGTACACAAATGCGGTTGGAGAACGAGAGGCATCTTTCATTCCTTTCGACAAACTTATTAACCGTGTTAACAGCTCCCTCAAAGCTTCCGGAGTAACTGAACAGGTAACCGACAGTGCAAAAACCATTGTTCGCAAATTGCAGGGCAAAAGGGCAAACACAACATTAACCGAAGAAGAAATTAAGGCTATGCAGGCAGAAGGAAAAGATATTAATCAAATTTCTGTATCACAGTTAAGCTACGACGGTCGTCTGGGTAACTTCGACAAACTGATTACGCTTCTCCTCTCTGTCCCTGATTACAATCCCAATGAAGAAGAGCTGAAAATCGAATCATTAAAAGCGCTCAAAACAGATTTAAATACTAAGAATAATGCAGTTCTCACAGCTACCATTCAGTTAAGCAACGCACGCATCGCCCGGAACAACGTGTTGTATAAACCCTCTACCGGATTGGTGGATGTAGCTGCTCAGGCTAAATTGTATATGAAATCTGTGTTTGGAGCATCAAGTCCCCAGTATAAACAAGTATCTAAGCTGAATTTTATAACACGCGATTAATAAACAGCTAAAACAAACCGCGGTTGACTAACAATCAACCGCGGTTTTGCATGTACCTGCCACATAAAGCAAACAGTCACCGTAAAAATAGAAGTAACCTCCGTATAAAAGGAAATTACGACCGTAAAAATGGTAGTAGCCTCCGTAAAAAAGGAAGTAATGACCGTAAAAATGGAAATAGCATCCGTAAATATGGTAGTAACGACCGTAAAAATGGAAATAGCATCCGTAAAAATAGAAGTAACGTCCGTAAAAATGGAAATAGTCTCCGTAAAAAAGATTGCTGTCAAAAAAACTATGTGAGACTGTCCAAAAAACTGTGTAAATAAAAAAAACATCCCTTTGGAGAGGTTGCCCGAAAGGCGGGTGAGGTCTTTTTTTACTTTTTGGGGCTGTAGCCAATTGGAGCGAAGCGGAAATCGCCGTAACAAATAAAATACAAAACTACTGAGGCAAAAAGTAAAAGCCTGTCCGGCTTGAGGACTATAAGATAAATTTTTATATCTGAAATTCTCGGGGTGACTCAAAGTCACCCCGAGAATACAAGAAAAATACACGTCATTCAAAAATCAGCCGGATTGTTCGATAACGAAACTTTTTTTTAACTTTGCAGAAAACATCAATAACTTCACAAAACTTTCTTTTCAGAGGTTGAGGGACTCATGAACACCATCGGTAAACTTTTTACATTTACATCGTTCGGCGAATCGCACGGCACAGGTGTCGGCGGTATTGTGGACGGTTGTCCGGCCGGAATAGAACTGGACGAGGCATTTATCCAGCACGAACTTAACCGGCGTCGTCCGGGACAATCAGCTATTTCCACCCCGCGCAGCGAAGAAGACAACGTGGAATTCCTCTCCGGAGTTTTCGAAGGAAAAACCACAGGAACACCCATTGCCTTTGTCATCTGGAACAAAAATCAGGAAAGCAAAGACTATAATCACCTGAAAGATGTGTATCGTCCTTCACATGCCGACTATACCTATCAGCAGAAATACGGCATCCGCGATCACCGCGGAGGAGGACGGAGTTCGGCACGTACCACGGCAGGATGGGTGGCAGCAGGTGCCATTGCAAAATTAGCGCTGAAGCAACTGGGAGTTGACATTACAGCCTACACTTCGCAAGTTGGTCATATTCCCATGAAACAGTCGGGTGAAAACATTGATTTATCGTTGATAGAACAGAATATAGTCCGTTGTCCCGAACCGGAGACGGCGCTGCAAATGATTGAATATATTGACCGGCTGCGCCGCGAGGGTAATTCCATTGGCGGCATTATCAGCTGTGTAGTCAGAGGTGTTCCCGTTGGTTGGGGCGAACCCGTTTTCGACAAGTTGCAGGCGCGTTTGGCTTATGCCATGATGAATATCAACGCCGCGCATGGCTTTGACTACGGTCGTGGTTTCACAGGAGTTCATCTCACCGGAGCCGAACTGAACGACGCTTTCATCAAAGATGGCGACCGGGTGACCACCAAAACAAACAATTCGGGAGGTATTCAGGGTGGAATCAGTAATGGTGAGGAAATTTACTTCCGCGTACTTTTCAAACCGGTGGCAACCATCAGTATAAAGCAGGACACACTCGATATAGACCTGAATGCTGTAGAGCTGGAAGCCCGCGGACGTCACGACCCGTGTGTCTTGCCACGCGCTGTGCCCATCGTGGAAGCCATGACCGCTCTAACTCTCGTTGATTTATATTTAATGAACAAGTAACTTTATCTATACCACCGTGTCCGAAGAAATTATTACCGATAATCATTGGTTGGTCATAACCAACCCCAAAGCCGGTAAAAGAAAATTACCAAAACAACGCGAATACATTATTCATACACTGAATAAAGCGGGTATTCCTTTCATCTACAAAGAAACCGAATATTCAGGACATGCCATTGAAATAGCAAAACAATATACGCGTCGCGGATGCAGCAACTTTCTGGTGCTGGGGGGCGATGGATCAATAAGCGAAGTTATCAACGGCATCTTTGCTGCAAACACCGCAGATACTTCGGGAATTAAACTGGCTTTAATTCCGCGTGGTACAGGTAATGACTGGGGCAGATTCTGGAAACTGAAGAAAAACGATAAGAAATCCATGTCTGTCTTTCTGCAAAATAACGTTCAGCAGATTGACATCGGAAAAATTGAATATCTGGTTGATGGCATCCCCGAAACGCATTATTTTATCAACTCCGTCGGGTTCGGACTCGATGGTGAAGTCTGTGACCTCACTCACAGCCTTAAAAAATACACCGGAAGTTTTTCGTTTCTTTATACCATTGCCCTGCTCGCAGCCATTTTCAGATACAAATCGACCGAAGCTGTAATCACTGTCAACAATATAAAACACAAAATGAAGCTTTTCACCATGAACATAGCCAACGGATGCTACAGTGGTGGCGGTATCAAACAAAACCCTTCTGCCCTGCCCTACGATGGAGTTTTTGATATGATGATGGTGGAAAAACCTTCTTTTTCGGATATTATTACCGCATTGCCATTGATTTTCAACGGGAAACTCACGAAACACCGTGTCATAAAATCATTGCGCACGGAGCTGGTTGATATCAGCTGCAAGGAAAACATAATGGTTGAGGCTGACGGAATAATCGTTCCGAATGCTCACAGCTGCAAAGTCAGCATTCTGAAAGACGCTATCCGGATGATTGTGCCCAAAAGTGAAATGTCGAGAGCGTAAATCCGGAAATCCGTTAAAAATTTCACCGGAAACAGGAATGTCTGTGAAACAAAACAACTGATTAGTAGTTATATATTGTGAATTCACGTACATCAAGTAAAAATTGTTTTGAAACCTATGCGCAAATACCTGATTTTTCTTCTCGCGATGTTGTTTTTCCTTTCACCCGCATCGGGACAGCGGAAAAAAGTCGGCGTCGTTCTGATGGGTGGCGGAGCTAAAGGGTTTGCACACGTAGGTGCGCTGAAAGTTCTCGAAGAGGCAGGAATACCTATCGATTACATTGCTGGCACCAGCATGGGAGCTATTGTGGGAGGTTTATACAGCATCGGATATGATTCACATACGCTCGATTCGCTGATACATAAACAGGACTGGATGCACCTGCTGACAGATGATGTTTACCGTTACAATCTGACGGGTGCGGAAAGAGAAAAAGCACAAACCTATATTGTTTCCATCAATTACGAAAAACAAGGCATTAAATTACCCTCAGGCATTGTTGATGGTCAGAATATATTAAACCTACTGCTCGACCTGACTACAGGTTATCACGATGAACTGAATTTCAGGAAACTACCTATTCCTTTCAGCTGTGTGGCAGCCGATGTCAAATCGGGCAAGGAAGTTGTACTCAATAGCGGATCGCTGCCCGTTGCAATGCGCTCCAGCATGGCAATACCGGGTTTCTTCAGTCCCGTAAAACTGGATAGCATGCTGCTCATTGATGGAGGAATTCTCAATAACTACCCTGTGGATGTGGTACGGAAAATGGGAGCCGACATTGTTATCGGTATCAGCTTTGAGAAGGACGAAAAAAAAGTAGAGAAAGACATGGGTTCGATACTGGAATTAACTCACGATTTCGAAAATTTTCTGGGAAAAGAAAAATTTGATCAAAACCTTAAAAATACCGACCTGCCTATCCGGGTTAATCTGGGGAAATATTCTATTGCCAGCTTCCAGATGGACGAAATTGACAGCATAATGCGCATTGGTGAGGCAACGGCACGAAAAAAATGGGATGAACTGACCGAGCTAAAAAAACAACTTGATATATCCGACAATAACCTGACCCCGTACATTCATAATCCATATATCGGGCTGGATACTTTATCTATAAGGAGTGTACATGTCGAGGGATTGTCACCCGAAGACGAACAACTGGTATTAAATCGCATTCGAATTCAACCGAAAATATCACGGGCTGATCTGCAAAACAGTATTTCAAGCCTATATGGTACCAACTTATTTTCGAAGGTTCACTACAGGCTCGAAAACACCAGACCACCCTACGATCTGGTACTTGAGGTTGAGAAGAAAAATATCCGGAATTTGAACATTGGCGTTCGGTTTGATACCGAAGAATTGGCATCTGTTTTGGTAAACACCTCTATCAGGTTGAAAACCACACTAAATTCAACATTCGGGGTTACTGCCCGCCTGAACCGAAATCCGTATCTGTTGGTCGATTATTCGCTTAATCGCAGCGTGCTGCACAAGGGAAGTGTAAAAATTAAAACTTCTAAAAACGACATCTACATTTACGACCTGGGAAAACTTGCATACAATATAGGATACTATCAGAATAGCCTGAAAGTGAATTTGAGTGAGTTCTATTTCTACAATGTCAAGCTTCAGCTTGGTACCAATTTCGATTATTTTTATTACCTCTATGAACTCCGGAATTCAGGTCAGCCATCTCTGAATCTCGAATCAAAACCTTATATAAGCTATTCGCTGAATGGCACGTATGACAATCTGAACAGCAGTTACTACCCAACAAAAGGTATGTATATCAACTTCAATTATACGGTTACCACTAACAAATTTTTCCGTCTGGATGATCAGAAACCCATGCAGGATTTGAGTTTTACCCTTATTAAACCTGTGAAACTGAATAAACAGATGACATTAACCCCCAATGTTAGCGGTAGGATAATCGTCAGTGATACAGTTCCCTTTATATATTCCAATCTGGTTGGCGGACAGTGGAATAATCACTATGTAAATCAGCAAATTTCGCTCGAAGGCTTACAGGGAATGGAAATTTTCAGAAAAACAGTAGTGAAAACGCAAGTGAATTTCAAATATGATTTCAATAAGAATAATTCATTGCAGTTTGTTCTGAACTATACCATGCATAACGACAATCCGCTGGAAATACTGAAAGGCAGGTCATACTTCGGAGGAACACTGGGATATACTTACAGCACCCTTGCCGGTCCTATTATTTTCAGACTGAACTATTCTGATCGTACAAGAAAATTTTATCCTTATCTGAGTGTTGGTTACTATTTTTAGTCCTTCAGAGTATTCCGTATTTCTTCAGCGCTTTTACAATCCCGTCTGCATCCACAGTATCGGTCACAAAATCTGCCACGGCTTTCACTTTATCTTCGGCATTCCCCATGGCTATACCTGTTCCGGCATGTTGCAGCATGGTCATATCATTCCCGCCATCGCCAAATGCCATCGTTTCACTCAGCGGTATACCATAATGTTCAATGATTTTATCAATGCCCTGTGCCTTTCCGCTCCCTTTCGGAACAATATCGGTAAAAAGCGGATACCAGCGGGTAGACTCGCAGTGAGGTAAAATCTGCATAATTTCGGCTTCCCTGTCTTCGGTAAAAAATGAAACCAGTTGCAAAACATCGGTATTGATAGCTTCACGGAGCGGACGAACTCTGATTTTAGGGAAATTGAGCATTTTCAGCATATGATCCACGTCGCAGTTGTGATAATTAACAGACATCCCCTTCTCGTCCATTATCATGCAGGGAAACGGATTGAGTTTCTGATACTCAATCAGCGCTTCGATATCAGTTTTTGGTATTGGGTTTTTGTAAATGCAGATATTATCATCCACCGTGCAATATCCTCCATTGATGGTGATATATCCGTCAAACCGGATATCGCCTAGGTTATTGACCGCCGACTCGTGACGACCGGTAGCCACAAACACCCTGATACCTTTTTCCTGTAGTTGCCCGATCGCTTCTCTGGCAGAACGCGGTATCCGGTGAGTTTCAAAACTGACCAGTGTACCATCTATATCAAAAAATATTGCTTTTATCATGATTTTGCAAACTTTAAATGTATTGTACTGTTATACAATATATTAGAAATAACAAACGGCGAACAATAACTGTATAGCCGCTTAATATAACCTGAGTTCCATATAAAAATTCATTTAATCAATTTAAATACAATTCTCTGTATTCCCGTAGGGAATTGATATCAATAGAAATTGCTTATTAAATTAATTAAATTCCCCGTTAGGGGATAAATATATCAACTCCTTACGGGAAACGAATCAAAACAAAAATACGATTCTATTGATATTTAAGTCCTAACTGACTATTTCTTATATCGAACTCACGTTAATATGTATATGAAGTCATCTTGACTTTTTGTTTTTGTTAATTTTCTTCAATAACAAGACGATAAAGCCAATAAAATTGAAACTGCTCCAGCTGGATAGAGTAAAATCGAACCTGTTTAACAGTGTTCTGAAGCT
>Ga0316605_10000635_pt1 | contig 23287 bp, 27 predicted proteins | sample OWC_soil_day20_n_FD_207666 | JGI IMG/M metagenome (GOLD analysis project Ga0316605, IMG submission 207666) | Wetland soil microbial communities from Old Woman Creek delta, Ohio, United States - OWC_soil_day20_noCT | ecosystem: Environmental > Terrestrial > Soil > Wetlands | place: USA: Ohio...
TTTTTTGCCAATTTTCCAATCATTATTTGCAGAGTTTTATACCGTAAAGATACATAATCCTGCAAATATATGCAAGTATTTTAGAGGTTATATTGTTCATATACTGATATATAAGAAATAATAAGGAACGACTAATTAATCCTCAAAAAAAAGAGAGGCTGTGATTTTACTCATAGCCTCTCATTTTTCTTGATGAAGTTTTTACTGAATTAATGTGCGTTTGAAATAAACAATTCCACACTAAAAGTTATTAATAATGCATGTTTTTTCTCGAGCTCACGTTATTTATAATGTCAATAGTGTCCCAGTAAAATGTTGATTTAGTTCTGTATCTATATGATATTTTGTTATTTACACATATTAATTTATAAAACCGATTTGAAATTAGATTCTCAACTTAAATCCAATTTATCAAAGAATAGCATTTTATAAAATACTGAAAATCAATCTTCATTTCAATAATAAATAAGCGCATATAAAAATAGTCAAACTTTAACGGGACACTAGTGTTATAATGTGATAATTAAAAAAAGAGGTTAGTCGACCTAACCTCTTTCGTTTAATTCAAAATAAATCCGATAATGTCATTTTCAGTAACTTTCTCAACTTTATAAGCAGCCGCAAACTGCAGGATTTTATTAACAGTGGTTTCACTAGGACCCATTTCTGAGAGAATGAAATCAAACTGTGAGTTAATTCTGGATGTTGAGTGAATCAGAGTAGAAACTTTACGCATAGGCATTTGCTTGTTTTTTTATTTATAAAACGGATGCTTATGCGTTATAGTATATCAACTCAAAAAATTATTTCAGTTCTAATTGTATGTCATTTTCAGCAGCAATTCGGCGCATGTTTAAAAGTGCATAACGCATCCGGCCTAAAGCTGTATTAATGCTGACTTCTGTGCGTTCGGCTATTTCCTTGAAACTTAAATCTTCAAAAAAACGCATCCTAATTACTTCCTGTTGCGTTTGCGGAAGGTAATTAATCAGATTAACCACGTCGGTTAATACCTGATCGTTATTAATGGTGTCTTCCACACTTTTTTCCGATAGCCTTGTGTTGTTGATAATGTCGTATTCAATTCCGTCAGCCGAAAATGTGTTTTCGTTTTTTTCGCGGCGGAAATGATCAATAATCAGATTGTGAGCAATGCGGTTGATCCATCCCAAAAACCGGCCGGTTTCTGCATAACGACCCTGCTGGATGGTACTGATGGCTTTAATAAATGTTTCCTGGAATATATCTTCGGTGAGTTCTTTATTGCGCACAATCAAATATATGTACGTATAAACTTTTGATTTGTAGCGCATTAATAATACCTCAAATGCCTCATTATTGCCCTCTTCATACAACCTGACCAAAATATCGTCGGTTAGCTGAAATATGTTTTTCATTACTTCTAGATTTTAAAAATAGAGTAATTCTGGGCAATAGGCGTATTGAAATTAATTAATAATTGATTGTTGATATTATAATTTATGCTGCAAATGTAAATATTACTTTTTTTAATTCCAAAAATAAATGCGGTTAATGTGCAAATAAATATCAAAAATGATAAAAAAAGAGGTTTCCCGTATAAAAAACCTCAAAATGTTAACCGATATTATTCAACGTAAAGTACTAATCCTTTCAAATATTCTCCTTCAGGGTGATAGATGTTAATAGGATGATCAGCCGGCTGTGTAAGTTGATGAAGAATACGCACGTTTCGTTTGGCTTCGGCTGCTGCACTGAAAACCGCGAGCCGGAACTGATCTTTGGAAATAACCTGCGAACAGGAGAAAGTAAATAGTATGCTGTTTGGTTTTATTTGTTGTAATGCTTTCAAATTCAGTCGTTTGTATCCTTTCAGAGCGTTGCGTACGGCATCCCTGTGTTTGGCAAATGCGGGAGGATCAAGTATTATCAGGTCGTATTCCTCGTGCATATCATTCAAAAACCTGAACGCGTCTTCAGCATACGAGCAATGATTTTTTGCATCAGGAAAATTAACGGATATATTTTTGTCTGTTAGTTCAATAGCTTTTGCAGAGCTGTCAACCGAATGTACAAGTTTTGCACCACCCCGTAATGCATACACTGAAAAACCTCCGGTATAACAAAACATATTCAGCACTTTTTTTCCGGCCGAGTATTTCTCGAGCAATGCCCGGTTGTCACGCTGATCAACAAAAAAGCCGGTTTTTTGCCCTTTCAGCCAGTCCACCTGAAGTTCCAGCCCGTTTTCCACTGCTTTGAAAGTATCACTTGCTTTCCCGATCAGATATCCGTCTTCCGGATTAACGGGAGCATTGAAGGGTAGGGTGGTTTCTGATTTGTAAAACACATTTCTGACCGCCGGAACAGCAGCAACGATTGCTTCGGCAATCATCTGACGATTTAGGTGCATTCCTACCGAATGTGCCTGAAATACTGCAGTGTCGTCATATACATCGACAATCAGTCCGGGGAGAAAATCACCTTCGCCGTGAATTAGCCTGTAAGTATTGTTGTAAGGCGGATTGATCAGTCCAAGTTCAACACGAACTCCGTAAGCTTGACTGATTTTTTTTTGCCAGAAGTCAGAATCGATATTCTGCTTATCGAAACTCATAACACGAACAGCAATACTGCCAATCTGGTAATGTCCGACAGCAAGAAAGTTACCCTGCTGATCAACAACTTCTACCACTTCTCCTTCCTGAGGCTTTCCCGTAATACGCTGAATAGCTCCTGAAAAGACCCACGGGTGGAAACGTAGTAAACTTTCTTCCTTTTTTGGCTTTAACTGAACTGTTATCATGGCTAATAATTGCTGTAAATTTGTTTGTTTACTGTTGAATGGAATTCACTTCCGAAATCAGTTTTTCGATTTCTTTCTGCGTGAGTTTTTCTTTTTCTATCAGGTGCAGATAAATCTGAAGGCACGCCCATGCATCGGTAGCAGCGTAGCATGCCTGTTGCTCGGTAAGTACTGGGTTTTCCCAGTTACTCAGACGTTGCGATTTTGATATCTTCCGGTTGAAAAGGATGGCATAAATTTTCTGCAGACTAAGTTCAAGTATTCCGTAATCTTTGGCTATATTCTGCAAGTCAATAAAATTAGCAGGCTTTATGGCCGATCTTTTTTTCAACCCGTTGAAATCATCACGCAAAGAAAGTCCGACCTTTTTTATCTTTTCATCGGCCAGAAACCGCAGTAATTCTTCCGGAAAGCCAATTTTATTCAATCTGAAAAGGAAGCACTTGTCCAGGGTGGAAATCTGTATCAACGAAACCTTATGTGTGGTTCCGCGCTGAAACGAAGGTTTGGTTTCGGTGTCCAGACCAACAAATTTTTGTTGTCTGAGATATTCCAGCGCCGGTTTTATTTTGAGAAGTTCATCGACGATAATAATCTCTCCCCTGAATTCGGCAATAGGTAACGTGTTGACTTCTTCTTTTGTTATTTTAGGTGTAAGCATTTTTTGTATTTAATCTTCTGTTTGAAATCTCAGAAAACTATCCCGATCAAGTTTTCTGTAATCATCCGGATCTAAATCAGTGTTATCTTCATCTGCTCCGAAACTGTCGCTGTACTGCAGAGAGTGGAGGGCACGCAAGGCATTCAGCAGTTTTTGTCCCCAGTGTTCGGCAAACGTTTCGATACAAGCCTGCAGTGATGTTTCCATGATTTCATCTTCACCAATCTGATAGTTGGCAGCGAAGTCTTTCAGTTCCTGGTAAATATCTGCCAGATTTTCGGAAATGAATGCGGCTATCGGGGTATCGCTGAAAGGCATGTTAGGATCGAATACTTCCAGAAAACTATCGTCAGATCCCAGCAATTCAGCCACCTGTTCCTTTACAAAAATATAGTCCTCTTCCGTAACGAAATGTTCGATACCTCCGTCAGTGTCGAGTCCCGAAATATCAACCATTGTGGTTTTCAGATAAAGCAGAGGCAGTATTTTTGTTGCTTTGGCGACGAATTCAATTTTTCCAAAATCGGCAGAGTTTTCGAGAAAAAGGCATGTTTCCGCTGCCACAGTCACGAATTCAATGACGTTTTTTGAATAGATAAATTTTTGCTCAGTCATATTCAATTTTTTAAGTTTACAAAAGTAGCAAAAATTCTCTACTTTCTCATTTTTTCAAGGGCTCTAGCTTTCAGGTACCGTTCGAGCGATTCGGGAGTAGTTTTCCACCGCTGATGCATCCAAACCCACTGGGCCGGATTTTTACGGATCATATCTTCAATCACTTTGTTCTGATTGATGGTATTGGTTATCAGGTCTTCTGAAGGATTGGTGGTTTTCACTGTCGGAAGTTCGGGATAAATAATAAACCGGTACTTTCCGTCTTCACGCCGTGTCATCACCATGGGGACAAGGGCAGCTTCCGTATCGGCAAGCAAGCGTGAAGCACCTAAAGGTGTGTAAGCTGTTTTCCCCATAAAGTCAACAAAAACACCTTTCACTTTCGTGTCCTGGTCGGTCATGATGATCAGGCACTCGCCGCGTTTCAGCACATCGACAAGCGTCTGGTATGAACCTTCCCGGGTAATATTTTTCATTCCTCTCCGTTGGCGAAATTTTACCATCAGCTTTTCGAGCAGTTCCATTTTCATGGCTTTACTGGCTGCGGATGTTTCATAACCCAGCATGGGAGGTGTAATAGCTGCAAATTCCCAGGAACTCAGGTGAGGAATCAAACAGATAACCCCTTTTCCTCTGTCGTATGCATCCCGTAAATGCTCTTCTCCCTGAACTTCTACCAGCTTGAAGTATTTTTTCCGGTCTTTTACATGCGAGTATGCCATGTAGTCGAAAAAAGCCTTTATTGATTCGGTTAGTGATGATTTTGCCATACACACAATTTCGTTCTCCGTCAGTTCTTCACCGTAAATCATTCTGAGATTATTCAGCGCACGGTCGCGGGAGTTTTTGCCGAATTTATAAAACAACATACCACCAAAATCAGCAAAATGACGAACCCACTTTACTGGTAAAATTCTGAAAATTAGAATTGTGGTGAGTAAAGGTATGAAAAGCAACAACAGCACCGTTTTACGACGGATAGTCTTGAGTTGGTATTTATGTTTCGAATAAAAAGACATTTGTTAAAAATATAAAACAATAATGATGGAATATATGTTATAATAACAAGATCGACTTAATTTATCCAATTAATAAAAAACAGTAAACAATGGAAGAAAATACAGAAAAACTTGTTGTAGCGAAATATTACGATTCAGTGCTGAACGCTGAACTTGATATGGAAGTGCTAAAGAACAGCAACATTGAGAGCACGGTTACGGACGACATGATGGTCGGGATTTTTCCGCTTTTCGACGAAAAAGAGCGGGGTATCAGTCTGCTGGTGTTCGAAAAAGATCTGGACGTAGCGCTTCAGATACTTGACGATTACCACGGTTCGACCCCAGTGAACGAGTAATCAGTCGTACAGGTAAAAAATGCGCTCCATAAGTTCCCATTTTTCATCGGAACTTGTTCCTTTCTCAACCAGTTGAAAAACAGACATATAATCTTCCCATTCAGCCTGACGGGGAAGTGTTGCCAGTTTGGCAAATGCTGCATCCCAACTGAAATTGACGGGTGTTTCCAGAATCATGAAAAGTTTTGTGCCGAGCAGGTAAATTTCCATTTCCAGAATACCAACTTCCCGGATACCCGCGGGTATTTCTTTCCATATCTCATGCTCGCTGTGACGTTTCACATATTCAGCGATGAGTTCCGGATCGTTTCTCAAATCCATAGTCTGACAAAACCTTTTGGTAGGAACGCTGAATTTCCTGCAGGTGTAACCCTCCTTGTAACTTTTCGTCATTCGCATATCTGATTTAATACGTTTATTTTTCAGTTCAATGATTGACTGGTTGAGTACCGGATGTACCAGATCCGGAGCAATTTCGGCTAATGGCGTAAGCACAAAGTCTCTGAGGTGAAGCATTGGATGTGGCAATTTCAGACCCGGCTGATCTATTATCCTGTTTTCGTAGAATAAAATGTCAATATCAATGATACGGTCTGAATAGGCGCCATCCGATTTGGCACTTCTGCCCATTTTTTGTTCTATCTCTTTAGTCTTTTCGAGCAACGAAAACGGGTCAAGTTTAGTATCGATAAGAATGACAGCATTCAGAAAATCATTGTCGGAGTTGAATCCCCAGGGTTTCGATTGGTAAAATGATGAAACATTTGCTATCGCACCGACTTCACAGCCAATAATACGGATAGCGTGATTAAGATTTTGGGCTTTGTCGCCCAGATTTGTTCCCAAGCCAATAAATACCAGCGACATTTTTTCTTTTTGATGCAAATGTAGTGATTTTTGAATATGCAAACGTTTAAAAACAAAACGACTTTGCAGTTGACAAAGCCGTTTTTATTTATGTTTAGTGTTCAGCTGTATTATTTTTGAACCAGCACCCATGCGTCGGGGAAGCGGGTGTTGATCTGATTGATGCGTTCGCGGGCCTGAGAGTATTCGTTGAACGATGCAATGAGAACGCGGTACATGCCTTGTTCGTTCACAACCACGATGGCGCTGTTGCCTTCGCTGTTCAGCGTACGTTGCAGATTTTTTGCATTCTGCTGGATAGAAAAGCTACCAACTACAACATGGTATTTATTGTTGAAAGCAGCAGAGTTGGTTTCACCTTCAGCCAGACTGAATTTTTCATTACGGGTTTTTTCTACTTCTTCGGTAGTGGCGGTCATTGTAGCAGCAGTTGCCTGAGTATTGGTCTTTGCAGTTGCTTCAACATTGGCTCCCGAAATTTCAGTAACTTTTTGTTTTGATTTACATGATGTAGCGCCGGCAACAATTACAGCAGCTATCAGGATTATTCCAAAAATCTTTTTCATTTTCTAAGAATTTATGTTTGTAAAAATTTAACTAATTTTGTATTGCAAAGATGCTAAGAAAAATGAAGTTAACCAACTATTTAGTTCGTTTTTTACATTATTTACAATTTTGCTATAAACAAAACGAATACTTTTTTGTTTTTCATCTATTACTGAGAAACGATATTATTAACACTATAAAAATATAAAGACTATGACATTTACATTGCCCGAATTACCTTACGCGCACAATGCGCTCGAACCTGTTATCAGTGAAGAAACGATCAACTATCATTACGGAAAACATCATCAGACTTATGTGGCCAATCTGAACGGACTGGTACCCGGAACTGAATTTGAGAATGCAGACCTTGAAACCATAGTAAAGAAATCAAGTGGACCGATTTTTAATAATGCAGCTCAGATATGGAACCACAATTTTTATTTCCTTTCGCTGACACCTGTAAAGGGAACTGTGCCATCCGAAAATTTATTAAAAGCGATTGAAGCAAAATTTGGATCGCTCGACAATTTCAAAGCCGAATTTAATAAAGCAGCTGTTTCCGTATTCGGATCGGGATGGGCATGGCTCGTAAAAACCGCTGAAGGAGGAGTTGATATCATAAAGGAAAGTAATGCCGGAAATCCGATGACCAGCGGATTGACTCCACTGTTGACTTTCGATGTCTGGGAACATGCTTATTACATTGATTACCGTAATCGTCGTGCTGATTATGTTGCCGCGTTATGGGAACTGGTTGACTGGAATGTGGTATCTTCAAGATTTTAACAACAACTTATTATCAGGGAAGAAGCCGGAAAGTTACAAACACTTTTTCGGCTTTTTTCATTTAAATTAATCTAAAACCCGGCTGAAATTTGCGAAAAAACAAATGAAAGTTAAAATAAAATCGAAAACATTCAATTTTCTAAAAAATATTCGAAGCTATTACTGAAATGTATCAAAAAAACTATCTTTGCATAAATTCTTTGAGTTTTATACAATATGAATATCGTTGCAACTGTATTAATTACAACATTTATTGTTCTGATTTCGGTTTTTCTGCTGAGTTTCAGAATACTTTTGGTGAAGGGTGGAAAATTTCCCAACATTCATATTGGTGGAAGCAAGCCATTACGCAAGCGTGGTGTGGGCTGTGCAACTACTCAAGACCGTCAGGCACAAAAAATATCCGGATTAGATATTACTAAATTGATTAAAGATATAGAATAAAATAATTAAAAATGAATATGAAAAATCTATCCCTCATTCTGAATGGCGTTTTATTGGTAGCAGTTATTGTCCTGTTTTTTCTGGTACTTGGCAGAGGAACTGAAAAAGCTGCTGGTCCTGTGACGAAAACCGGAAAATCGACCAGCATGCAATCTTTACCCATTGCCTATGTAAACATTGACTCATTGCTGCTCAATTATACATTTGCAAAAAACGCAAATGAAGCATTGATCAAAAAGCAGGAAGATTCAAGACTGACTATAAACTCACGGGCGCGTCAGTTACAGGTTGAAATGAATGAATTTCAGCGCAAACTCGAAAATAATGCTTTTCTGAGCCGCGAGAGAGCCGAAGCAGCACAATCCGAAATTATGAAAAAACAGAAGGATCTGCAGGATATGGATGGAAGATTATCGCAACAACTGATGGAACAGCAGCAGAAAATGAGTGAACAACTGCGCGATACCATCAATGCTTTCATGAAAGATTTTAATAAAGATGGAAAATATCAGATGATTATCAGCAATACCGCCAATGACAATATCCTCTATGCGGGAAAGGCCTATGATATAACTGATGAAGTAGTCAAACAACTCAACGGAAGATATTCGAAAGCCAAAAAGTAACTCAATACAAAATCATTCAATAACAAAATAAACGGAATCATACTTTTTATAGTATGGTTCTTTTTTTTTACATTTCATATAGCTGCAAACGGCAAAATTGAACGTTCGCAAAATCCGACTTCAAAACACATTCGGACGGGATTATTTTCAGGTAAACATAAAAAATTATTATTAAAGAATCACTTTTTTCAAAAAAATGTGTATTTTTGTTTTTTATGTTATCAGTAATTACCCCTAACTTCTTTATGCGAACGCCACGAATTGTTAAAAATATCTATGTTTTTTACCGCGACGGTTTCAGGAATATGACCGTGGGATTTACTCTCTGGGCAATTGTACTGATCAAATTATTCATCATGTTTGCTATCCTCCGGGTTTTCTTTTTCCCAAACTATCTCAATTCTAATTTCGATACTAAGGAGGATAAAGCTGATCATGTCAGAAACGAATTAATTCAAAAAGCGCATCCTGTACAGCCTGAGGGAAATTAAGCATTTACAGTCATTATCGTATGATTGATGGGCTTATATGGACTGGTACTGTGTATATTTAAAATGAAAAATTATCCTTATATTTAAAGAATTTAACACATTAATTTATGGATTTACTTGATGTATCATTAGTTAACTGGTCGCGGGCGCAGTTTGCTCTGACAGCGATGTACCACTGGCTTTTCGTGCCACTAACTCTCGGGCTTGGTATCATACAGGCTATCATGGAAACTATCTATGTGAAAACAGGTAAAGAAGAATGGAAAAAGGCGGCTAAATTCTGGATGACCGTATTCGGTATCAACTTTGCCATCGGGGTAGCTACAGGTATCATTCTTGAGTTCCAGTTTGGAACTAACTGGTCCAACTACAGCTGGTTCGTGGGTGATATTTTCGGAGCACCACTGGCTATCGAGGGTATCCTGGCTTTTTTTATGGAAGCTACGTTCATTTCCATCATGTTTTTTGGATGGAACAAGGTGAGCAAAGGCTGGCATCTGGCAGCAACCTGGCTGACCATTGCCGGTGCAACCATCTCAGCGCTCTGGATATTGGTGGCCAATGCCTGGATGCAAAACCCACTGGGTATGCAATTTAATCCGGCAACAGTGCGGAACGAGATGATTGATTTCTGGAGTTTACTGAGTTCGCCGATTGCCATTAACAAGTTTTTCCATGCAGTTACTTCAGGCTGGGTGCTGGGCGCTATTTTCGTAGCCGGTGTCAGTGCGTGGTATTTGCTTAAAAAGCGCGAAGTTGATTTTGCAAAGCGCAGCATCAAAGTTGCATCTATTTTCGGTTTTGTGGCCACATTGCTGGTAGCCTATACCGGTGATGGCTCAGCTTATCACGTTGCACAGAAACAACCCATGAAACTGGCTGTAATGGAAGGATTGTACAAAGGTCAGCAGGGAACTCCACTCGTTATAATGGGTATCGTTAATCCGGCTAAAGAAAAATACAACGATAACGTCGAGCCGGTGCTGGTTCCCCTCCGAATTCCAAAGATGCTTTCTTTCCTTGGCTACCGCGATTTTAATGCTTTCGTTCCCGGTATTCAGGATATCATTGACGGTGGTTACACAACGATAAATGATACAACAAAAGCACTGTCGTTCGAACAGAAGAAAACAATGGGGCAGGCGGCAATCAACGCGCTGAAACAGTACAAAGAAGCCGAAAAAGCGAATGACACTACTGCGCTGGCAACCCACAAAGCGGTGCTTGACACTAATTACAAATACTTCGGATACGGTTATCTGGATAAACCCGAAGACTCCATTCCCAATGTGCCGTTAATATTCTATTCATTCCATCTTATGGTGGGGTTAGGCTTCTTCTTTATCGCCTTGTTTGTTGTCATTTTATTCTTCGATTACAAGAAAATACTTGAAAAACAGAAATGGTTATTGTGGGTTACTTTATTCACCATACCACTGGGTTATCTGGCGGGCGAACTAGGCTGGATTGTAGCTGAAGTGGGACGTCAACCCTGGGCTATTCAGGATGTGTTGCCCGTACAGGCTGCCATTTCCAGTATTCAGACATCATCAGTGCAGATCACGTTCTTTTTGTTCCTGATTATGTTTACCGCTCTGTTGATTGCCGAGATACGCATCATGCTGAAACAAATCAAAAAAGGTCCGGTTGAAGACTAAGCAGATAGCCGGTTTTATAATAAGATTTTTCCAAAAAAGAGGAGAATAAATTTCAATAATATTAAATACAATACACTATGATAACATATTCATTTCTGCAGCATTACTGGTGGTTTCTGATCTCGCTGCTGGCAGGTATTCTTTCCTTTCTGCTTTTTGTACAGGGCGGTCAGTCCATGATTTTCTCACTGGGAAAAACGGAGGATCAACGCCGTTTGCTGGTCAACGTGCTTGGAAAAAAATGGGAATATACCTTCACTACGCTGGTGACTTTCGGCGGCGCGTTTTTTGCTTCTTTTCCGTTGTTCTATTCCACTAGTTTCGGTGGCGCCTACTGGGTGTGGATGCTGATACTTTTCTGTTTTACCATTCAGGCGGTATCGTACGAGTATCAGAATAAACCCGGCCGTTTTTTTAGCACCAATACATATCGCGGTTTTCTGTTTATCAACGGACTGCTGGGAACTTTCCTGTTAGGTGCTGCTATTGCCACGTTCTTTACAGGTTCCGAATTCACTGTCAACAAACAAAATATCACTGAATTTGGCGGACAACTGTCGCCGGTAATCAGTCAGTGGGACAACCCGCTGCATGGCCTGGAGGCATTGTTTGATGTTCGCAACTGGCTGTTCGGTCTGGCAGTATTCTTTCTGGCCCGTACGCTGGCTGTTCTTTTCTTCAAAAACCGTTTGAATAATGCTGAAATCGAAGGCCGTTTGCACAAATTGCTCGCGGTGAATGCAGTGCCTTTTCTGGTGTTCTTCCTCGCTTTTGTAATCTGGACACTTTTTGCCAGTGGATTTGCTGTGAAACCGGGTACGAACGAAGTGTTTATGGAATCCATGAAATACCTGAATAACCTGTTTCAGATGCCGCTTTTGCTTATTTGCTTCCTGGCCGGAGTTGTTCTGGTGTTGTTCGGGATTATAAAATCATTCCTCAAAGACAGCTGGCGCAAAGGTATCTGGTATGCCGGAGCAGGTACTATTACTACTGTTACCACGTTGTTTCTGGTGGCTGGTTATAACGGAACTGCCTACTATCCGTCCACTTCCGACCTGCAGAGTTCGCTGACCATTTTCAACTCATCTTCAAGTTTTTTCACTCTGAAGGTGATGTCGCTGGTATCGCTGCTGATTCCATTTATAGCGGTATATATTTTCTATGCATGGCGTGCGCTTGAAAAAACACACACCAGTATCGAGGAAATCAACGAAAAAGACTCACACGCTTACTGATGAAGCGAAAAAAAACACAGATAATAATGACCGGTTTGGAAACAGACCGGTCATTGTTTTATATATCGGGCTTTTGCAGCCCGGGAAGTTCTTGTATGTACCCGCCGGATTTCAGATACCGGACAGTTTGTTCCTGTTCAGAACGGTAACCACGCGGCCTTCAGTGCTGATAATGCCCTCATCTTCCAGTTCCTTGAAGGTGCAGTCAAGTGAAGGACACTGAACACCGAAGTACTCGGCAAGTTGAGTGCGCGAACGTTTCAGAATGAAATAGTTTTTTTTGGGAGCTGTTTTTTCAAGCAAAAAGATTGCAAGTTTGTATTTCAGGCTTTTGAGCGATATCATAAAGTCGTCTTGACTTTTATAATAAAGCGATAATGTCGCTCTTACGGAGCTTAATAATGTTAATATAATTCTTTTTCTACCATAATGTCGCACCTCTGGTGCTGAAAATGCAGCCTCGTAGAGGCGATATTATGGTAGAGTAATATTGGCGATGCAAATTAAAGCCTCGTAGAGGCGGCATTATAAAAAGTCAAGACGACTTCCATCTGAAGTTTACGGGTGAAGAACACTGTCATGTTTGAATTAAGCGTGAGAAAATTCATCAGAAGCTTTTCGTTACTGACCATCTCATTCAGCCAGTCGGATTTTGAAATCCTCAGAAACTTACACGGTTGCATGGCGATAACATCAACAGGAAAGTGATTGTTGCTTGCATATATGAAAGCCGGTGCGAGGGGTATGACTGCTTCGAGCAATTTTATTTCCAATGTATTGCCTTCCTGAGTTATCATTTGTGTCCTGACAACTCCTTGTGTCAGCAGGTACATATAATTAATTACGTCACCCTGACGAACCACTGTTTCCCCTTTTTTGAATTCCACAACGTCTTTTATGTTCCGTTCCAGAAATTCATCGTGTTCTTCCTGACTCATGTTTCTGAAAAGCGGACAATGACTAATTGTTGTATCGTCCATATGATTTTATGCGTTTTTTTCGGGTTAAAATAATCAGTGTTATTAATCATTGTTGTCCGACAAAAAACACAAAAATACCACTAATTTACTGTAATCGAAACAAATAAGAATATTAAGCCCCGCAGGGGCTTGCTTTCCTTTTGTTACCAAATTGCTACAAAGATTTAGCCACGCTGTTGCAAGAACAGCCACAGCGTGGCTAAATCTTTGTAGTAAGATGTGAAAAATAAGATTTTTTGCCACAGCGTGGCAACATATTAAACTTTATCGGACAATAGTGGTTGTTAATAAGTAAAAACATCTCAAATTGGCTTGCAACCGGGCTCTTATTTGTTTCAGCTTAATCGAAATGATGAGCAAGCAATGATTATGAACTATTTGCGGAAAACTGGGTCAAATTTTCCCTATAAGTTCTTTGAGGCTTTTAATTTCCAGAATATTGTCAGTTGTTTCATTTTCCGTGCCGGTGTTGTTAAGGTACACGGCATCAATACCCGCGTTGACGGCGCCCAGGATATCGGCATCGAAGCTGTCACCTATCATGAGCGCTTCTTCTTTGCGGGCGTTGTTGAGTTTCAGGGCATATTCGAATATCTCCGGACTGGGTTTCAGCGCTCCGGCAGCTTCCGAAAGCACTACGTGGGCGAAATACCCTTCGATGCCCGAGTTGCGCAGCTTGCGGTATTGCACTTCGGTGAAGCCGTTGGAAATGATGGTCATGGGCAGCTTTCTTTCCGCGCAGTAATCCAGCAATTCTTTGGCGTAGGGCATGAGGATAGTCTTGGTCGAAAGAATTTCGAGAAAGTCGGTGTTCATGTTGTAAGCCATTTCCCGGTCATTGATACCCACCTTCTGGAGCAGGTGCAGGAAGCGTTCCACAATCAGAAATTCCTTTGTTATCAGTCCCTGACCGTATTGCGACCAAAGTTCCAGATTCTTTTTGGAATAGATGTGATAGAATTTTTCGAAGTCGGGGTAGTGTTCGTACAACTTTTGATCGTGGTAGATATCGCTGAGCGAAGATTTGGCATTGGCATGAAAATCCCAGATCGTATCGTCAAGGTCAAGGAATATGTAGTTGTAGTTGTTTAGCAAGACTTCTCGTTTCTTGTTTTGTGTTCTGTGTTCTGTGTTTCAAGTTTCATGTTCCGGGTTTCATGTTCCGTGTTTCTCTCAGGACACAAAGGTTTGTAAAGTCCCAGGTTTAGATCTTTGCCGGGGATGCCGTCCCGGAAATTAATCGACTTCTATCACAAGGTATTTGCTTACACTCCAGAATTCCGAAGGGTTCACAATCACCAGTACATAATTGTCGTTTTCTTTCTCGAGGGTATAGCTCGTTTTCGGGTGACTGGTCAGGATAGTTGCTTTCGAAGTGGAATACAGAGGTATTTTCTTTGTATTGCGGGCATCCACCTTCACGAAATAGTTTTTATTGAAGTCAGATTGAAGCACTTTTTTGGAACTGAAGATGCCGTCCGACGAAATGATTTTGTTTTCTTTCAGCTCCTTGCGCGAACCGATAGCATACCAGGCCGAATGAATAGTTGCGTCCTGTTCCTGTATTTTTGTATCTTTTTCCAGATTTTGTGTGTTGAGGTTTTCCACGTTTTTGCCCAGTTCTTCCACCTTTGTTCCCAGTGTGCTGATAACGGAGTCTTTCTGCTGTATCTGAGCCTGGAGCGCGGCTACCTTAGCCGATTCTTCGTTCAGCTGTTTGGTAAGCGAAGCCAGCGTTTTTTCCACATCCGACAGTTTGAACGAACTCTTTTTGAGGCGTGCACGCAGGCGGTCGAGTTCTTCCTGGTTGGTTTTTATCATGTCGTTGATGTAGTTCATGTCTTCCACCACTTTGGTGCGCACGTCTTCGGGAGTGTTTTCGCTAAGCGGTTCGACAGAAATTACATTCTGTGCGTTTTTAATTTTCTCAATATTTTCCTGTACTTCGTTCATGGCAGAGAAGTATTCGTTCACTTCTTTTTCCAGTTCGAGTTTTGAGTTCATCAGCGAGTCGTTCTGGGCTTTCAGCTGATCAACTTCACGTCCGCTTTTAACTCCGCAGGAAGAGAATAAAAACAGGGCAGCGGCGATATAAAAAATGTAAGACTTCATCTTATTTTGGTTTGTTATCTGGTAACAGAACGGATTTATCATTTGTTTGTGATCTAAGTGTTAATTTATGGTGATAATTGTTTTATTATCTAAGTGCAAAGGTAACGCTATTCTTCAAACCCTGCAACAATTATTACAAATTCCCCTTTGGGATTGTTGGTGGTGAAGTGCTCAACCAGTTCAGCCAGTGTTCCCCGTACGGTTTGTTCATAAATCTTTGATATCTCGCGCGATACAGAAGCTTTTCGGTCTGCACCGAACACTTCGGCAAGTTGTGTCAGGGTCTTGACCACCCGGAAAGGCGATTCGTAGAATATCATGGTTCTTGTTTCGGCAGCGAGCGAATTCAGTTTCGTCTGACGCCCTTTTTTCTGGGGCAGAAATCCTTCGAAACAGAATCGGTCGTTGGGCAGGCCCGATGCTACCAGCGCCGGTACAAATGCCGTTGCTCCCGGCAGACATTCCACTTCCACATCATTCTCCACACAGGCTCTCACCAGCAGAAAACCCGGGTCGGATATTGCCGGAGTGCCCGCGTCGGAGATGAGCGCCACTTTTTGTCCGGCTTTGATACGTTCCACCACATTTTGCACCGTTTTATGTTCGTTGAATTTGTGGTGCGAATGCATCGGGGTGCTGATCTGGTAATGTTTAAGCAGAAAACCGCTGGTGCGCGTATCTTCAGCTAAAATCAAATCGACCTCACCAAGCACCTTCACAGCCCGATAAGTCATATCTTCGAGGTTTCCGATAGGAGTAGGAACTACGTATAATTTCATCTGTTTTATATATATGCCCCCTAACCCCGCTTGAGAGAGGACAGGCTGGCTATTAATCATTTACTTTTTATATCCAAAACTTTTTTTCTGGTCATGGGTGGTGTATCATGCGATGACTATCCCGTTTTGTAATATCAAATCAGCATTTGTAAAGGTATTCTGCCAATCACCAATCACTAATCACTAATCACTAATCACTAATCACTAATCACTAATCACTAATCACCAGCCACTAATACCTTCTTCTCACAATCTGCAGGAAATCATCGGCATGGTTGTTGTCAGCTGCCCAGTTGAATTTAGCTTTCAGGAACGACTGAGCTTCCTCGTATTTTTGCAATTGGTTGAGGTAAGCGATGGTTTTGTTCATCACTTCGCCGTTGCCGTTGAACAGTTCGCGCTGGAAGCGGAAGCGGTCGCCGATGTTGACAGCCTGCCGGATGTCATCGATTTTCTGGTTGGCAATGGTTTCACCCAGCGATTCGTCGTGGTCAGCTATAAGTTCATCGACCAGTATGGCCGATTTGTTGGCAATGATGATTGGTTCGGTGTGTTCCGGTCTCACTTCTTCCGGTTTAATCTCAGGGTTCTGGACTGTAACTACGGGAGTTTCTTCCGTCGCGGTTTCAGCCGTGAAAGTATTTATTTCGACAGTTTCCAATACTTCCGTAGGCGGATCTTCCTGTTCTTCCGGTGCCGTGTTCAGTGTTGTATGACTGTCTTCTGTCATTATTATTTCGGGAGTTTCTGCCGGTGTGATAATATCTTCCGTTACCGGTTTCGTTTCAGTCGCGGTGCTTTTGGTTTCGGCATCCGGATAGATCGGAGCGTTAACGTTATTTTTCTCATTCACCGGTTTTCTTTCATCTTCAAAAGGCAGATAATCAATCTCTCCCAGTTCGGTGTGGCTTTGAGCGCCGTCCAGCTGGCTCAGGCTTTTCAGAATGTTTTCGGCTTTCTGTGTTGCCAGCAGAAGCAGCGGAGCGGGAAATTCGGTTAATTTCTCAAATCCTTCGGTCAGCAGGTTCAGTTCCTGAATATCTCTTTTCAGCAAGAGCACAATGATGTCTTTGTTCATATCTTTTTCCTAAAAAACAGGTTCTGTAAAAGTATTTTATTTATTTTTGTACAAATTATTGGTTATTTGCAGTCCATTTTGAAAATACGCTGTAAAGATACTAATTAATGAATTGAAAAGAACACGGTTAAAACATATTTTTCAACAAAATCCCAATGATCTATTCGGAGAAAAACCATCCCAATCAGGTAAAGAAAGGCAGTATAGAAGTTATCTGCGGTTCCATGTTTTCGGGCAAGACCGAGGAATTAATCCGCAGGTTGAAACGCGCCAAGTTTGCAAAACAGAGGGTGGAAATTTTTAAGCCTAAGATTGACACTCGCTATTCGGAGGAAGATGTTGTTTCACACGACCGGACCGCCATACGTTCCACTCCTGTCGAATCATCGGGAAGCATCCTGCTTATGTCCAGCGAGGTGGATGTCATCGGCATTGACGAAGCCCAGTTTTTTGACGAAGGACTGGTAGAAGTTTGCAAGCAACTGGCTGACAATGGCATCCGTGTGATTGTGGCCGGTCTCGACATGGATTTCCGTTGCGTCCCCTTCGGACCTATGCCTGCCCTGATGGCTGTTGCCGACGATGTCTTTAAAGTTCACGCTATCTGTGTGCGCTGCGGTGCGCTGGCCTATGTCTCCCATCGGTTGGTGGCAGGCGACAAGCAGGTACTGCTGGGCGAAATGACCGAATATGAACCTATCTGCCGGGATTGTTACAACGAAGTAAGAAAGGACTAAAATAAATACGAAACGCGAAGAATAATCTCCGCGTTTTTTATTTTAAACTGTATCGTCCTGAATTGTGTTTACTTTTTTGTAAAGCTGTTTCAGGACAAGGCAGCCAATTGTTACTGTTTGACAACCTTCACCAATTCCTTATGGGTGCCATTTTCGAGTTGAAGCAGGTAAATTCCGACCGGAAATGATTTCAGAGATATCTTCTCTCGGTTATTTCCAATACGTTGGCTTAGCAGCAACTTGCCTGAGTTGTTGAATATTTTCACAGTAACCGGTTCTGAAGGAAATTGAGCCAACTGAATGTTTACGAAATCCCGGGCTGGATTGGGATAAATCAACGCGTTTCGGTTCTCTGTCGGATTGATTGTTCCGTTACCAATATGCGGGGAATAATAGTATTGCGATAGCCGTTGAGAACTCTGGACTTTTTCCGCTTCCACCTTGAAAGGGATATTGCTTACAGCAGGCAGCAAGAGTTTGTCCTTGGAACAGGCTCTGTCCATCGTAATTTCCTTTTCAACGACAACAACATAACTTCCTCCGCTATATTTCGACTCCTTGTAAACCACCATATTTGTGTTTGTCGTATTATAAATATATTCCGTTTTAACATCCGGAATCCATTCTTTTGCCGTATCATTCCAGTGAAGATCTGTCCGGACTATCAAGTTCCCGGAATTGTAGCTAAATTCAGTTTTAGTGTTTGAAGTCCATTCGTTCTTAAAGTTTAGCTTTTTCCCAAGAATGGATAGCAGGCAGTTGTTTTCCGTGTCATAAGTATATTCCGATTGCTCTGCGGGTTTGTAAACTTCATTTTCCAGAACTGAGGTAACAATTTTCGTCAATTTATTCAGGGAATTTTCATAAAAATAATCCGTCTTCCGGGCGGTTTTCCATTGATGCTGAACAGCGTATTCCAATCTGTCGATGGATATTCTGTCTTCGGAATATTCATACACATTTCGGCTGGAAGCAGTCATAACCCCGTCTAACGGATATGAAAATACTTTTGAAATCTTTTTCCCGTTTTCATAGTTATGTTCAATTAAGTTCATTAGCGTAAACTGCTTCTTTACACTATCTGTAGCCACATAAAATTTCTCACTGACAATTTGTCCGGCTTCATTGTAGGAATAAATATACTTCGTGTAATCGGATGCTACTACACTGTCCAGTTTCTGAAGTTGTGTCCCGGCAGTTTGTGCCGAAGCCGTATTTGTTTGAATATAAGCAATATTTAAACAAACGATAAACAGGAATAAACTAGCTTTTTTCATGATATGCCATTTTTGAAATAATTATTAAAATGATTTTTTTATTACTCTTGTTTTTCGACAAGGAGTGATTGGTTATTTATTTTCAATAAAGATTTTCTACCATAATGTCGCCTCTTTGAGGCTTTTGTGTTTCTGAACACATTCCGGTTTTCTTAGCTCAACACATTGTTTTTTCGTTTTTCTCCACTTCAACCAACCTCCCGTAATTTGCAGGGATGGTTGGTTGTTTTTGGTGAGAATTCATTAAAAATGGTTATTTTAATGGGTCAGGGTGAAAACAATACAGATAAATAAAAGTATGCTTGCTGGTTTAGGCGTAGCATTTATGATTTATATATTCAAAGAGTTATTCCGGTTATCCTGTAGCCGCACACTATTAATTGGTTACCGGCTATACCCTCGCCATGCAATAATAAGCCGTAGTATAAAAGTCGCTCAGATGCGGCACATTAATTATGTCAGGCAATTTCCTGACTTTCAGTTTGAATTTGATTTCGTAATTGGGATTTATCAGATAGAAAGTTTCCCGTTCGACGTGGTAATTATTTCGTTGTAAATAACTCCTGAAGCGCGAAATGCTGATACCGGTGTCTTTTATTTCTTGCAATGCCTGGATTTTAGCGCTGCTTTCGCCAAACAATTTCAATACACTTTTATACAACGGTTTGGGTAAAAGGTGAATGTAAGGCATCAGACTTAGAAATTTGTTTTCACATATTTGCTGATGTCCTCCAAAAGGCATTCGCCACGGAGGAAAGGCAAAAAATATCCGCCCTTCTGGTTTCAAAAAGTTCTTTAACATTCCCAGAAATAGTTCCTGATCAGGAATATGCTCAATGGTATCGCGCATGATGATAAGATCAAATCTCCCCGTGTCCTCAGGACGTAAGTTGTAGATATCTTCAGCTATAAACCGGGTGTTGGCCTTGCCGGGATGTGACGAATAGTATTCTCTGGCATTCTCTATTTTATTTTCTGCAATGTCAATGCCCACAATACGACACCCTATGTCAAGAAATGGTTTCAGATTTCCGCCTTCACCACAACCTATCTCGGCTACGGTCATCTCACCGCTGATATTGATTGTGTTCCCGATATAGGGTATGATGTACTTTTCAGTTACCAGGATCTGCTCCTGAAAGTAATTCTGCCTGTCTGCATGTCTTTTCTGCATGGTTTCTATTTTATTTTTTTTGTAATCAGATTATTAATCCCCTCTATCGTCACAGGTCTGCGACCCGTGTCATCGTGTTTTTTTGTTGGCACATATACTGAATATATATAGCTTTTCGAAAAAAAAATCTTTTTCTTTGTGTCCTTCGTATCTCAGTTTATCCCGCAAGGTGGGATGGTTATATATTTCTTTTTCCACCACAGAGTCACAAAGTTCACGGAGTTATCTTCTTTGATCTCCTTGGTGTTCTTTGTGAAATAGCTATTACAATGGTTCGTTATAAAATATTCATTCTCACGCAAAGACGCTAAGTCGCTAAGAAAACTGTCAAGTTTTTACTTTGCGTCAAGTTTAATTATGCTTGATTGTCAGATAGTTCTAATTTTAATTTGCGTCTTTGCGACTTTGCGTGATCGTTAATACGCAAAGAATATCGAAATTGATATTTATGATCTAAATGTATGATAAACAGATATTTAATTGCTTTTATAACGATGTATTGTATTACACAAAAGCCAAAAAGTTTGTCACAAAGTTTCACAAAGAAAAAAACCTAACACTCAAATGAACTGAGTATATTATAGATACGAGCCAGCGGAGTAACGCTTGTAATTTTATCCGGAATGGTATCAGGGATATGAAACTACCCCGATACCATCTGACTTACAGGCGGTAAGTGAGTGCTCTTATTCCACCAGTTTATATTCCTTCCCATCTACAGTAGTGAAACCGACTAATCCTTTCGATTTATGCAAATATATTTTAGGAATCACGACCCTATCTCTGTAACTTCCAACCACTAAAACATCATCTAAATTATATGTGCCCAGATCATATTTTATTGTATCCAAAACATCAGGCATGCTTTTGTAATAGGGATCATTATCATCCTTATAGTTATAGCTAAAATTAAAAAGATTTTCCTTTCCTTTATCAGTGAAAATTGAATATAATATAGACATTCCTCCATCATTCGAGACTGTACATGTTGCTTCTAAAAAAGGATAGTCATTTTTTGTTGAACTCACCAGATAAGTAGCTTGGCACCTTTCTTCCGATATGAGATCTCTTGTATATGGCTTGGTTTTAAACGTGGAATCTATTTTAAATTCTATTATATTCTCTTTACTCTGAAATTTCAAAACGTCTCCTTTTTTGTATGGCATCCATTGACCGGCTAATTTTGCCGGAAAACTGCCACACGGTAATGTACAAGAAGAAAAAATAATGGCTAATAATGATACAATCAGAAACAATCTTGGAGTTTTCATAATTGATAATGTATTATTTATTCCGGCAATACATATAAAGTATCTACAGGAATATTCGTTGGTATTGAATCTAAGTTGATCGTCATATTGGGAATATCTACAGGAACCTGAGGGACACTGAATCGCCCGGTAGATTTAGCTTCTGTAGTTAAAATCATTTCTGTTCCAGAAAATTCAAAACCCGGGGAAAGTGTTATAGAATTGTCTGCATGAATCATTAAAGTCGGATTTGGAATAGTAACATTAAAATATAAATTGTTTATTTCAGTTTTAAACATTCCGGTTCGAATTCCAAACCAATAAAATAATGTAGCTACTGCACCGACACAAAAATTAAAAGTCTTTTTAGCAATAGCTTTATCCAATTCTGGATCATCCGGGTGTGTTAACGGATTTCCCCATGCATTTAATTTTTGATTAATAATGTATGTCTCGCCATAATCAATGTCATTATTTCCATCAAAATCTCGGCTTGGAAAATGTTGTGTTATCTGATTCATAATACAAAATAAATTTTTTAACACTGTCGCATCATTATAATTATTCACCAAAAATGGCATGAAACCATCATCGTTTACTAAACAACTATCACTTGTAAACAATTTTTTCCCTTCTTTTCCGATATAGTCTGTTTCGTAAAAATCCTTTGATGTTGCGTGTTCATCAACGTGAGCATGAGCCGGTACACTCATGTCGGAAAGTAAATGTGCAACTCTTCCCAATATTTCATAAGAAATTCTTTTTCTGTTTTCTTCTGGATAAACAGCTGATTTTGTCTCTAAAGGAACTCCAAATAATATCTCCTTACGTAAACAATTACCCGTATTATAGAAGTCAATCAAATTACTGTCCAAAAAATACAGGTACTTTTTTAATTCCCAAAAGATTTGGACATTCCAGGTGTAATTTTTATTATAGCTAAACAGATAATTCCTTGCTTTCATATATGCATTATTATGACTACCAAAGATTCCAAGATCAGAAATCGCTATTTCACCATCATCTGAATCCCAAAAATGTGTAGATGTTACATTAATATAATCAAAATAATTATAAATAGGATCTGTTTTATCTTCCTGATAAGATCCCCCTACAATAGGATGGTTACTATCATAGTTCAGGTTACACTGGTTTCCATCACTATACACTACTTTACTTTTCATTTCCTGCAGGTCCTGAGGATTTCCTCCCGCTTCGATGTATCGTCTTTCGAGCATCTGATATGCTCGAAAAACTATGTATTTATGTATCTCACCATTGTGAGCGTATGATGAAACAAATGTAAATAATAATACTGATAAAATAAATATTTTTTTCACTTTTTATCTTTTTAGTTGTTTAGCAATTTTTTTTGTACAATAACATGCTGTGCTATGTAAAAAAACCGATTTTATTCGGTTAAAATCATTTTTTTTACATCTACTGATTTACCATCGGCAATGAGGGTATAGAGATAAATACCGGGAGTAAACTCCGAGCCCGTAATTATTTCGGAATTATTTCCTCTTTTTGATAATGTAATCTGTTTCAGCTGCCTTCCCTGCAAGTCGTAAATGCATAAAAAAGCCCTATTTACAGTTTGCGGAAGTGAGTATTTTATCTCTGTATTATTGGAAAATGGATTAGGGGCGTTTTGTTCAAGCGATACATTCTTTACTTCCTCCAAACTTGTATTAAAGTCATTGATTGTGGAACCACCGGCTGATTTTGAAGCTTGTTTCACTGGTAGGGTAGTGGCTTCTAATGCTGTAAGTACATCTATCTGTGATTTAAGTTCTTGTATTGATTGGATTAATACCGGT
>Ga0316605_10000636_pt1 | contig 23284 bp, 19 predicted proteins | sample OWC_soil_day20_n_FD_207666 | JGI IMG/M metagenome (GOLD analysis project Ga0316605, IMG submission 207666) | Wetland soil microbial communities from Old Woman Creek delta, Ohio, United States - OWC_soil_day20_noCT | ecosystem: Environmental > Terrestrial > Soil > Wetlands | place: USA: Ohio...
TTTCGTAAAGTACCGGAACCCCGCCGATCCACCGAAATCTCCCTTGCCGTTATTGATGGAGCGCGCAAGCTGATAGGCCAGTTGATACGAAGGACTCCGGAAAGCACCGTCGATGTCGATCACTCCGTCGATCCTGCCCGGCGTGTGCTTACCGACAAAGAGCATGCCGATGGAGGAGTTCTCGAATATCTGTTTCTTCACGCGTGCAGAGGTAAACGTCGCTGCAGGCTCATGCTGCAGGATGCCATCGTCATCCTCGAAGTCAGTCCCTCCCGTTCTGGCAAGGAACCCGCCGTATTCCCATGTGCCGAGACGGCCGAACGTCTTGGCACCCACGTTCAGCGGAACGAGTGATCCGTCACCAAGCGCGCGGCCAATGCGGCGCGAGTAGAAGAGTTCCAGCGGTTCATAAAACCCTGAACTCTGTTCTTTGCCGGAAGCCATGAAGACCTCTTTCCCCGCCGTAAAGAAGGGACGCAACTCCGAAAAGTACGTTTCGTAGCGTGAGATATTGAACTCAAACGGGTCCGCTTCGATCTGCGCAAAATCCGGGTTGCCGGTCAATTGGAATGTGAGCTTCTCTGATGGGTTGTAGAAGATATCGATGCCGGCGTCCGGCTCCACCCGGTACTTGCCTCCATCGCTGTAGACCGCCCGTGCAAGCGCTACGGGATACACTTCCAGATTGAGCCCTTTGACCACCGGTCGCGCACCGTTGAGAATCAGGCGGCCGAACCGGGAGATCCGCTGTGACTCTGCCTGATTGTATTTGCACCAGTACAACTCTTCTTTTGCAGACGCGATCCAGCGATGGACGTCGAGTCCCCATTCCGTAAGATCTCCGTTGTAGCGGATGGATTTGAACGGGATCTCCATCTCAATAACGTAGCCCCAGGAATGGACGCGGGACTTTGAGAACCATACACCATCCCAGCTATAGTCCCGGTTCCGTCCGTCGTCAACCATGCGCGAGTCCGATTGCGCCCCTGATGCCGACACCCAAAACCTGTATGCCGTCTGTTTGTCGTTGAACGTGTCGATCATCAGGGATACTCCGTCGCCGCCTGCCTGATCAAACACGCCCGTGATATCCTGTATCGGGGCCTTTTCATGGTGGCTGACCATGAGGCAATAGAGCGCTTCGTCAGTACCAAGGAGTCTGACAACGGTGCGCTCCGTGGGAGGCTGACCATAGAAGGGGCCGAATTGCTCAAAATCAGACACGGAATCTGCTTCTGCCCATACCGGATCAATCTCGCCATCAATGCGCGGAGCCGTTGATGTCAACCGGAGAATCATAGTCTTCTCGGTTTGCGCCCAGAGGGGAAATCCGAAAGCGGCAATGACCGTGAGGAAGAGGACCCGGGGATGTGATCGTATGGTGGAAATAGTCATAGTTCGCCGCAGAGACAGTGGACTCCTTTTTCATAAACGCACCCGGACAATGAAAGTTGCGCGATGAGATGCGTTGCATCTGGCAGCGATTCTGTCTACCTTCGACGAGGAACCCCTCTTCGACCGATCATTAATCTCCCGGATTTGCCATGGATTCACTCGAACAGATCCTCCAGAGCATCAGCGATCTTATCTGGGGGTACCCCCTTCTGATCCTGTTGTTTGGCACGCATCTCTTTCTCACATTCCGGCTGCGGTTCATACAGCGCTATATCGGCAAAGCCATCCGCATCTCTCTGCAACGGTCGCCCGAAGGAACCGGCGATGTCAGCCAGTTCGGCGCGCTGACCACGGCACTTGCAGCGACGATCGGAACGGGAAACATTGTGGGTGTGGCAACTGCAGTGGCGGCCGGAGGCCCTGGCGCAGTGCTCTGGATGTGGCTGACAGGCGTCTTCGGCATTGCAACCAAATACTCTGAAGCCCTGCTTTCCGTCAAATACCGCATCACCATGCCATCCGGCATGATGGCCGGCGGGCCTATGTACGTGCTGGAGCGGGGAATGAAGCAGAAATGGCTGGGTGTGCTTTTTGCGCTGCTGACCGCCATCGCTGCCTTCGGCATCGGCAATATGGTCCAGGCGAATTCGATCTCGTCCATGGTCGAGCACACGTTTTCTGTGTCCCCGTGGATCACGGGCACTGTAATGACCGTCCTGACCGCCGTCGTCATTATCGGTGGTATCAAGTCCATCGCCCGTGTGTGCGAGGCACTGGTTCCCTTCATGGCCATCTTCTATGTGGCCGGCTGCCTGATACTGCTCGGGATGCACATCCAGACGGTACCGGATACAATCATGCTCATTCTGCAGTCTGCCTTTTCCGGTCAGGCAGCCCTGGGCGGTTTTCTCGGTGCCGGGATGAAAGAAGCCATGCGCTACGGCATCGCCCGCGGACTTTTCTCGAATGAATCCGGGCTTGGCAGCGCACCGATTGTCGCTGCTGCTGCGCAAACCAGGAACCCTGTGCGGCAGGCGCTTGTGTCGTCCACGGGGACATTCTGGGACACCGTGGTGGTCTGTGCCATGACCGGCATCGTTGTGGTCAATTCGGGAGAGTGGATAAACGGACTGAAAGGCGCGGAGCTCACACACGCGGCGTTCGCTGATTTCCCGGTCGTGGGTCCCGTTGTGCTGACAATCGGATTGCTGACATTTGTCTTCTCCACCATCCTCGGCTGGTCTTACTATGGCGAGAAGGCAGCTGAGTACCTGCTTGGTCCCCGTGTCGTGAAGCCCTATCGCTGGCTCTGGGTTGTCGCTGTCATGCTTGGGTCCGTTCTTTCTCTACCCCTTGTCTGGACGTTTGCCGACATCGCCAACGGACTCATGGCAATTCCGAACCTGATCGCCCTGCTTGCGCTCAGCGGGGTGCTGATCGCCGAAACCCGCACCTACCTGTGGAATGACAATCTCGATGCGGACATGACGCCCAACGAACACCAGCAACAGTAGGAGTAGCTCCTCATGAACGACCGCGTTGTGCTTATCACCGGATCTTCCCGTGGAATCGGCAGGGCAGCAGCGCTGCAGTTTGCGCAGACAGGGGCACGAGTGGCCGTGCACTACAACCGCGACAGACGAAGCGCCGAAGAAACCCTTGCGGCACTTCCCGGTTCGGGACACATGACGTTTCAGGCGGACCTGGGTGTCACCGCCGATGCAAGAAGGCTCATCGGCGACGTGCTCCAGCGGATGCACCGGATCGATGTGCTGGTGAACAACGCAGGCATCTGGATCGACCATCCGCCTGCGACGACATCCTTTGACGACTGGGTAGAGGCCTGGGAGAAAACCATCGGCACCAACCTCATGGGTGCCGCCTATGTTGCCCACGGAGCAGCCATGGCGATGATCCGTCAGGGAGGCGGACGCATCATCAACATCACCTCCCGCGGCGCATTCCGTGGCGAACCTGACGGGCCGGCCTACGCCGCCAGCAAGGCGGGCATGAACGCCATGAGCCAATCCCTGGCAAAGGCCCTCGCTCCGCACAAGATCTGCGTGTTCGCCATTGCACCCGGCTGGGTCGATACCGATATGGCCAAACCGTTGCTGGAGGGGCCGGACGGCGATGCAATACGAGCACAGAGTCCGATGAACCGCGTCGCAACCCCGAAGGAGGTTGCACGCACGATCCTCTTTCTCGCATCCGAAGGCACCGATGCGCTGACGGGATGTATTATAGATGTGAACTGCGCATCATATCTCCGCACGTGAAGGCGTGCGCTGCACGGAGAGCACGATCATGGCTGCCACAGGCACGGATTCGCTGCGCGACATGCTCAGGCACCTTGCGCGCCCGGGCGAACTCTATACCTCCACCGAGGAGAAGTGGGTAACCTGCACCGCCTGCGGGCATCGTTGCCGCATCGCCCCGGACCACGAGGGAATCTGCAAGGTCCGGTTCAATCAGAACGGCACACTGATGGTCCCCCATGGCTACGTTGCCGGCCTCCAGATTGACCCCATCGAAAAGAAACCGTTCTTTCACGTCCTCCCGGGTGCCCGTGCGCTGAGCTTCGGCATGCTTGGCTGCGACTACCACTGCGGGTACTGTCAGAACTGGTATACCTCACAGGCGCTCCGCGATCCGCTGGCGGGAACGATGCCGGAGGAGCGCTCTGCCGAAGAAATTGTCGCGCTGGCGGTGCAGCATCATGTCCCGGTGATCACGAGCACCTACAATGAGCCGCTGATCACATCCGAATGGGCCGTTGCGATATTCCGGCTCGCACGGCAGCACGGCATCCGCTGTTCCTACGTGTCGAATGGCAACGGCACACCGGAGGTGCTTGCGTATCTCAAACCCTTCATCGATTACGTCAAGGTCGACCTGAAGAGTTTCCGGCAGAAGAACTACCAGCAACTGGGCGGAAAGCTGGACACTGTGCTCGCGACAATCGCGCAGTTGCATGAAATGGGAATCTGGGTCGAGGTCGTTACATTGATCGTTCCCGGCTTCAACGATTCCCCCGCGGAACTTCAGGAAATTGCGCAATTCCTGATGTCCGTCTCCGCAGATATTCCCTGGCACGTCACGGCGTTTCATGAAGACTACAAGATGACAGATCCTCCGCGGACTTCAGCCGACGGGCTCTTGCGCGCCGCAAAAATCGGATATGACAGCGGCCTGCACTTTGTCTATGCGGGAAACCTCCCGGGACGAACCGAGCGTTTGGAGGATACGCGATGTTCAAAATGTGGAACGACGGTTGTCAAACGTACGGGGTTCTCCGTCACTGCCAACCTGTTGCGTGAAGGCTCCTGTCCGAAGTGCGGTTACCACCTCCCGGGGCGGTGGACGTAGCCGCTGTACCTGTCACCACTCCGGTTCATACTGGTGGCCGGAGCACTCTCTTGAGGATATGACCCCGTTCTGACTTCCAAAACGTTTGACCATCCGCATGGCATCAGTTCAGAAATGGCGTACCGCTCACAGGTCGGCACTCCTCATCGCCACCGCGGCCATATGTGCATCTCTCCTCTTTTCGTTCCTCATTTTTCCTCTCGTATCGGAACCGCTCAACCTTAACGTAGACCCTGACAAACTGGGGGAGCTGGGCCGCAATCTGGCCGAAGGAAGGGGGTTCTCGTACGGGACGGGGAGTTCGGCGGAACCGGCGTTCGACCGTGGTCCGGTCTATCCGCTTCTCGTAATGGTCCTCTCCCGGATCGCCGGGGGAGATCCGCTGACGCTCCTGCAAGTGATCCAGGCGGTTTTCCACGGATGCACGGGATTCCTGCTGTACCATATCGGCATGACGGTGTTCGACCGGCGCACGGCGTTGCTTGCGCAGAGTATCCATGCTGTACATCCCATCCTCATCTGGTACACTGCGCGCATATGGATTGAAACCACGCACACCCTGCTCATCACCGCCTTTGTCTTCAGTCTGATCCTGGTGTGGAGACGCCCGACGTGGCGTGTCCTTGCCGTGTGTGCCGTGCTCTTCGCCCTCACCGCGTTGACCAAATCGGTCATCCTGCCTGTTCCTCTGATGCTGTTGCTTTTCGCTTTCATGCAGAAGGCATGGAGCTACGCACGATCTGTCGCCCTTGTCTGTCTGCTTGGACTCGTGCTCATTTTCCCCTGGACGATGCGGAATTTCGTTTTGAGCGGAAGGGTGATACCCGTGCACACTTCTCTGGGATTAAACCTCATACAGGGAGAGGCCATTGCCGACGAATGGACGACCGCACCGTGGTCGTCGCTGGCGATCTGGGAAAAAGGACGGCAGCAGATGGAGCTGTTGCTCGGGCCAAAACATCTGCAGCCAGAATCACCGGAAGGAGATGCGACCCTCGTGTATGCCGTGCTTCAACGGTGGTGGACGCATCCCACGGTGCTACTGCGCCACGTTGGGACAAATGCTATTACCTACTGGTACCTCTCGGAGTCCCCGTTGAAGTCAGCGGCAGTCATCGTTTTGCAGATCCCGCTACTGATGCTCGCTGCTGCCGGGATACGCAGAGCGGGACGGAAGGGTCCGGCTGCCCGGACGCTGGTGATTGTCGTCATTGTGTACTGGTGCGTACACGCATGCATTGTGGGATGGCTCCGGTACAGCGTTCCCGCAATGCCGCTGGGTGTGCTGCTTGCGGCAGCAGGCGGTGTGTCTGTGTTCGAAACGCAGCAACAGCGCCGGCAAAGCACCAGAACTACTTGACCGCGAGCTTGAGTCCGATCAGAATCTTTGCCTGTTCGACGTCCTGTTTCTTCTTGAACGTGACAATGATACCCTTGATGCTGGCGGCCTTGTCGCTTTTGCGGAATTGTTCCTTCAGGTCGTCAGACAGCGCACTCGCCAGGATGGCTTTCCGCGCTCTCTCCACAAAGTAGACCCCGATCCTGAAAGTCCCCGTGTAGATGGAAAGCCAGAAGACTGTCTTCTTCTTGCGTGTTACTTTGAGGAGCCAGCTCTTCCCGTCATTGTAATACCTCCACTCCTTCTGGAAATCCGGGTGCTCAGCGTATATATAGTCAAACAGCTGGGCCCAGAGAGAGCGGCTCTTGCCGATGTGCGAAAAAATTACTTCTTCGGTGGGAAACTGGTTCTTGTCCGAGAGGACACGTGGTTCCATGGCAGACCTCCGGTGAAGGTGCTTTCTACAATCGGAACATTCTCCCGACGCAGCTCTCCGCAGAGCCGCGACGGGGAGCAGAAACGTGAGCTGGCCGCCGGGGCGTGCTTCGCAGTGGGGCGGCTCCGGATGGAGACTGAAGATTCATACCGGTACACCACACCAGCCTCCGAGGCGACGGCGCTGCTTCTGACACAAACGTACATCAGGCATTTGGATAAATCAACAGACACCTCAAAAGCGTTCCACGTGTGCGAAGGCCTCTGCGCGTGCGAAGCGTTCTGTGTGTGTGAAGTGTTCTGCACGCCCGAAGCCCTCGTGTAACGCGCTCCTACTGCCATTCTTCCTTGCTTTTTCGTATCTTTTGCCATGCCACTGCCCACGGCCTCACCTGTCCTGTCCCTGATCATCGCCGTCTACAACAAGCCTGAAATTCTCCGGCTCGTCCTGGCAGCATGCGACCGGCAATCCATGCGTGAGTTTGAAGTGGTCGTGGCAGACGATGGCTCCGGACCCGCCATTGCTGAAGCAGTCCGTGAGGCGCAACACCTCTATTCCTTCCCGATCATCCATCTCTGGCATGAAGATGCCGGATGGCGGAAGAACACGATGCTGAACAAAGCCATCCGTGCGGCACAGACGGAGTATCTGGTTTTCATCGATGGCGACTGTCTACCTTCCAGGCACTTCCTCCTCGATCACTGGCAGGAACGGGAACCGGGAAAAGTCCTGCTGGGCAGGCGCGTGGAAACGAGTGCCCGGTGGTCAGAGCAACTGAGCCTGGACGCTATCACATCCGGTGCATTTGACCGTTACCGCTGGAGTGAATGGATGGACGGATTCCGGGGAAACGCGCTGCGTCTGGAGGATGGCCTCCGCATCAAGAGCCGGCTCGTGCGGACCATTCTTCTGCGCACTGTACGGGGCATGCTGGGTTCGAACTTTTCCGCCTGGAAGCGTGACCTCGTCGCAATCAATGGCTTTGACGAGCTGTACAACGGCCCCGGATGCGGCGAAGATTCCGATATCGAGTTCCGGCTCTCCCTGATCGGCGTCACCGGCAAATCCCTCCGCAACCTTGCCGTACAATATCATGTCCATCATCCTGTGACGAAGGTCTCGGATGCCTGCTGGGACCGGTTTCAGGAGGTACAACAAAAAAAGGAGCCGCGATGCCGGTTCGGCCTCGAGCGGCTCCCCTGAGGGAACACCGTCAGACTAGTCCTGCCCTTCTCCCATCTTCTTCATATCCACCTTCTTGAAACCCGCCGGCACGTCGAACTCCGACGGGGATGTCACCTTGGGCTCCAGCTTCGTGATCACCGACTTGACGCCGGCCATGGATTGTTCCATGGGAAATCCGTCCACATCCTCCATCACGCGTACCAAATCACCGCCCATCATGGGATTTATCGCCGTCATCCGGCGTGAGAAGGACTTCAGGTCATTGCGCATGGCATCGAAACCCCTGATCTCTTTTGTCACCCAGAGATCGGCAAGTTTTTCCGTGCCGCGCAGAATGGTGTAGTGTGCACATGTGTAGCTGCCGATCTTCTTCGTCTCGGTGCTCTTCTTGAGAATGGCCTTGTCCTTCTGCTTCCCTGCCGTCTTCCCCAGCATCTTCTCCATCATCTCGCGCTGCTCTGCGGGCATGTCCTTCATCTGCTCGAACGCTTTTTCCATCTGCGCATTTGCCTTCTTCATCCCCTCTTCCATCTCGGCAAATGTCATTACGGAATACGTCTTGCTGCCCGGCTTTATCATGTACATCTTTTCCTGGTCCAGACGGAGTACAGTGTAATCTCCATCCTGGCGTGACTGGAGCTTGAGCATCTTCGGCATGTACCAGGTCTTCATCACATCCGACCCGTCCATCTTTTCTCCTGTCACCGCGCTCTCCCAGTACATCCCCTGTGTGAACGCACCCGAAAGACCCATTGTCAGGATCACCAGGATCAGTACCATGCGTTTCCCGATCGAGTTCATCTATCTGCTCCGTTCTATGATGTGATGGTAGTACTGTTAACCTTTGTGTCTTGGATGTCCTTTGCGCGAGCAACCCGACTTCGTGTGAGCGGGTACTTTTCATACGGACGTTTTTTCACTCATCATCGCCAGCGTTACGGGCGCGGTTCGAGCGGCCGGAGCACGATGATTCCGGTATGAGAAGAAATGCCCGTCACATACTCTGCGAGAGAACCCGGCGACACCAGCACCTTCTTCCCGGAGAGGGATGCGTGCATGAACCGGACCACGTTCCCCTGACGGAGTACCATGCCGGTATGGGAGACATCCATCCCCTCCATTGTCGTGGTCGTCCCGATCAGGTCGCCGTTCTGCAGGCGATTCTGGATGCCCGCGATTCGATCAGAAGGTATATGATAGTGACGTTCACGGGACAGCACCTTCTCTCTCTCCGCAACGCGTTGTACGAAATCCTTTCGTTCAAGTTGCCTGTACGATTCGGCGTGCGTGGTCATGAAGGTGATGGCTTTCCTGTAGGATTTCCCGCCGAGATTCCGCGTGAGATTTTCCACAATCCCCTTTTTCACGTTGTCGTTCACCCAATCCGAGAAGTAGTGCAGCCGGCTCGGATAGCCATCGATCACGCTGCCTCTGTACCGGATAGTCGTGAGCTGTTTTTGAAACGCGTCAAATCCCCGTTCCCCGCTTTTCACGCACCGGGCAAGCGCAAGCATGTTCTCGACAAACGTCAGACAATCAAATTCCCGGAGGTTGATCACGAGATGCTCATCCCCGGGGGCTTCGAGTGTGTGGCCCACGTAGGGCTTGCCGAGAAAGTGCTGGCCGAATGCGGCCACGGCATCCCCCACAGGCAGTGTGGAAAGCTGCTGCCCCGTCGCCCAAAGCATCGTCTCCAGGTAGATATCCTTGTCTTCCGGGCCGCCCTGGAGTAGTCCCGCACCTGCAGCCTTGCCAAGAAACGCTGCATGTGCGAGAGCTGCCAGCTGTCCCAGGAAGAGACGCCGCGATCGTCTGGTGTCATACGTTTCTTGCATGGTTTCTCTTTCGTTCAGCAAACCAATCGACGAACAGGCGTGTGGCAGTGCACGGCCCGGGCAGCGGGCCGAAGCGCCATGAGCCATCAGAATGAAGGCTCTTCCAGCTGGGCTGGCATCTGATGCAGTCCGGGCAGCGCAAGGTTTTCAAACCGCGCGTACCGGTGGACAAATGCAAGATTCACATCATCTATCGGGCCGTTGCGCTGCTTGCCGACAATGATTTCAGCACGTCCCTGCACGTCCTGCGCCTTTTCCGACTTCGGATCGGTGTACATCTCCTGTCTGTGCACAAACGCCACAACGTCCGCATCCTGCTCGATGGCACCGGATTCGCGGAGATCGGAGAGGATGGGGCGCTTGTCGGTGCGCCCTTCCACCGCCCGGCTGAGCTGGGACAGCGCGATGACCGGGACGTTCAATTCTTTGGCCAGGGCCTTGAGCGAACGCGAGATCGCGGAGATTTCCTTCTCACGGTTTTCTGCAGCCCTGGGTCCCTGCATGAGCTGCAGGTAGTCGACGATGATCAGCCCGACATTATGCTCCGCTTTCAGGCGCCGCGCTTTGGCGCGGAGCTCGAGGATGCCGAGACTCGCACTATCGTCTATGAAGAGGCTTGCTTTGGCAAGACGTCCTGCGGCCAGACTCAGGCGCGTCCACTCCTCGTCAGGCAGGCGGCCTGTCCGCACTGCATGGGCATCGACGCGGGCTTCGGCACAGAGCAGGCGCATGATGAGCTGTTGCATCGACATCTCGAGCGAGAAGATGCCGACTGTGCTGGGTTTATTCTTGTGCAGCGCCGCATTAGAGGCAAGAGACAATGCAAACGCTGTCTTGCCGGAACTCGGCCGGCCGGCGATGATGATCAGATCGGAGTTCTGCCAGCCGCCTGTCAGTGTGTCCAGATCCCGGAATCCCGTCGGCACCCCGGTCACACCTTCATGCTTGCCGTGGATGCTCTCCAGCATCTCCAGGGTGCTGTGAAGTGCCCGATCCATTGACACAAAGCTTTTCTTCAGCCGCCATTCTGAAATCTTGAAGATGGACTGCTCGGCATCGTCGAGCAGGTCAAACGCATCTTCAGTCGGATTGAAGGCGCGTCCGGCAATCTTGGAACTTTCGGTAATCAGCTTGCGGAGAATAGCTTTCTCGAGAACGATGCGTGCATGATACTCGACATTCGCCGCGCTGGTGACCTTCATGGTCAGTTCCACCAGGTATGACTGTCCACCTGCGCTGTCCAGCTGGTTCCGCCGCCGGAGCTCTTCCGCTACCGTGATACTGTCAGCGGGCTCTCCCCGCTCGAAGAGCCCGATAATGGCTTGAAAGATCCTTCGATTCCGGTCGGAGTGGAAAGCATCCTCATCCAGCACTTCGATCGCCTTGGAAATGGCTTCCTTCTCGAGCAGCATGGCACCGATGATCTGCTCCTCGATATCCACGGCATGGGGTGGCATGCGCCCTTCCTGTTGCGCCCGGTCGGGGACCAGGTCAATGCCGCCCTGATACGTCCGCTCAGCCATGCGCTGTGTCCTCCTTTCCTGCACCACCCGCGCGCTCTGCCAGGAACTTCTGCACTGCCTGGAAGTCCTCCCATGCCGGGCGTTTCCAGTTCGGATTGCGCAGGAGAGCTGCAGGGTGATATGTGACCATCATCGGAATGCCTTCGAATGTCAACACGCGGCCGCGCAGGCGGCCAAGGCTCTCTGTCGTTCCCAGGAGATTTTGAACAGCTGTGAGGCCAAGACAGACAATCAGCACCGGTCGTATGAGTTCGATCTGTTTCCGGAGATACGGAATGCACTGCTCGACTTCATCCGGCTGGGGCGTGCGGTTGTTCGGGGGGCGGCATTTCAGGATGTTCGCGATGTAGACGTCCTCCCGCCGCATGGCAATCGCTTCCAGGATTTTGTTCAGCAGCTGCCCTGCCCTTCCGACGAACGGCTCACCTTGCGCATCTTCATCCGCTCCGGGTGCCTCACCGATAAACATGAGCGCTGCATGCGGATTTCCGACACCGAAGACGAACCTGTTGCGTGTCGCGCCAAGAGGGCACTTCATGCACGTGTTGATCTGCGCATCCAATGCGGGGAGCGAGGACGAGGAAGCCCATGATTCCTGTATGACCGGTGCGGGGACCGGTTCGTTTCCGAAGAGGTCCAGTGCATCCTCCGGCGGTGATGCCGGGCGTTGGCGGGGAGGCCGTGATGCCGAACGTTCAAGCACGAGGAAGTCTCCAAATACTTCGCGTTCATCCTGCAGCACGCGCTGCAGGGTTGTGAGCAAATCGGCCATGTCCTGTTCTTCCCGGAGCTACCGGGTTGTCGGTAAGAAGGCTACGACCCGGTCCAGAATCTGGTGCGCCACATCCAGCTTGGGAAGGCGGGGAAGCGCCGTTGCAGTGTTGTCGCGGTCGATGAGCGTGACGACATTGGTATCGGCGCCGAATGCAGCTCCTTCAACCTGTGGATCGTTGAGCACGATGAGATCGAGATGTTTTGCAGCGCGTTTTGCGCGTGCATGGTCCAGACCGTTGTCCGTTTCAAGCGCAAAGCCCACCATGACCTGCCGTGAGCGCCGCTCCGCCGCAGCCCGGAGAATGTCCGGGTTCTTCACACACTCGATCGCCATGCGGTCACCACTGATTGCTTCGCGCTTGATCTTGCTGCCGGCAACAGATGCCGGGGCAAAATCTGCCACGGCAGCGGACATGATGAGCACATCACAGGCATCAAACCGGCTGAGGACTGCATCCGCCATTTCACGCGCGGTCGCCACGTCGATGCGCTCCACACCGTTCGGTGTCGACAAATGAACCGGTCCGGCAACCAGCACGACCGATGCCCCCCGCGAGGCCGCCGCCTGCGCAACGGCAAAGCCCATCTTGCCTGATGACCGGTTACCAAGGTAGCGGACAGGGTCAATCGGCTCCTGTGTCGGACCTGCAGTCACCAGAACGTTCTTTCCGGCAAGGTCAGCCGTGCGCTGCGCCAGAATATCCCGGACCGCATTGACCAGCACCGCGGTGTCGGGAAGACGGCCCGGACCAGAGAGTCCGCTGGCAAGCTCTCCCGTTTCCGGCTCTATGATGTGCACCCCGCGCTGACGAAGTGTGGCAAGGTTGGTCTGTGTGGCAACATGCTGGTACATGTCCACGTCCATCGTCGGCGCGATGACAAGCGGACCCCGCAGCGCGAGCACCAGCGAGGTCAGAAAATTGTCCGCCATCCCGGCCGCGATCTTCGCAATCGTGTTCGCGGTCGCCGGAGCGATGAGCATCAGGTCGGCCCAAACGCCCAGATCGATGTGACGCGTCCACTGCGCGGTCGGCTCTCCGGGAACAGGCGGGAACATGTCCACGACAACATCCCGCTGCGACAGCGTCCCGAACGTGAGCGGGGTGACAAAGTGTGTGGCGGCGGGAGTCATCACCACCTGTACCTCGGCGCCTGCACGCACGAGGTCACGGACGAGAATCGCACTCTTGTAGGCTGCGATGCCTCCGGTGACGCCAAGGAGGATATGTTTCCCCGTTAACACGGGCCTTCGCCCTCTATTCTTCGCTTTCGTCTTCCGGAGCGGTCTCTTCGTCCTTCAACACAACGACGGGCTCTTTCTCCTTATACTTCCAGCTCAGCGAATTGTCGAGCAGGTGCTCGAGCGCCGTGTCCTGGGGCTTCGGGAGTTTCTCAAACTCGATGCTGATCTTCAGCTGGTCGGGGTTGATATCGTTCTCCTCCCCTTCCGTTTCTGTTTTGGTGGTGATCAGCTCCACCCGCTGGTTGAACTGGATTTTGAGATCTTCGTTGATCTGACGGGCCCGTTTGGATGTCGCCACGATGCACTCGTGGACATTCTTCCCGGTCTGGTTGAAGAACTCAAGATCGATCGGTTTTAGAGGCATATGCTCCACCTATGACTTCTGTAAATGACTGTGTACTATGGACTGTACTTCTTCAATTGCTTTTGTCAGCACATCATTGACCACTTGAAAGTCAAACAGCGGTGCCTGTGCAAGTTCCATCGGCACGCGTTCCAGCCGGCGCCCCAGAGCTTCCGCGTCTTCCGTCAAACGCGCCCGCAGCCGTTGCTCCAGGACCTCCATCGAGGGCGGACGGATGAAAATCAGGCACGCCTTCGGGTAGGCACGCTTGATGGACAACGCTCCCTTGACGTCCACATCGAACAACAGGTGCTTTCCCTGCCGGAGTGCCGCGTCCACTTCACTCTGCAGTGTACCGTAAAGATTTCCGTAGATCTCTTCCCACTCTACAAAGTGACCCAGAGAGACCCGGCGGCGAAACTCTTCGGGGGTCAGGAAAAAGTAGTCTCCCCCATCCACCTCTCCCCGCCGCATCGGCCGCGTTGTCGCCGAAACGGAAAACCGAAGCGAGGGGTTGCGCCTGAGGAGTTCCCTTGCAATAGTTGTCTTCCCCGACCCGCTGGGTGCTGCAACGACGACAAGTTTTCCCCGTCCAGAGGACACCAGCGGCGCATCCGTCATAGACTACTCGATGTTCTGGAGCTGTTCCCGGATTTTCTCCAGCTCTTCCTTGATGCCCACGACAATGTGGGCAATCTCCTGGGCGTTCGATTTCGACCCGATGGTATTGGCTTCGCGATTGATTTCCTGTATCAGGAAATTCAGCCGCCGTCCGGGTGAATCACTGCCGCCAAGTGCTTCGAGAAAGAACTTGTTGTGGCTCCGGAAACGCACGCACTCTTCGGTCACGTCCAGGCGGTCGGCCAGGAGTGCAATCTCGAGTTCGAGACGTCCTTCGTCGACATGCTCCGCATCCAGGATCTGCCGGATGCGTTCTTTGATCCGCTCCCGCTCGCGGGGGACCTGTTCTTTGGAGAGGCGCTCGACTTCGCTCAGCCGCTCGTCAAGAAGCGCGAGGCGCGTTCGGAAATCGCTTTCCAGCTCGCGACCCTCGTTCCGGCGCATCGTCTGCAGATCCGCAACCGCCGCTTCAAGCGCTGTCTTCACGAGCCCCCAGAGGGCATCATCGGCTGCGGGTTCCTCCTCCTGTTCCAGGATCTCTGAGAAATGGAGAAGATGCTCCAGCCGGATGGACTCACGGAGTTTCAGGGACTTCTTCAGGCCGCTCAGAAGCTGGAAGTAGGCCTTGGCTGTCTGGGGATTGATCCGGAGCGCCGCTGGATCCGTCGTTCCGCTGTCGAGCACCACGATGCCGTTGATCTTTCCCCGCGCAATCGTGCGACGGATGATATCCTTGCAGTCGTTCTCCCTCAAGGCAAGCGACCGGGGTAGCCGTAATGCAATTTCCAGGAAGCGGTTGTTGACGCTTCGCAATTCGACGCTGACGTGGTGAGCTCCGGAGGAGGCTTCACCACGTCCGAACCCGGTCATGCTTGTAACCATGTGCCCTGCTTCAATTGTACCTAGGACCTTAATATTACGAAAAAGCCACAGCAGTTGCAACCGAGCCCCCTATCAAAGGGGATGCCAGTTTATCCACACACTATCCACATGGATTCCGCTAAATCCTTGAAAATGAAGCAGTTTTGCGTATATTGTGGATAACAATTATGCACGCCTCGCACCATACACTCTCCATCCTGGCCTCCGATCTCGCGCAACGGCTGAGGGGAAGCATCATAAGCAGTGCGTTCACACAGGAACGGGATGAATTGTGTGTTGCATTTGCGGACCGTCCGGAATGCCTCTTTGTCAGCTGCTCCCCGGACCTCCCGATCCTGTTCCTGCATGAATCCTTCGTCCGGGCAAAACGGAATTCGGTGAACTCGCTGTCGGGCGCTATCGGTAACCGCGTGACGGACGTCCAAATCGATCCGTCCGACAGGGTGCTGGACCTGGCTCTTTCATCCGGGATTCTACTCGAGGTGCAACTGTTCGGTCCGCGGTCAAACGTCTTTCTTCTCGATCCGCAGAGAATCGTCCTTGACGCATTCAAGAAGTCCCGGCACCATACAGGCACACAGATAGGCAGGCCGGCCATTCAACCAGCGCCCACACTCACCCGGATGGTGGAACAGCTTGCGCACATGGCACCGCCCGGCGCGGGTAGTGCAGCCGGCGCCTCACAAGACAACGTTGCGCGCGGGATAGCCGATCAATCAGCGTACGTGCAGGGGGCGACTTCTGAGACTGTCCATGCCGCATTGAAGCACGGCATACCCATCGTATCTCCCGTCATCCTTCGTGAGCTCTTCCATCGCGCCGGAGTACCCGCCGGGATTTCGCTCAAGGATGTAACACACGAGGAGTGGGCAGGCCTGCGTACAGCTGCCACAAGCATTGAGCAGGATCTTGCCACTCCCCGCTTCTTGCTTGTCTCAACAGCGGCAGGTGCGCTCCTCCATTTCTCTACCATACCCCTCACGCATATTCCCGGATCGCGTGAGGAGATCTTTCTCGATATCCATGGTGCACTGCGCGAGTTCTATACCCGCAAGCGGTCCACGGAGACATTTCGTCGGGAACATCAACATCTTCGCGGCCTGTTGCGCCGGCGCATCGAGAAGGCGGAACGCGTGTGCGATGCAATCCGCCTGGACACCGCCGATACCGACCGCGCCGCCACATACCGCCGGTACGGGGCACTGCTCATGGAACATCTGGAGGCAATCCCCAAAGGCGCAACTGTATGGACCGCAGCCGACGCTGAACCCTCAGCGGAAATTCCGCTCGTACCATCTCTGTCAGCTGTGCAGAATGCCCAGCGGTACTTCGAAAAAGCAAAGAGCGCTGAGCGGGCGCGTGTCATGGCGGCAGAACGCATTCATGCCTATGCGTCGGTGCTCGCGCATCTGCGCCGGCTGATCTCCGAACTCGACACTCTCTCTTCCCGTTCTGCGTTGAGGACATTCATGAAGCAACAGAAGGAATCGCTCCGTTCCCTTGGAGCGCTCGAATCCCCCGAGGAGCAGGAGCGCGCTCCGTTCCGGGTCTTTGTCGTTCACGGCGGCTTCGAAGTATGGGCGGGAAAAAGCAGCGCCAGCAATGACGATCTGACCCTCCACCATGCACGCCCCGAAGATTTGTGGTTCCACGCGCGCGGTGCATCCGGATCACATGTCATCCTGAAGGTTTCCTCCGCAGCAGGTGAACCCGGCAAACGTGCCCGGGCAGAAGCTGCGGGCATCGCCGCCTATTACAGCAAGATGAAGAACGCCAGAATTGTCCCTGTGGCCATGACACGGCGCAAATACGTGCACAAACCGAAGGGAGCTCCACCGGGTACCGTGGTGATTGCGCGCGAGGAGGTTGTGATGGCTACCCCCGCTCTCCCGCAGGATCACACCCACAAGACGAGAGATCAGCATGCCGACGCGTAAACAACGACGCACGCAGACGTATGGCCTGGCAACACGGGCTATCCACGGACTTCATCTGTACCCATACCAGGGCCCGGTTGCACCGCCGATCGTCCAGACATCCACATACCGCTTTGCCAATTCCAGTGATGCCATCCGGTATGCGCATGGTGATCCGGATGTGTATGTGTACACGCGCTATCACAATCCCACTGTCCGCCAAGCGCAGGAACATCTTGCCGAAGTGCTCGGTGCCGAGAAGACGCTGCTTCTTTCATCAGGCATGGCTGCCATCGCGTCGGCGATTCTCGCGGTGGTTCGCAACGGGGAGACCATTCTCAGTACGCCTGCATTGTACGGGGGAACATACCGTTTCTTCCGCGATATTCTCCCCCGCCACGGCATCACCGTCCGGTATCTGCACCCCGATCGCCTTCACGACGTCCCAAAGCTGATCACACCTTCGACGCGGCTTGTTTTCCTGGAGACCCCGACGAATCCTACGCTCAGCATTGTGGATGTCGCGGGGCTGGTGCGTGAGGTGAGAAAAGGCCAACGCCGCACAGGGCGCCGCATCACGATCATGGCCGACAACACGTTCGCCACGAGCCGCAACCAGCACCTGATGCCTCTGGGTGTGGACGTCGTTGTTGAAAGCGCGACCAAGTATCTTGGAGGGCATTCAGACCTTATGGCAGGAGTGGTGGCAGGAAACGCAAAAATGATTCTGGCAACCCACACGCAAATGAAGTACTACGGAGGATGTGCTGATCCTTTTGCCGCGTTTTTGCTCCTGCGCAGTCTGAAAACCTTCACGCTCAGAGTCGACCACCAGAATGCCAGCGCCCTGGCTCTGGCGCAGCATCTGGAACATCATCCCAAAGTCCGGCGCGTTTTCTATCCCGGACTTGAGTCTCACCCGCAGCATCCGATCGCACTCCGCCAGATGGCAACACATGGCTCCGGCGGTTTTGGAGGAATGGTCACGATTGAAGTGCGCGGGGGAATACGTGCCGCTGTGGCCGTGTGCGATGCCCTGCACGTTGCCGTCAACGCCGTGTCGCTTGGAGGCGCGGAAACCCTCGTCAGCATCCCCGTGTACTCATCCCATGTCGGCATGAATACACGGGAGCTCCGGAGGCACGGAGTGACACCCGGAATGGTCCGGATTTCCGTCGGATTGGAGGAAATTGACGATTTGAAGAGAGATTTTGATGCTGCTCTGCGGAAGATCTAGGTGCTTCCAGGCATGAAGCCCTGTATTCCCGGACTCTTGTATTCCACCGGTTTTCTTGACCTTCAGTCGGGTTTTCTGTAACATTTATATCTAGCGGCGTTCTGACAGACCCCCTGAACATATGCGGCACGTGTACCCGGTCTGAACGAACGCTGTGCCCCCTGGGATGTGCCGGATGGTCCGCGGGGGCACCAGTAATCCATCTGCCTGCAACAAATCACGGAGTCTTACAGTGAAACGGAGTCTCTCGGTGCGCCTGCATGTACCGCTGTTCCTTCTCACCACGGCGTTCGCGCTTTCTTCTTTGTTCTCTGGCTGTGCTCCCAAACGGGAAGACACGCTTGTTGCAACGATCGGCAAGACGCCGATAACGCTGTCAGAATATGAGAAGCTGTACATGAAAAGCGGCGGAACCGACTCTGTTGCAAAGGCGACACAGGAAGAACGGGAGAAGTTCCTGGATCTGATGGTGAAGTACCGGAAGAAACTGCTTGATGCGTACGAGCAGGGAATGGACAAGCGTCCGGAGTTGCTTGGAGAAATTCAGCAGTACAAAGGGAGCCTTGCGGCTTCATATCTGACTGACCGCGAACTGGTCACCCCGGCGGTCAAGAAGATGTACGACCGCAGCCGGGAGGAAATCCGGGCCAGCCATATCCTGCTGACCTTCAAGCAGGGCGCTACCCATGAGGATTCCGCACTCGTCCTTCAACAGGCTGCGGAGATCATCACCGAGGCAAAGGCCGGCACGGATTTCGGCCAGCTCGCGGTGTCCCACTCGCAGGACCCGAGTGCGAAGAGCAATCAGGGCGATCTCTACTACTTCAGCGTCGGTCGCATGGTTCCGGAATTCGAGGAAGCGGTCTTTGCGCTGAAGAAGGGGGAAATCTCCTCTTCACCGGCTTTCACCCGGTTCGGCGCACACATCATCAAGGTCACGGACCGAAAGCCTTCCTCGGGCGAGACGCGTTGCGCTCATATCATGATCCGCTTCACAAACCAGAATCCCTCTCCCGAAGACACCCTGGCGGCATTCAACAAGATTAAGCTTGTCGATGACAGTCTGAAGACCGGTCTGGACTTCGGAGGGCTGGCGATGCGCCATTCGGAAGACGCCGGATCGGTTGATCGTGGAGGGGATCTCGGTTGGTTTTCGCGCGGACGGTGGCCACAGCCGTTCGATGAAGCGGCAATGCTCCTGAAACCCGGCGAGAACTCGCCGATCGTCCGTACGGTGTACGGCTACCATCTCATCCATTGCTATGAGACCCGTCCGCCCAAGACGTTCGATGAAGCCCGGCAGGAACTCCAGAACACATATCAGCAGCAACGCTTCCAGACCGAGTACGCAAGTTACATAGCCGGTATCCGGAAACAGGTGGGCTTCGTGCGCAACGACTCTATCGCCCATGCATTCACCACATCGTTCGATTCCACCAAAACCACGCGGGACAGCGCCTGGGCAGATGTCCTGACACCGTCACTCCGAAATGCCGCCATCTTCAGATTTACTACCGGGCCAGTCAGCGTCGACTCCGTGCTCGGCGTCATGAAGAGCCATCCCGAGTGGTCGAACCTCTCGCTTCACCGGGTAACGCTGAATTCCACCCTCGATAAGATCGCCGAGCAGCTGACGTTCGCCGCCAAGGCGGACATGCTGGAACGGCAGGATCCTGAGTTTGCCGGATTGCTGCGTGAGTACAAAGAGGGAATCCTGCTCTACCAGGCAGAGCAGGAACATGTCTGGAACCGCGTCACCACAAATGATTCCCTCCTGCGCATCTACTTCAACAAGAACCGGGATTCCTACGTGTATCCGGATAGGGTGCTGTTCTCTGAAATCCGTGCTGCCAGTGAATCCCAGGCAAAACGGATTCAGGAAAAAATCCGGGCCGGAAAGACCCTGGAGCAAATTGCGTTTGAAGACTCTGTGCGCATGAAGCTCCCCTCGTCGTTTGTCGTACCGTTCGCTGCGGGCAAGAGCACCATCGGAGCGGCTGCCACGCGTGCGCTCAAGGAAGTTGCCGCAGCACACGCCGGCGAGCCTCAACTGCAGATCATGCTTGTGGTGTCGCCCGACACCAGCATCCGGAAGAGCAAGAACCAGAAGCTTGCCACACAACGTCTCGACGCCGTACGGCGCTATCTGACAACACAGGGTGGCGTCGCAGCCACCGTCGTGATCTCGGAGAACCGTCCGCAACGGTTCGCCGCAGACAAAATCCGGGACACGCTCGGGATTACAGACAGGGTTGACGTGCAGATTCTCGGCCGGCAGCCGCTCGTCCTCAGTGCGATAGAGCGCCAGTTGCTGGCTCCTGCCGCCGATGAGCGCGCCCGCCGCGCTGATTCACTGGCTGTGGGCGCTGCCTCTGCGCCGTTCTCGTACAAAGTCACCTATTCCATCGTCCGTCTTGACGCCCGCGAACCGTCCCGGCAGAAGACTTTCGAAGAAGCCAGCGCGGAGGTCAGCAGCCACTATCAGGACTATGAATCCAAGAGGCTGGAAAAGGAGTGGATGGATGGTGTCGCTCAGCGGCATCCCGTCACACTGTACAAGGAATCTCTCAGGCAAGCGTTTGCACCTTCCGAGAAATAACGCCATTCAGCGCACCCTCGTTGCTGCCGGAGTGATACTGGCAGTGATGATGTGGGCAGGCTGTGAGAATACCGGCTCACGGGGCGCATACGTTGCCAGGGTGAACAATGCCGTTCTCCGGGAGAGCGACCTTGAAATTGCCCGGGATTCCCTCGGAGAACCGGCTGCAGCGTCACGGGAATACGTAAACAACTGGATCGTCACGGAGATGCTGTATCAGGAAGCCGAGCGCCGGGGAATCACAGACGCGATCGCATTCCAGCAGCAGCTTGACATGACGCGCAAGCGGCTGGCAGTGGCTGCGCTGATCCAGCAGGAGGTGTATGCATCGGTCGACAGCACGGATATCCCCGACGAGGCTATCGTGCAGTCGTATACGGCATCAGGCCCCTCGTTCGCGCTTCGCGAGGATCTCGTGCACGCAAGCGTCGTTCTCTTCCGCGACCGCGAAGGGGCAAACATCTTCCGCTCCAAGGTCCTCCGCGGTGCATCCTGGGATGAAGCGCTGCGCCAGATGCGTGCTGATTCCGCCCAACGGCTGCAAATCGTGCGGACGGCGTCCCGTCAATACTATACACGATCACGATTGTACCCCGACGAGCTCTGGAAGCTCGCACGCAGTCTGCCCCGGGAAGAAGTGTCATTCCCCCTCCGCACCCCGGAGGGATACACCGTCGTGCGCGTCCACCAGTCATTCCGGCAGGGTGAGATCCCCCCGCTGGAGTACGTGCGCGCTGAGGTGCGTGAATATCTGCTCATGGATCTGCGCCGGCAGCGCTATGAGGAATTTGTCGGCGCCCTGCGCGGAAGGCATTCTGTAGACATCCGCGAAAGTAGCACCGATTCCGGCGCCATATTGAACAAGGAGTGAATGATGCGTGCGGTGGAGATTCTTCTGCGTGTGCTGGTTGTGCTGGTGATCATCACGGGACTGCATGCCACGGCGGGTGCTCAGGTGCTGGATCGTATTGTTGCGGTCGTGGAAAATGACCCGATCCTGGAATCCGAACTCGCTGCGCAGGTCCAGTTCTTTATCATGAACAACAGGCTGGATCCCAAGACACCCGGCCTCCGTGACCAGGTGCTGCAGTCCATGATCAATGAGAAACTGATCATCGCAAAAGCCATTGAGGACAGCGTTGTAGTCTCCGATGATGAGGTACAGCAGCAACTTGAGGCGGCCATCCAGTCACGTATCCAGCAGGTGGGCTCGGAAGCCCGCCTGGAGGAAGCCTACGGTATGCCGCTCAGCCGGATCAAGCGGGAATACCGGGACGAGATGCGCAAGAACCTGTTGGCACAGAAACTCCAGCAGCAGCGGTTTGGCTCATCACAGATTGGCCGGTTCGAAGTCGAGGAGTTCTATCGCACGTACCGCGACAGTCTCCCCAAGGTACCGGAGGAAGTGGACCTTGCCCACATTTACATCAGGCCGAAGTTTGGCGAAGCCGAACGGGCTTCTGCCCGGGCTGTGATGCAGAAGCTGCTGGACAGTCTTGCAGCCGGCGTTGATTTCGCCGGACTCGCACAGCGTCATTCGGATGATCCCGGCTCGGCGCCCCAGGGAGGCAACCTCGGCCTCGTCCGGCGCGGGCAGTTCGTCAAAGAATTCGAGAGCGCCGTGTTCAGCCTCGGTGAGGGACAGACGTCGGGCATCGTCGAAACTGAGTTGGGCATGCATCTGATCCAACTGGTGGAGCGCCGCGGGGATGCCGTCCGCGCACGCCATATCCTGAAACGCATTCAGCGCACAGACGCCGGCGACTCGACCGCCATCCGGCTTCTGGATTCCCTCCGCCAGAGAATCCTGGCCGGCGATAATTTCGCGGAGCTCGCCAAAAAGTTCTCGGAAGACAATGAAACGAACCTTATCGGCGGATCCCTCGGAACGCTCGAGCTCGAGCAGCTGGACAAGAGCTGGTACACAACGGTTTCTCCTCTGGCCGCCGGAGAAGTCAGCCAGCCGGCACGCCTCCCCGTTGGCAATTCCTACGGATATCATATCGTGCTCGTGCGGAAGCGCGTCCCTTCCCATACGATGACGATGGAGCAGGACTATCACAAGCTGGAACAAATCGCGCTGAACTATAAGCGGACGAAGGACTATCAGACATGGCTGGAGAGCCTGCGCTCCGGCATCTACTGGAAGATCTACCCCTAACCGCAAAGGACAGACGCGTGTCAGTACGATCCACACAGCCGGCAGCCTCTCACGACGTCGACGAAGCGCTGCGCCTGAAACAGGCGTACGACAGCCTGCGCACAGAGATCGCCAAAGTCATCATCGGACAGGATAACGTTGTCGAGCATATGCTCGTGGCGCTCCTGTCCCGCGGACACTGTCTTCTCGTCGGGGTCCCGGGTCTTGCGAAGACACTCTTGATCCGAACTCTTGCCCGGGTCCTGGATTTGAAATTCAACAGGATTCAGTTTACTCCCGACCTGATGCCGAGCGACATTACCGGCACCGAAATCATCGAGGATCAGCCCGGGAGTGGAACAAAATCGTTCCGGTTCGTCCACGGACCCGTCTTCGCAAATATCGTGCTTGCGGACGAGATCAACCGCACTCCTCCAAAAACACAGG
>Ga0316605_10000637_pt1 | contig 23281 bp, 23 predicted proteins | sample OWC_soil_day20_n_FD_207666 | JGI IMG/M metagenome (GOLD analysis project Ga0316605, IMG submission 207666) | Wetland soil microbial communities from Old Woman Creek delta, Ohio, United States - OWC_soil_day20_noCT | ecosystem: Environmental > Terrestrial > Soil > Wetlands | place: USA: Ohio...
GCGACCACGCGGGTCCAGCTCTGCAGCGAGGCGAAGGCGCCGATGGCCAGCGTGGAATAGCCCAGGTGGCTCAACCACAGCGGCGAGTACGGGTTGAACAGGCCAACGAAGCCGTAATACCAGAGCCACAACGCGCCGAAGGGCGCGGTGCGGAAGCGTGTCGGGCTCACCCTGCGCCAATGGCGCCCGGAATCGGCGGCAACGGCAGGCGTACGTCGCCGCACTGCGCGCGGTGGCGCAGTGCATGGTCCATCACCACCAGCGCCAGCAGCGCCTCGGCGATGGGCGTGGCGCGGATGCCCACGCAGGGGTCGTGCCGGCCGAAGGTCTCCACACGCGTCGGCTGGCCGGCGCGGTCGATGGAGTCGCGCGGCACGCGGATCGAGCTGGTGGGCTTGATGGCAATGGACACCATCAGGTCCTGCCCGGTGGAGATGCCGCCGAGCACACCGCCGGCATGGTTGCTGCGAAAGCCCTGCGGCGACAGCTCGTCGCCATGCTCGCTGCCCTTTTGGGTGACGACGCCGAAGCCAGCGCCGATCTCCACGCCCTTGACGGCATTGAGGCCCATCATCGCGTAGGCGATGTCGGCGTCGAGCTTGTCGTACAGCGGCTCGCCCAGGCCCACCGGCATGTGCCGCGCCGTGACCGTGAGGCGCGCGCCGCAGGAATCGCCGGCCTTGCGCAGCGCGTCCATGTAGGTCTCGAGCTGGGCGATGACGCTGCGGTTGGCCGCAAAGAACGGGTTGTGCGGGATCTGCGCCTCGTCCTCGAAGGGGATGGTCACGTCACCAATCTGCGTCATCCAGCCGACGAAGCGCGTGCCGTGTTTCTGGGCCAGCCACTTCTTCGCCACCGCGCCGGCGGCCACCGTAGGCGCCGTCAGCCGTGCCGAGGCCCGGCCGCCGCCGCGTGGGTCGCGCAGACCGTACTTCTGCCAGTAGGTGTAGTCGGCATGGCCGGGGCGGAAGGTGTCGAGGATGTTGCCGTAGTCCTTGCTGCGCTGGTCGGTGTTGCGGATCAGCAGCGCGATCGGCGTGCCGGTGGTCAGGCCCTCGTAGACGCCGGACAGGATCTCCACCGCATCGGGCTCGTTGCGCTGGGTCACGTGGCGGCTGGTGCCGGGGCGGCGCCGGTCCAGGTCGGCCTGGATGTCGGCTTCGGCCAGCGCCATGCCGGGCGGGCAGCCGTCGATGACACAGCCGATGGCCGGGCCGTGGCTTTCGCCGAAGTTGGTGACGCGAAAGAGTTCGCCGAAGGTGCTGCCGGGCATGGGCGGGAGAGTCGGGCTAGGCGGGAACCGATGGTACCAAGCGTGCCGCGCCGCGGCCGCTTCGCTGGCCCCCCCCAAACCGCCTCAGGTGGCCGCGTGTTCGGTGATCGACGCTGTCGGCGGTCGTGCCGACGCAGGCACCTCGGCCAGCGCTCGCAGTGACGCGCAGGACGCTGCCATCTGTTCGAGCCGCTGCAGGGTGGTGGCCAGCGATCCCTCGACCCGTCGCGACAGCACCATCAACTGTTGGGCTTCGCGCATGCCTCGCTCCGCACGGCACACCAGCCTGTCAGTGGACAGGCGCATCGATTCGATGCGCCGCTCGTTCAGTCGCTCGGCGCCTCCGACCCGCTCACTGAGCTGGTGGCAATGCGTGATGTCGACCCCGGCGGCCGCCGCGAGCTCATCAGCCGACAGGTCTGCGGCTTTGGGCCGCGACGCGACCACCGCCCGAGCCGCTTCGCCCAGCGCCTGGCAGTGATGGGCCAGTGACAAGAGACGTGAACGCAAGGCGGCCATCAACTGCAGCGTTTGCACTTCCTCGTCGTGTATCGCGTCGAGGTCGGCGCTCGCCCGTTCGGCATCCTTGATGTCCGAGTCGAGCATGCCGCACAGCGAGATGGTGCGTCGCGCGATTTCGTTCGTCGCGGCGCGGACTTCGATTGCCTCCAACTGCATGGCCAGGTGGGCATCGGCAAGTTCGCGCGCGCTGCGCGTCACGACGCCGGCATGCTGCCGCGCCGAGTCACGCAGGTGCGCCATGCCCTCCGCGGCCGCGTCGAGGGCCGCCAGCGCCTGACCGAGTTCGTCCGAACCGAAGCCCCCGCAACGCAGGTGCGGCGCGCCGCTCGCCATGTCCTGGGCGCCGCGGCGCAGCCGATCCAGGCCCGCGAAGAGCGCCATCCAGGCGCAAGCCCCCAAATAGAGCGTTGCCAGGAAAACCATGGCCAGCACTCCCAACGGGGCCCAGCGCGGGACCGCTTCAAGCCCGGACCGCCCGTCCATCAGGCCGCGCAGCGGCTCGAGTCCAGCGATGCCGACCCGCGACGTCGACCCGTTCATCAGCAGCACCAGCAGCGCCAGCAGCGGCAGCCAGGCGACCAGCAGCAGGACCAGCAGCTTGCGACGCAGGCTCAGCTGGCGCATCAGCCACAGCCCAAGCGCCCAGATCGAGAAGCCGGCCTGCGGCACGATCGCGGGCGACGCTGCGTACGCGGAGAGGGAGTTGTCCGTCATTGGGGAAGTTCGGCCCGCCGGCGCCATCGCGCCGTTCCGGAGGGCGGCCTGTGCCCGGGATATCGGATCGACGCAGACACACTTGAGCCGATTCAGTCCGCCGCCTCGGCCAGGCCGACGAATGGACCACAATGACCGAGCCCGCAACCTTCGAGCACGCCATGTCCGGATACGCCGACCCCGGTTTCGACACGCTGGCCCTGCACGCCGGGGCCGCCCCCGACCCCGCCACCGGCGCGCGCGCGGTGCCGATCCACCTGAGCACGAGTTTCGTGTTCCAGAACAGCGAGCATGCGGCCAGCCTGTTCAACATGGAACGCTCGGGCCATGTGTACAGCCGCATCAGCAACCCGACCAACGCCGTGCTGGAGGAACGCGTGGCCGCGCTCGAAGGCGGCAGCGGCGCCATTGCCACCGCCAGCGGCCAGGCGGCGCTGCACCTGGCCGTGGCCACGCTCGCCGGCGCCGGCTCGCACATCGTGGCGAGTTCCGCGCTCTACGGCGGCAGCCACAACCTGCTGCACTACACGCTGGCACGCTTCGGCATCCATACCACCTTCGTCAAGCCCGGCGACATCGATGGCTGGCGCGCCGCCATCCGCCCCAACACCCGGCTGCTCTTCGGCGAGACGCTGGGCAACCCCGGGCTGGACGTGCTGGACATCCCCACCGTCAGCGCCATCGCGCACGACGCCGGGCTGCCGCTGCTGGTGGACAGCACCTTCACCACGCCATGGCTGATGAAGCCCTTCGACCACGGCGCCGACCTGATCTTCCACAGCGCCACCAAGTTCCTGTCGGGCCACGGTACGGTGATCGGCGGGGTGCTGGTGGACAGCGGCCGCTTCGACTGGGATGCGTCGGGCCGCTTCCCCGAAATGAGCGAGCCCTATGCCGGCTTCCACGGCATGGTGTTCAGCGAAGAAAGCAGCGTCGGCGGCTTCCTGCTGCGCGCGCGGCGCGAGGGCCTGCGCGACTTTGGCGCCTGCATGAGCCCGCACACCGCGTGGCTGATCCTGCAGGGCATCGAGACGCTGCCGCTGCGCATGGCGCGGCACGTGGAGAACACGCGCAAGGTGGTGGCCTTCCTGGCCGCGCACCCGATGGTGGCCAGCGTCGGCTACCCCGAACTGGACGGCCACCCCAGCCAGGCGCTGGCGAAGAAGCTGTTGCCGCGCGGCTGCGGCTCGGTGTTCAGCTTCGACCTGAAGGGCACACGCACGCAGGGGCAGGCGCTGATCGAAGCCTTGAAGATCTTCTCGCATCTGGCCAACGTGGGCGACTGCCGCTCGCTGGTGATTCACCCCGCCAGCACCACGCACTTCCGCATGGACGATGCCGCGCTGGCGCAGGCCGGCATCACCGCGGGCACCATCCGTCTGAGCATCGGGCTGGAGGATGCGGACGACCTCATCGACGACCTGAAGCGTGCGCTGAAGACTGCAGAGAGGGCGGCATGAAGCTCGACGTCCAGGGCCGCCAGGCCTATGCCTACACCGGCGGCAAACCCTTCGACCCCGCCTTGGCCTGCGTGGTGTTCATCCACGGCGCGCTGCACGACCACAGCGGCTGGACGCTGCTCGCGCGCTGGTGCGCGCACCACGGTTACGGCGTGCTGGCGCTGAATCAGCCGGGCCACGGCCGCAGCGCCGGCCCGCCGCTGCCCAGCGTGGAGGCACTGGCCGACTGGACGCTGGCACTGCTGGACGCCGCCGGCGCCCAGCAGGCCACGCTGGTGGGCCACAGCATGGGCTCGCTGATCGCGCTGGAAGCTGCGGCGCGTGCGCCCGCGCGCATCACCCGCCTGGTGCTGCTGGGCACCGCCTACCCGATGAAGGTGAGCGACGCGTTGCTGAACACGGCGCGCGAGGCGCCCTACCGCGCCATCGACATGGTGAACGCGCTGTCGATCAGCACACCGGCCAGCAAGCCCAGCTACCCCGGCCCGGGCATGTGGGTGCATGGCAGCAACCGCGCGCTGATGCGCAACATGCAGGACGCGCAGAAGGAACTGAACCTGTTCGAGCACGACTTCCGCCTGTGCGACGCCTACCGTGGTGGCGCCGCCGCCATGGCCAAGGTGAACTGCCCGACCACGCTGATCGTCGGCGAACGCGACCAGATGACACCGCCCAAGGCCACCAAGGAACTGGCCGCAGCGCTGAAGGCCAAGGTGCTCACCGTGCCGAGCGGCCACCACCTGATGGCGGAGGCGCCGGATGCGGTGCTGGCCGGGTTGCGCGGGGCGTTGGGGGTTTGAATCTGGGCCTGTCGCATAACCGGATGCGCTGCAGGGCAGGCATAGCAGGCTGCGCCTGACGGGCCGATTCGGATCAAGTCGAGCCTCGCAATCCGGTTCGTGCCAGCATCTTCGCGGTCCCATGCGTTCGCCGTCCAACCCCTACGCACTTCGCATGCGCCTGATGCTGCTCTTGGGCTGCGGCGCCGCGGGTGCCATCGTCGGGTTCGTCGGCAGCCACCTGACCGGCAGCGACATCGGGTACGTCGCGGTTCCCCTGTTCATCGCCGTCGCGTGGCTCTTCGTCGCCGATCCCTCCAAATGCGCGCCACCGAAGGCTCCATCCGACCCTGTTCGCCCCAGCAGCGAGCACGATGCGCCCTGACAGGCTGTTGAAGTTCGGATCGAGTGGACAACCCGTGGCACTGCTGCCGCCGCAGCAAAGGTCCAGCATGTGCGCTCGACAACCGTCACCGCCGCGTGTGGCCGATCTCGGTGCAGTGCCGCGTGCTCGAGGCCAGCGTGGCCGAATACCGCCACGAGGACCTTGTGCAGACCTCCAGTCCAGCGTAGCGGCGCCACCTCAGCGACGGTGCTTGGCCGGTGCACATCAAGGCCATCCACGCCGAGACCTACGGCAGCTACGTTTGGCCGCGGACGTGGAAGGAACTGCTGGCCAGGGGCATCCGGGTGGGCAAGGAACGGGTTCAGGCGCTTATCCAACTGCATGGCATCTGGGCCAAGGGCAAGCGCCACCCTCACAAGCAGGCCGGGCTGATCTTCCACAGCGACAGGGGCAGCCAATGCGCCAGCCGGGACTTTCGCGATGTGCTGGTCGAGTACGGTATCGCGGCCTCGATGAGCCGGCGCGGCTACGGCTGGGACAACGCGCCCCTTGGCGCGGCGCTGAGGCACACTCCTCTTCCCCAATCCGAGGCACCTCAGCATGGCCACCGTTCCCCTGCCCGCCGATGCGCAAGCCGATCCGCGCGTGAAGGCCGTCTTCGACGACATCCGCGCCACGCGCAAGACCGATTTCATCAACAACCTGTGGCGCGCGCTGGCCTTCGACCCGCCGCTGCTGGAACGCACCTGGGCCGACGTGAAGGCGCTGATGGCGACGCCCACGCTGATCGACCCGCTGACCAAGGAGATGGTCTACCTCGCCGTGTCCATCGCCAATGCCTGCAGCTACTGCGTGCATTCGCATACTGCCGCGGCGCGCGCCAAGGGCATGAGCGAAGCACAACATGCCGAGCTGCTGGCGATCGTCACGCTGGCCGCGCGGACCAACCACCTGGCCAACGGCCTGCAGGTGCCGATCGACGACGCCTTCGATGCCGCCAGGCCAAGCTGAGGGGCGGTCCGCGTGCGCCGCAAGTTGCTGCTGTCGCTGCTGGCACTGCTGCTCAGCGGCGGGGCCATCGCGGAGCCGGCCGCGCCGCTGACGACCGAGGCACGCGAACGACTGCTCGCACTCGACCCCGAGCGTGTCGACGATCGGCAGGTACGCGAGCTGCTCGCCCTGGCGCCGGCGCCGCGCGTGCTGCTGTTCAAGGGCAGCCTGGGCGCCGACATGGAATCTTTCGGCGCCTTCCTGCAGCGCATGGGCTATCCGCCGCAGCAGCTGCGCAATCCAGCCACGGGCCGCTACTCCTACAGATTCCAGTGGAACGGCTGCAGCTGCGTGGAATGCGAGGCCCTGGCCGGAAGCATCCATCAGCTGGTGCGCAACGATGGCATGGCGCCGATGCTGGTCGGCCACAGCGGTGGCGGCGTCACCGTGGGCCGCATCCTGCAGCTGCTGGCCGCCGCCGACGGCGCGGTGCCGCGCCTACCCTTTGCCGCCACGCTGGGCACGGGCGCGCTGCTGCGTTGGGCCCCCGCCTTCCCAGGCTGCGCGGCCGATGTTCCGCGCCTGCGCCTGGTGCCGGCGTCGGTGCAGCAGTTCACCGGCTACCGCATCGCCGGCGACCCGTTCACATCGCTGATGGGCTTCGGCGACTTCCGCGCCATGGGCGGTGGCGCTGTACAGGCCGACGTGCGCAACGTGCTGCTGCCGGCGCAGGTGAGCCACGTCAATGCCTTCGAGGTCGATGGTTATGCCGAGCACCCAGTGGTGCGCGCCTGGATCGACGCCTACCGGCCGGGCAGCATTACGCCGTTGCCCGATGCGCCCGGGCTAGACCTGACGAACTTGCGCCACACTGCTGACCTGTGGCACAGCCTCAGGACGCACTGGGCGTTGCAGGCCCAGCAGTGGGCGGCACGGCCCGGCAGCGCCGCGGACTGATGCCAAGTGGCGTTCAAACGTCAAGAATTGCGCGGCAGGATGCGGCGCATGGCAGTCCTTCAACGGCTTCGACGAGGCACACGCTGTCCGCCAGCGGAGTGGCCAACTCCGTTCAGCCAGATTTTTATTCACTCCGTTGGCCACCCCGCTGTCGGCCAGATTCCGTGGTCCGCAAAGTCCGCTGAGCGCAGCGGCGTGCGAAGGCCGTGTTCCTGCTGCCGAAGCGCGCTGCGGGTGCCGGCAAAGCTGGCGAGGGGGTGGCCGGCGGAGTGAATTTGGGCTGAACGCAGCCGGCCACGCCCTCGTCGGCTTTGCCTGAAGCGGCGCCAGAACGCAACGAGAACAGCGAGCCAGAAAAGAAGGGCGGCTATGCGCCGGCAGCCGACTTCCGCTGGAATGCGACTGAATGCAATGGCGTGTCAGCCGGCCGCGCGTAGCAGCGCCTCGAAGGCGGCATCGGCTTGTCGCGTCCGCTCGTGCGGCACCTCGACGGCAGTCGGCCTCCACATGCTGCCCAGCGTGGCATCGAGCAGCGCGCGGTCGGTGCTGCCATCGACCACCAGCACCACCTGCTCGCCGCGCAGCCGCGCCGCCAGTTCGCGCAGTTCGAATTCGCAACCCATGCGTTGCGCGTTGAAGCCGCGCAGGTCCATCAACACCGCATCGGCGCGCTCGATCAGCTGCACCACGGTGGCCTGCCAGCTGCTGTCGCGGCAGCAGAACTCGTTGACGCGGAAACGGCCGTCGGGGTCGGGCGCCAGGTCCAGCGTCGCCAGGCGGCGATTCAGTTCCTCCTGCGTGTTGACGAAGCTGGCGCCGATGTCTCCGGAGGCGAACTGCAGGAAATCGCCCGGGTCCACCGTACGCGCCACCACGTCGGGAGCGGCGATCATTGTCAGCGGGCCGAACCAGCGCCAGCGCGAAGCAATCCGGTCGAACAGCGCCTCGGTGCGCGCGGTATCGCCGAACACGCGCAACAGCAGCAGCGTGCGCGGCGCCGGCCGTTCCAGGCCGCGGTGCGCACGCTGCAGGCCCGTGGCCAGCAGCGGCGGAAACATCGTCGCCGATAGCGCCGCCACGGCCAGGATCAGCAGCAGTGGCCCGATGCCGGGGTGCACGCTGATGCGCTCCACTGCCTCGCTGGCCACGATCAGCAGCCACCAGGTGCCGGCCAGCAATTGCGCATCGGAAAAGCGCTTGACTTCATAGCGGCGCGCCAGCGCCTTCAAACGCCACCAGGCCAGCAAGCCCATCGGCAGTGCAATCAGGAGGAAGCCGGTGTACAGGCCCGCACCGGACAGCACCCAGGTCGCGCCCGTCTGCGTGCCGGTGAGCCACTGCGTCAGCCTCAGCCCGAGCAGCGGCGCCAAGCCGAAGACCAGCAGCCCGGCAAAGGTGATCGGCGCCACGCCGCGTACGCGCCGCGCCCCGGTGGCCAGGCCCAGCAGCGCCGGCAGCCACAGCGTCACCGCCGCGAACTGGAAGAACAGCACGAAGTTCATCGTCTGGTCCAGGCTCGGCGCCTTGCCGTAGAACGGCCGCTGCAGCATCGACAGCGCCACGCCTGTCGCCGCCAGTGCGGCCAGCGTCGCCAGCCATAGTGCCAGCGCGCGCCAGAAGGGGATGGCCGCAAGCACCGCGAACATCGGTACCGCGGCGCTGGCCATCACGCCGGCCTTCAGGTACAGGTGCACCGGCGTCGTCGGCTCGCCGCCGAGGTAGAAGACCAGCCCCGACAGCGGCAGCGCCGACAAGAAGGTGGCAAAGAGCACCGCCATGAACACACGCCGCCGCAGCCGCGCCTCCCAGCGCAGGGGCTCGATGCCTGCCAAGGGGGCCGGCGGGCGCGTCGCGCCCGGCGCGGCCACCGGCAGCACCACCTCGGCGCGGCCCTGCATGCCGGCCAGCACCGCGCTCCGGTAGCGCCACAGCACTAGCGGCGCGATGCCCAGCGTCAGCAGCAGCACGTTCAGCAGGTGGAACGTCAGTTCACCGCCCAGCATGGCCCCCTCCTGAGGCGATACGATAGCCGCGAATCCGAGTCCTTTCGATGCCGCTACGCCGTTCCAAGCTTGTCGAGACCTGGCGCGTGCTGGCCTACACCCTGGCCATCGCGCTGGCCTTCATCGCACTGGAGCGTGCCCAGCTGGCGCTGTTCACCACGCCGGGCACGACGCGCTTCCTGCAGCGCATCGGCTGGCTCGATGCCGACCCGGCCGCCAGGCTGCAGCAGGAGGCCGAGCAGGTCGCCGCGGCCTCGCGCGACGCGCTGCAGCGCCTGCCCAGCGGCCACCGCCTCGCCACCTTGCGCCTGGGCTATGCCCTGGGCTACACCAGCCAGCTGTTGGGCGGATACGCGATGTCGCCGCCGGCGGTGCAGGCCGCGGCGCGCCACCGTGCCGAACCGATGCTGGCCGCCGCGCGCCAGCAGGCCACGGCATTGGGGCTGGGCGAGGTGCAGGCGCTGCCGGTGCGCAGCCTGCGCGAGTTCACCGAACTGGGCGCACGCTACGAGGCCGACGAGAACGGCCTGGCTGCACGCGTGGAACAGCAGCTGTCGCCACTGCACCGCCACCTGGTCCTGCTGGGCGCGCAGGTGGGAGGCGAGATGGCCCGCGTGGACGACAGCGGCGGGCAGTACGCACTGCCGCCGGCCACGCCGATCCGCCGGCATGCGGTGCTGGCCGGCATCGCTGCCGCGGTGTGGCAGCCGCTGATCGTCGAGCCGCGCGACGAGACGCCGGCGCAGGTGGTGCAGCGTTACCGCCATGCGGTCGACGCGCTGGCGGCCGAGGTCGCACGCATGGACGACGCCGACGCAGCAGCGAAGCGCTGAGCGCTTGGTCGACAATCGCCCCGCTCCGAGCCCGCAACGCGGGCGCAGTCCCGAGGAGACAGCACCATGACGCGCGCATGCCGCCCCCCTGCCATCCGACGAGCCGCGGCCTTGGTGTTGCTGGCCGCCGCTGCGCTGGCGGGCTGCCAGCGCAGCGGCCCGGCGCAAACCGGCGGCGCGGTCACGCCCACCGTGCAGCAGGCCAACGCTGCGGTGGCCCAGGCGGCGGACCTGTCCGACCCGGCCAGCTTCGCCGATGCCAAGCGCGGCTTCATCGCCGCACCGAAAGGCCAGGTCAAGGACGAGGCCGGCCATGTCATCTGGGACTACGACGCCTTCGCCTTCGTCGAGGGCCAGGCGCCGGCCACCGTCAACCCCAGCCTGTGGCGCCAGGCGCTGCTGAACAACCAGATCGGACTGTTCAAGGTGCGCGACGGCATCTGGCAGCTGCGCGGCTTCGATCTGGCCAACATCACGCTGATCGAAGGCCGGACCGGCTGGATCGTGGTGGACACGCTGACCTCGCGCGAGACCGCCGTCGCGGCCATGGCCTTCGCGCGCCAGCACCTAGGCGACAAGCCGGTGTCGGCGGTGATCTTCACGCACAGCCATGTGGACCACTTCGGCGGCGCGCTGGGGGTGATCCCGGCCGACGAGGCAAAGGCGCGAGGCGTGCCGGTAGTGGCACCGGTGGGCTTCATGGAAGAAGCCACCAGCGAGAACCTGATGATGGGCGTGGCCATGGGCCGGCGCTCGATGTACATGTACGGCAGCCGCCTGCCGCGCGCTGCCAACGGCCTGGTCGACACCGGCCTGGGCAAGGCGGTGGCCTACGGGCGCGTGGGCATCCTCGCGCCGACGGTGGTGGTGGACCAGCCGACGCAGGAAGTCACGCTCGACGGCCTGCGTTTCGTCTTCCACAACGTGCCGGGCAGCGAGGCGCCGGCCGAGTTCACCTTCTACCTGCCGGGGCTGCAGGCCTTCTGCGGCGCCGAGCTGATGAGCCACACGCTGCACAACCTGTACACGTTGCGCGGCGCCAAGGTGCGCGACGCGCTGAAGTGGGCCGGCTACCTGGACGCGTCGCTGGCGCATGCCGCGCAGGCCGAGGTGCTGTTCAATCAGCACCACTGGCCGGTGTGGGGCCGCGCGCGCATCGACGAGTTCATCAGCAAGCAGCGCGATGTCTACCGCTACATCCACGACCAGACGGTGCGGCAGATGAACGCCGGCCTCACCGGCCCCGAAATCGCCGACACGATGAGCCTGCCCAAGCCGCTGCAGGACCACCTGAACGTGCGCGGCTACTACGGCACGGTGCGCCACAACGTGCGTGCCGTCTACCAGTTCTACCTGGGCTGGTTCGAAGCCCACCCGGCCAACCTGGACGCGCTGCCGCCGGTGGACGCGGGCAAGCGCTATGTGGCGCTGGCCGGCGGGGCCGACAAGGTGGTGGCCGCGGCGCAGCAGGCCTTCGACGCCGGTGAGTTCCGCTGGGCGGCCGAGTTGCTGAAGCATGCCGTCTATGCCGACCCGCAGCACCGCGCCGCCAGCGAGCTGATGGCACGATGCTTCGAGCAGATGGGCTACATGGCGGAATCGGCGCCGTGGCGCAACTTCTACCTGACTGGCGCGCTGGAGCTGCGCCAGGGCCCGCCGGACAAGGGCATCCCCAGCAGCGCGCTGTTGGACATGCTGCAGCACACGCCGATCGAGCGCTTCCTGGAAGCGATGGCTGCCAACCTGAACGGCCCGAAGGCGGCCGACGCGTCGCTGAAGATCAACCTGGTGTTCAGCGACCTCGGCGAGAGCTACGTGCTGCAGATCGGCAACGGCGTGCTGCACCACCGCCAGGCGCCGCCGGCAGGCGATGCCAACGCCACGCTGCAGTTGACCAAACCCTTCTTCCTGCGGATGCTGACTGGCGGCGCAGGCGCCAAGGACCTGCTGCTGTCCGACCAGACCAAGATCGAGGGCAGCCGCATCGACCTGGGCCGCTTCTTCGCGCTGCTGGACAAGGCGCCGGGCAACTTCCCGATCGTCACGCGCTGAAGGCTTGCAACGGATGACCACCACGCCGGACACGCTGCAGACCTACGTCGTCGGCGGCGCCGTGCGCGACCGGCTGCTCGGCCGGCCGGTGAACGACCGCGATTGGGTGGTGGTCGGTGCCACGGTGCAGCAGATGCTGGACGCGGGCTTCCGCTCGGTGGGGCGCGACTTCCCGGTCTTCCTGCACCCACAGACGAACGAGGAATTCGCGCTGGCGCGCACCGAACGCAAGTCCGCGCCCGGCTACCACGGCTTCAGCGTGCATGCCGACCCGTCGGTGACGCTGGAACAGGACCTGTCGCGCCGCGACCTGACGATCAACGCGATGGCCCTGCGGAACGACGGCACCCTGGTCGACCCCTTCGGCGGCCAGGCCGACCTGCAGGACCGCGTGCTGCGCCATGTGTCGGAGGCCTTCGCCGAAGACCCGGTGCGCATCCTGCGCGTGGCGCGCTTCGCCGCACGCTTTGCCGACTTCCGCGTCGCACCCGAGACGCTGGCGCTGATGCGCAACATGGTCGACGCCGGCGAGGTGCAGGCCCTGGTGGCCGAGCGCGTGTGGCAGGAGCTGGCGCGCGGAATGATGGAGGCCACCCCCTCGCACATGTTCGAACTGCTGCGTGAGTGCGGCGCGCTGCGGGTGCTGCTGCCCGAGGTCGACCGGCTGTGGGGCGTGCCGCAGCCGCCGGCGCACCACCCCGAGGTCGACACCGGCGTGCACCTGAAGATGGTGCTGGACGAAGCCGCGCGCGTGCGTGCGTCGCTGCCAGTGCGCTTTGCCTGCCTGGGCCACGACCTGGGCAAGGGCACGACGCCCGCCGACCAGCTGCCGCGCCACCTGGGGCACGAGGAGCGCAGCGTCCGGCTGCTGCGAGCGCTGTGCGAGCGCCTGAAGGTGCCGGTGGACTGCCGTGAGCTGGCCGAGGTCACCGCGCGCGAGCACGGCCACGTGCATGCCAGCCTGGCACTCGGACCGGCGGCGCAGTTGCGCCTGCTGGAGCGCTGTGACGCGCTGCGCCGGCCGGCGCGTTTTGCCGACCTGCTGCTGGCCTGCGAGTGCGATGCGCGCGGCCGCCTCGACTTCGAGCAGCGCGACTACCCGCAACGCCAGCGCCTGCTGCAGGCACTGGCCTTCGCGCGCACGGTGGATACGGCCGCGGTGGCGCAGCGCCTTGCCGCGATCGGCCGTTCCGGACCGCAGATCGGCGCGGCCATCCACGCGGCGCGCATCGAGGCGCTGCGCCAGGGCTTCGCCAACCCCGAATGAACCCACCTCAGATGCCGCCCAGCCCGGTGGAAGCCGCACCGCGCGAACTCGGCCGGCCGCTCGCCGGCTGGCGGCTGCGCCTGTATACCATCATCTTCGAAGCCGACACACGCGCCGGCCGCACCTTCGACCTGGTGCTGATCGGCTTCATCCTGGCCAGCGTGGCGGTGGTGGTGCTGGACAGCATGGCCGCGGTGCACCAGCGGCATGGCGGTTGGCTGAAGGGGCTGGAGTGGTTCTTCACGCTGGCCTTCACGGCGGAGTACATCGCCCGGCTGCTGTGCGTGCGCCACCCGTTGCGCTATGCGCGCAGCTTCTTCGGCATCATCGACCTGCTGGCCATCCTGCCGGCGTACCTGGCGATGTTCGTGCCGGAGATGCACGCGCTGATCGACGTGCGGCTGCTGCGGTTGCTGCGCCTGTTCCGGCTGCTGCGGCTGACCGCCTATGTCAGCGAGTTCGGCGCGCTGTACCAGGCGCTGCGCGCCTCGCGGCGTAAAATCCTGGTCTTCCTGTCCTTCGTGCTGCTGGTGGTGATGGTCATGGGCACGCTGATGTACGTGGTGGAAGGCCCGGACAACGGCTTTACCAGCATTCCGGTGGGCGTGTACTGGGCCATCACCACCATGACCACGGTGGGCTTCGGCGACGTGACGCCGAAGACCGACCTGGGCCGCTTCATCGCCAGCCTGATGATGCTGATGGGCTGGGGTACGTTGGCCGTGCCCACCGGCATCGTCAGCGCCGAGCTGGTGTCGCACAAGACCCCGCGCGAGCCGACCACCCGCACCTGCCACGCCTGCCTGAGCGAAGGCCATTCGCCGGCGGCGAAGTTCTGCCGCGACTGCGGCGCGAAGCTGCCGCCGTACCAGAGCGACGTGACGCCTGCGGGTTGAGGCGGGTCTGCTATCCGCTGCTGCGGATGCAAGCATGCGCCGGCGGATCACGCAGCCGCAGGCTGCCGAGTTGCAGCGTGCCTGCGTGCAGCGGCACCGCGCCGCGCATCGGCGACGTGTCGATCCGGCGCCGTGGCCCCTCGACAGCTGCTTGCCGCAGGACGAAAGACCTGCGCCCCGCGCCGTGACATGCCACAGATGCAAAAAGCCACGGCTCGGCGCCGGCCGCGCACCCGTGGCATCCTGCCGCCGGCGCATCGAGCCGCCACCCCGACGACCACCTGCCCCAGATGACCACCCACCTGCATGCCCCCCCCATCTCCGACGAAGCCACGCGCCGGCGCTCCCTGGCCAAGTACCGGCGGCGCGCCGCCGCCTACGACAGCACCTGCGGGCCCACCTGGAGCATCCGCCAACGCAGCATCGACCGGCTGCAGTTGCAGCCGGGGCAAAGCGTGCTGGACGTGGCCTGCGGCACCGGCCTGAGCCTGCCGCTGCTGCGCCAGCGGGTGGGCGATGACGGACAGGTCTGCGGCTTCGACCACAGCGCCGAGATGCTGGCGCATGCTCGCGCGCGCATTGCCACGGCCGACTGGGGCAACGTACGGCTGCTGCACACGCCTGCCCAGGCGCTGGCGTCGGTGTGGGCATCGACGCGGCCGGTGGACGCTCTGCTGTTCCACTACACGCACGACATCCTGCGTTCTGCCGACGCCCTGCGCGGCGTCCTGGCCTGCGCCCGGCCCGGCGCACGGGTGGCGATCGCGGGCATCAAGTACTTCCCGCGTTGGCTGGGCCCGCTGAACGCCTGGGTGTACTTGAAGAACCACGCCTACAACGGCGCGCCCGGTGAACTGCGCAGCCCCTGGGACCGCATCGCGCCACTGCTCGCCGACTGGAGCTTCGAGACCACGCAGTGGGGCATGGGCTACATCGCTTCGGGCACGCTGTCCGAGGCACCGATGCCATGACGCGGTCGCGCGCGGCCCTGGCCCTGCTGGCCCTGGTGCTGCTGAACACGGCATTGAGCCTGCGCAACTGGTGGCCCACGCCCGGCGTGCTTCCCGACCACCGGCTGTCGCCCGAGTTCGTGGCCTTGTGGCTGCTGCTGCTGGGTTGGGTGGCTTGGCGGGGTCGCGTTTCGGCACGCGCGCTCACGGCCTTGGCCGCCGGCTATCTGCTGTTGCTGCTGGGCCGCTATGCCGACGTCGTGGTGCCTTCGCTCTTCGGCCGTCCGGTCAACCTGTATTGGGACGGGCAGCAGATCCCGCGCTTCCTGTGGGTGACGGCGCGCGACCAGCCGGGGTGGGTCAGCGCCGCCGCGGCCGTGGGCGTGCTGCTGCTGCTGGCGGCGTTGTTCGCGCTGCTGCGCTGGGCCCTGGAGCGCGTGGTCGACGACGCGGCGCCCTACGCGCTGCGCGCACGCTGGACCTGGCTGCCCATCGGCCTGGCCACGGTGGCGGTGGTGGCGCACCTGGCGGGCTGGGCGCCCGGCCTCACCTGGCACCTCGTCACCCACCCCATCACGCCCACCTACGCTCGCCAGGCCGTGTTGCTGAGTACGGCCTTCCTGCCGGGGCGCATCGACGCGGCATTGCCCCCTGCCACGGTGCTGGAAGCCGCCATGCGGGCCTCGCCAGCACAGGCCCTGGGCGCGTTGCGCGGGCGTGACTTCAAGCTGCTGTTCCTGGAATCCTACGGCGCGATGGCCTACGAACACCCGCGCGCCGGTCCGCAGCTGGCGGCGGCGCGGGCGCGACTGGCCGCCGATATCGCGGCCAGCGGGCGCGTCGTGGCGTCGGCCTATGTGCGCGCCGCCACCTTTGCCGGAGCCTCGGAGCTGTCGCACCTGACGCTGCTTTCGGGCATCGACCTGAGCGACCCGCTGCGCCACGACCTGCTGCTGACGACCCAGCGGCCAACGCTGGTCAGCCTGTTCCGCCGCGCCGGCTACCAGACCGTCGGCCTGTACCCGGCGTTGAGCTGGGACTGGGCAGAACGCAGCTTCTACGGCTTCGACCTGTTCCTGGACGCGCGCGACCTGCAATACGCCGGTCCGGCGTTGGGCTACTGGAAGGTGCCCGACCAGTTCAGCCTGGCGCGCTTCGACCAGCTGCACCCGGCCGCTGGTTCGGCCTCGACCGCCGCGCCGCCGCGCCTCCTGTTCTTTCCCACCATCACCAGCCACCTGCCCTTCGGCCCCGTGCCGCCCTACCAGCCCGACTGGGCCCGCCTGCTCACACCCGACCCCTATGGACCGGCCGAGACCGAACGCCTGCGCAATGCCTATGTCGACTGGCTGGACATGCTGCCCAACTATGTGGGCATGTTCGACTACACCTACCGCTGGCTGGGCGGCTACCTGCAGCTGCCCGAGCCGCGTGAATCGGTGATGCTGTGGGTGGGCGACCACCAGCCTGCCGCCAGCGTCAGCGGCGAAGGCGCGAACTGGGACGTGCCGGTACACATCGTCACGCGCGACGCCGGACTGCTGGCGCGCTTCGTGGCGCTGGGTTTCAAACCGGGGTTGGACCCGGCACGGCCGGTGCTGGGCGGCCTGCACGACCTGACGGCGCTGTTGCTGAAGGCGCTGGCCGCGCCGGCACCGGGCAATGAGCTGCCATGACCCTGCGTGCGCAGGTCGAGCTCAGCGCAGCGCGCTCGGCCGCGGTGGGCGCGTTTCCGTCCAGCACCCAGGCATTGCCGCCACGCTGCAGCAGCCGGTCTGGAATCGCGCTGGCCCGGCCCAGGGTTCAGGGCGCGGTGCGCCGCCGCGAGGGTGCGGCAGTCTTGCGCGCCTGCGCCGCCTTGGCGGCCATCGGCTCGGCCGCGGGCTTGCGCGTGCGCGGCGGGCGCGGGGTGGCAACGGCCTGCGCCACCAGCAGGCGGTCGAGCTTGTCTTCCAGGCGCTGCAGCGTGGCCTGCATCTCGGCGAACTCGCGGCTGCTGGGCAGGTTCAGGCGCTTGTAGGCGCCTTCCATCGCCAGTTCCACGGCCTGGCGCAGCGCCAGCGACAGGCCCGACATCTGCTGCAGCGTCTTCATCACCTGGTCGATCTCGATGCCGCGGCCGGCCTGCATGTTGGCGCGGCCTTCGAGCCGGTTGACCGCCAGGCGCAGCAGTTCCAGCGGATCGGGGAGGAAGGACCTTGCCATCGTGCATTCATCTTTCGAAGACCCTGGTGCCGAGCCATTCTGGCATCCGCTGCAGGCCTGCGAACAGCCCGGGCCTTCCCGAGGCGTGCGACCGTTCAGCCGGGATGGCGCAGCGGCACGGCAAAGCCGCGCTGCACTGCCGGGCGCGCCATCAACGTGTGGTACCAGCGCTGCACGTTCGGGAAGTCGGCCAGGTCGACCTGGTGGCGCTCGTGACGCCAGGCCCAACCGAGAATGGCGAAGTCGGCGATCGACAGCGCGCCGGCGAAGTGCTCGCGCGTGGCCAGCCAGCGGTCCATCACGCCGTACAGCCGCCGCGTCTCGTCCATGTAGCGCTTCAGCCCGTAGGCGCGCTGCGCTTCGTCCTGCAGCGCGATGAAGTGGTGCACCTGGCCCGGCATCGGCCCGAAGCCGCCCATCTGGAACATCAGCCACTCCAGCACCGCGATGCGCGCGGCCAGGTCGGCGGGCCAGAACTTGCCGCTCTTCTCACCCAGGTAGACCAGGATCGCGCCGGATTCGAACACGCTGATCGGCCGGCCGCCGGGGCCCTGCGGGTCGACGATGGCCGGAATCTTGCGGTTCGGGCTGATCGCCTCGAACTCGGGCGTGTGCTGTTCGCCGCGCGTGATGTCCACCACCTGCACCTCGTAGGGCAGGCCCATCTCCTCCAGCGCAACGCTGATCTTGCGGCCGTTGGGGGTGTCGAAGGCGTACAGGCGGATCGTCATGCCTGCGGCGCGCGCATCGCGCTCAGGATCTGCTGCGAGCCCGCCGCCAGCAGCCTGGCGTCGGAGCCGACGGTGACGAAGCGGAAGCCCTTGGCCGCACGCGCGCGGGCCACTTCGGGCAACCCGTTGTGCACGCCGGCAACGACACCGTGCGCCTGGGCGCGTTCGAGGATGTGGTCCATGGCCTGCACCGCCTTCGGCTCGGGGTTGTCGAAGTCGGGCTTGCAGCCCAGCGCCAGCGACAGGTCGCTCGGCCCGATGTAGACCGCGTCCAGCCCTTCGACCGACAGGATCGCGTCCAGGTTGTCCAGCGCCTGCGCGGTTTCGATCATCGCGAAGGCTACGATGGTGTCGTTGGCCTGCGTCGCATAGTCGGGCCCGCCGTACAGCGACGCGCGCACCGGCCCGAAGCTGCGCGTGCCGCGCGGCGCGTAGTGCGTCCAGGCCACCAGCTTCTGCGCGTCCTCGCGGGTATTGACCATCGGGCAGATCACCGCATAGGCGCCGGCGTCCAGGCTCTTCATGATGATGCCCGGCTCGAGCCAGGGCACGCGCACCACCGGCACCGTCGGGGTCGTGGAGATGGCCTGCAGCATGGTCACCATCGCGGCGTAGTCGATCATGCCGTGCTGCATGTCGATGGTCAGCGTGTCCCAGCCCTGGTGGGCCATGACTTCGGCGCTGAAGCTGTTGGGCACGGCCAGCCAGCCGTTGACGGCGGCCTGGTCCTGCTTCCACAGCGTGCGCAGGCGGTTCTCTCTCATGCTGATGTCTCCGTGGGGTTGTCGCAGCTCAGTCGATCTTGATGCCGCCCTGGGCGACCACCGTCGCCCAGGTCTTGCGCTCACGCTCGAAGAACTGCGTGAACTCGGCCGGTGTCATGGTATGGACCTCGGCGCCCTGCGACACCAGGCGCTCGCGCACTTCGGGCGAGCGGATGATGGTGATGAGTTCGGCGTTCAGCTTGTCGACCACCGCCTTGGGCGTGCCGGCAGGCACCAGCACGCCCTGCCAGGTACCCGACTCGAAACCCTTGACGCCTTGTTCGGCAATCGTCGGCACATTCGCAAGCAAGGGCGCGCGCCTGGCCTTGCTCACGCCGATGACCTTGAGCTTGCCGCTTTCGACGAACGGCAGCGTGGCCAGCATGCCGTTCATCAGCACCTGCGTCTGGCCGGCGACGGTGTCGCCGATGGCTTGCGAGCCGCCCTTGTAGGGGATGTAGGTCCACTTCGCGCCAGTGGCCCGCTCAATGGCCACGCCGGCCACGTGCGGCGCGCTGCCGATGGCTGTGACGGCAAAGTTCAACGGCTGCTTGTGCGACAGCGCCACCAGTTCGGCCAGGTTGCTGGCCGGCACCGACGGGTGCACCACCAGCAGGTGCGGCGAATAGGCCAGCATGGTCACGCCGCGCAGGTCCTTCGACGGGTCGAAAGGCAGCTTGCCGTACACCGACGCGGTGATGGCCAGCGCACCCACGTCGCACAGCAGGAAGGTGTGGCCGTCGGGCGCCGACTTGGCGACGTAGTCGGTGCCGGTGTTGCCGTTGGCGCCGGGCTTGTTCTCGATGATCACCGTCTGCTTCAGTGTCTCGGACAAGGGCTTGCTGATGGCGCGCGCGATGATGTCAGACGAGCCGCCCGGCGGATACGGCACGATGATGCGGATCGGCTTGGTGGGCCAGGCTTGGGCCAGCGCAACAGGCGCCAGGCACCACATGACGGCCAGGGCGGCAAGGCTTCGACGGATCATTTTCTGGGCTCCAGTTGTCAGTTGTCGTACAACAGCATATGCCCATTTGCCGCCAATGGCAAGCTGGATCGAGCCGGCTCAGGCCGATTCAGCGCCCAGCGCCGCGGCGCGGCGGCGGCGCTCGCGGCTGTTGGCCAGGTGGGTGCGCATGGCCGCGCGCGCGGCATCGCTGTCCTGGTTGCGGATGGCGTCGAAGATGCTCTCGTGCTCGGCATTGACGCGGCGCAGATAGAGGCGCTGCTCGTCGCTCATGTCGGGCGCGCCGTCGAGCCGGGCGCGCGGGATGATCATCGTGCCCAGGCTGGACATCAGATCGGCGAAGTGCGCGTTCTGCGTGGCGCGCGCCACCTCCAGGTGGAACTGGAAGTCGGGCCCGACGGCGTCGCGCCCCTGCTCCACCGCCGCGGCCACGGCGTCGAGCGCGCTGCGCATCTGCCGCAGGTTGTCGGCATTGCGGCGCTGCGCCGCCAGGCTGGCAGCCTCGGTCTCGATGCCGATGCGCAGCTCGAGCACCGCAATCACGTCGCGCAGCGTCGCAAACTGCTCGGGCGCCAGCCGGAACGGCGCCGCGTCGCCGAGGCCGACGACGAAGGTGCCGATGCCGTGCCGCGTGAGCACCAGGCCCGAGGCCTGCAGCTTGGAGATGGCCTCGCGCACCACCGTGCGGCTGACGCCGAACTCGGCCATGAACTCGGCCTCGGTAGGCAGCTTGTCCCCGGCCGCCAGTCGGCCGTCGCGGATGCGATCGCCCAGCGCTTCCACCAGCTCCAGCGCCAGACTGCGTGGTCGGCGCCGCAGCAGTTCGGTCGACGACTCCATACCCATCCTCCGCGTAAACCCTGAGTCCGTTCGACTTGACAGCCGAAGGTGCTTTCCCGACTATTGCCAATGTTGTACGACAACTGATGACACAAGGCAAGCCGAAATTTCTGCAAATCGCCAGTGTCCCACCGCCGATGCCCACCCACCCCACCGCCATCCGCTTCCGCCGCCTGCTGCTCACCGGGGCGGCCGGCGGCCTGGGGCGCGAGCTGCGCCCGCGCCTGAAGGCCTATTGCGACACGCTGCGTGTCAGCGACATCACCGCGCTGGGCGCGGCTGCGGCGGGCGAGGAACTGCAGATCGTGGCGCTGCAGGAGCAAGCCGCGGTGCACGCCCTGCTGCAGGACGTGGACGCGGTGGTGCACCTGGGCGGCGTGTCGGTGGAAGGCCCGTTCGAGCCGATCCTGCAGGCCAACATCATCGGCATGCACAACCTCTACGAAGGCGCGCGCAAGCACGGCGTCAAGCGCATCGTCTTCGCCAGCTCGAACCACGTCACCGGCTTCTACCGGCAGGACGAAGTGATCGACACGCGCGTGCCGATGCGGCCCGACGGCCACTACGGCCTGAGCAAGGCCTTCGGCGAGAACCTGGCGCAGTTCTACTTCGACCGCTACGGGCTGGAGACGGCGAGCCTGCGCATCGGCTCCAGCTTCGCCGAGCCTAAGGACCGGCGCATGCTCGCCACGTGGATGAGCTACGACGACCTGGAGCGTCTGGTGATGTCCAGCCTGACGGCGCCGGTGGTGGGCCACAGCGTCATCTACGGGCTGTCGGACAACACCGTGCGCTGGTGGGACAACACGCCTGCAGCGCACATCGGCTACCGGCCGCAGGACAGCTCGGAGCCCTTCCGCGCCACGGTCGAAGCGCGCCAACCGCCGCTGGACCCGCAGGACCCGGTGACGCGGTACCAGGGCGGCGGATTCGTCATCAAGGGACCTTACCAATGAGTTTCACCGGACGCTGAGCGCACCCAATCACTGACCACTGACGCACTGGAGACAAGAATGAAGATCCGCAGAACCCTGATCGCCGCGGGCGCGGCCTTGGCCACGACACTGGCGGCGCACGCGCAGACCGTGCTGAAGGCCGCCGACGTGCACCCCGCCGGTTACCCCAACGTGGTCGCCGTCGAGAGCCTGGGCAAGAAGCTCGAGGCCGCCACCAACGGAAAGTACAAGCTGCAGATGTTCCCCGGCGGCGTGCTCGGCGCCGAGAAGGAAATGGTCGAGCAGACGCAGGTCGGCGCGATCCAGATCGCGCGCATCTCGCTGGGCGTGCTCGGCCCGGTGGTACCGGCAGTCAACGTCTTCAACATGCCCTTCGTCTTCCGCGACGAGGCACACATGCGCAAGGTGATCGACGGCCCGATCGGCCAGGAGATCCTCGACGCCATCACCGCCAGCCCGGCGCGGCTGGTCGCGCTGGGCTTCATGGACAGCGGCTCGCGCAGCATCTACACCAAGAAGCCGGTTCGCAAGATGGAGGACCTGAAGGGCCAGAAGATCCGCATGATGGGTAACCCGCTTTTCGTCGACACCATGAACGCGATGGGCGGCAACGGTATCAGCATGGGTCACACGGAGGTCTTCAGCGCGCTGCAGACCGGCGTCATCGACGGCGCCGAGAACAACCCGCCGACGCTGTTCACGTCCAACCAGTACACCGCCGGCATCAAGTACTACACCCAGACGCACCACCTGATCATTCCCGAGATCTTCGTCATGTCCAAGGTCACCTGGGACAAGATGAGCAAGGATGAGCAGGCGCTGGTGAAGAAGTTCGCGCGCGAGGCGCAGCTGGAGCAGCGCGCGCTGTGGGACAAGAGCGTGGCCGATTACAGCGCCAAGCTCAAGGCCGCCGGCATCGAGTGGATCGAGGTCGACAAGAAGCCCTTCTTCGAAGCCACCGCACCGGTGCGCGCCAAGTACGGCGCCCAGTACGCCGACCTGATCCAGCGCATCAACGCCGTCCAGTAACCCCGCTGTCCTGACGCGCGGGGCGGCTCCATCCCCGGTGCCACGCGCTGCGTACTGTGCCGAACCGCCATGTCCTCCTTCGTCTCGAACGCGCTCGACCACGTCTACCGGCTGTGCATCTGGGCCTCGGGCGCCGCCATCGTGCTGATGTCGGCGATCGTGCCCTGGGGCGTGTTCGCGCGCTACGTGCTGGGCAGCGGCTCGAGTTGGCCCGAGCCCATCGCCATCATGCTGATGGTCATCTTCACCTTCCTGGGCGGTGCGGCGGCCTACCGCGCCGGCGCGCACATCGCCGTGCAAATGCTCACGGCCAGCTTGCCGCCGGCGCTGCAGAAAGTGGCCGCGCTGCTGAGCCACCTGGTGATGCTGGCGGTGTGCGGCTTTATCGTCGTCTGGGGCACCAATCTTTGCATCGGCACCTGGGGCCAGTCGCTGGACACGCTGCCATGGATGCCGGTGGGCCTGACCTACGCCGCGCTGCCACTCGGCAGCCTGCTCACCGCGCTGTTCGTGCTGGAGCACCTGTTCTTCGGTTCGATGGCGCGGCGGCCACTGGTGGCCTTCGGCGAACCCGGCGCCGACTTCGAAGGTTCAAGCTGATGGACGCACTGGTGCTGCTAGGCAGCTTCTTCGTGCTGATGATGCTGGGCGTGCCGGTGGCCTACGCACTGGGAATGGCCTCGCTGATCGGCGCGTTGTGGATCGAACTGCCGCTGGACGCGGTGATGATCCAGATCGCCAGCGGCG
>Ga0316605_10000638_pt1 | contig 23273 bp, 18 predicted proteins | sample OWC_soil_day20_n_FD_207666 | JGI IMG/M metagenome (GOLD analysis project Ga0316605, IMG submission 207666) | Wetland soil microbial communities from Old Woman Creek delta, Ohio, United States - OWC_soil_day20_noCT | ecosystem: Environmental > Terrestrial > Soil > Wetlands | place: USA: Ohio...
GCGATGGACACGTTCTTCTATGCGCCGTCCTCGGTCACGACGACCGGCGCGCATGTACGCGATGCGATCGATCTCAAGCGCATGATGATGACGGTGGTCATCGCGACGCTGCCGTGTGTGTTCATGGCGATGCTCAACACCGGGCTGCAGGCCAACCTCGGCATCGATCCGGCCAAGGTGGCCCAGCTCGACGGCTGGCGCTACGACGTGATCCGGGCGCTCGGAGTCGGCTTTTCACCCTCGAGTGCCGTGGCCAACCTCGTGCACGGGGCGCTCTACTTCCTGCCCCTTTACATCGTCACGATGGTCGTGGGCCTCAGCTGGGAGGTCATGTTCGCGATCGTGCGCAAGGTGGAAGTCAACGAGGGCTTCTTCGTCACTGGCATCCTGTTCCCGCTGATCCTGCCGCCGACCACACCGCTGTGGCAAGCCGCGCTCGGCATCAGCTTCGGAGTGGTCATAGCGAAGGAAGTGTTCGGTGGCACCGGGATGAACTTCATCAATCCGGCGCTGGCAGCGCGGGCATTCCTGTTCTTCGCTTATCCCGGCGAGATCTCGGGCGACAAGGTGTGGAGCGCCGTGCCACAGGGCGCCGCGGTCGATGGCTACTCGGGTGCCACGCTGCTTGGGCAGATGCGCGTGATGACCGAACCGTTCGAGCAGGCGGGCTTCTCGTGGCTGAACGCGTTCATCGGGTTTGAGCCCGGGTCGATGGGCGAGACCTCGGCGCTAGCCTGCCTGATCGGCGCGATCATCATCGCCGTCACCAAGGTGGGTTCCTGGCGCACGATGCTCGCGATGACGTTCGGAACGATCGCTATGGCGCTGCTGTTCAACGGGATCGGTTCGTCGACCAACCCCTGGTTCGGTGTGCCGTTCTGGTGGCACATGGTGCTCGGTGGATGGGCCTTCGGCATGGCCTTCATGGCCACCGACCCTGTGACCTCGCCGTTCAGCGAGCGAGGCAAGTGGATCTACGGTTTCATGATCGGCGCGCTGGTCGTGCTGATCCGCATCGTCAACCCGGCGTACCCGGAGTCGGTGATGCTGGTGATCCTGTTCATGAACGTGATGGCGCCGGTCATTGACTACTTCTTCGTCAAGGCCAACATCACGCGGAGGAAGCGCCGTGCCGAAGCGTGAGAGCACGCGCTACACGATCCTTTTCGCAACGGTGGTGTGCGTCGTCTGCGCACTGCTGGTGTCGGTTGCGGCCGTCAGCCTGCAGCCGCGACAGGCCGCCGCCGCACGCCTGTACATGGAGAAGAACGTGTTGCTGGCGGCTGGACTGCTCGAACCCGGCACCGAAGTGACGGCGCAGGAAGTCAATCGCATCTTCGACGAGCGCATCCGCGTACGCCTGGTCGACCTCGCCACCGGTGAACTCCTGCCGGAAGATAAGATGGACGCGCGCGGCTACGACCAGCGCAAGGCGCGCGGCGATCCGGCGACCAGCCGAGTCGCTCCCCCGAATAACGCCGGCATCGGCCGGTTGCCTAACCTGGGTGTCGTCTACTTCATCATGAAGGGCGACGCAGTGGACCAGATCGTGATCGCCGTCGAAGGCCTTGGCATGTGGGGGACGATCTACGGCTTCCTCTCGCTCGACCGCGACACGACGACGGTGCGCGGACTGACGTATTACGACCAGAAGGAAACCCCGGGCCTGGGCGGCGAGATCGCCAACCCCAAGTGGCAGGCGCTGTGGCGCGGCCGCAAGGGTTTCGACGAGCAGTGGAATGCCCGTATCACGGTCATCAAGGGTCAGGCCGGCGCCCCGGAAGTCGATCCGCTGCGTGTTGACGGCCTGTCCGGCGCGACCGTCACGAGCAACGCCATCACGCGGCTGATGCAGTTCTGGCTATCCGACAACGGCTACGGCAAGTTCCTCAAGCGCATCCGGGAGGGCACCAAGACATGAGCGCGATCGGAATGCCGCTGGGCCGCGAGGAGCGCAAGGTCCTGTTTGACCCGCTCATTCTCAACAATCCGATCGGCGTGCAGGTCCTTGGCATCTGCTCGGCGCTTGCCGTGACGACGCGCATGGACAAGGCGATCGTCATGGGCATTGGCGTGACGCTGGTGACTGCGCTGGCCAATCTGGCGGTCAGCCTGGTACGCAGCTACACGCCGGGAAGCATCCGCATCATAGTGCAGCTGTCGATCATCGCTTCGCTGGTCATCGTGTTCGATCAGATCCTGAAGGCGACGCTGTACGAGCTGTCGCTCGAACTGTCGGTGTTCGTCGGCCTGATCATCACGAACTGCATTGTCATGGGCCGAGCCGAGGGCTATGCGATGCAGAACGGGCCATGGCGATCGTTACTGGACGGCATCGGTAACGGGCTGGGCTATGCGCTGGTGCTGATGCTGGTTGCCTTTTCGCGCGAACTGCTTGGCGCCGGCAAGATCTTCGGTGTCACGGTGCTGCCCGTGGTGAACGAAGGCGGCTGGTACGTGCCGAACGGACTGATGCTGCTGGCACCTTCGGCGCTGTTCGTCATCGGGCTGCTGATCTGGGCCCTTCGCGTGTGGAAGCCGCAGTTGCAAGAGAAAGACTGATGGAACACTTCGCCAACCTTGCGATCCGCTCGATCTTCCTCGAGAACATGGCGCTCGCCTATTTCCTGGGTATGTGCTCGTTCCTGGCGTGCTCCAAGAAGGTTGAGACCGCGATTGGCCTGGGCGTCGCTGTCATCTTCGTGCAGGTGCTGACGGTACCGCTCAACAACCTGCTTCTGCATTACCTTCTAGCCGAAGGGGCGCTGGCGTGGCTCAGCCCTTCGCTTGCGGAGGTCAACCTGAGCTTCCTGTCGTTCATCCTGTTCATCGGCACCATCGCGGCGGCCGTGCAGATCGTCGAGATGGCGGTCGATCGTTATGCACCCAAGCTGTATACGACGCTGGGGGTGTTCCTGCCGCTGATCGCGGTGAACTGCGTGATCCTGGCCGGGTCGCTGTTCATGCAGGAACGCGACTACGGCTTCGCCGAGAGCGTGGTGTTCGGCATCGGCTCGGGAGTGGGCTGGGCCATCGCGATCGTCGCAATGGCGGCTATCCGCGAGAAGATGACCTATTCGCATGTTCCCGATGGGCTCAAGGGTCTCGGCATCACGTTCATTTCAGCCGGGCTGATGTCGCTTGCGTTCATGATGTTCTCGGGTATCCAGCTCTAGGCGAACGGAAAGCGGCCATGCTCGACATCATCCTTGCCGTCGTAATGTTCACCGGAGTGGTGCTGCTGCTGGTGGGCGTGCTGCTGGGCGCCCGCAAGAAGCTGGTCGCTGCCGGCGATGTCTCTATCGTCGTCAATGAGGATGAGTCGAAGACTTTGAGGGTCGCTGCGGGCAGCACCCTGCTCGGCGCACTCGCAGACAACAAGATCTTCATTCCGTCGGCGTGCGGCGGCAAAGGTGCCTGCGGCGTCTGCGACGTCGTCATCAAGGAGGGCGGCGGCGATCTGCTGCCGACGGAGACGGGGTTTATCTCGCCGCGCGAGGCGCGTCATGGACACCGCCTGGCATGCCAGGTCAAGGTCAAGACCAACATGAAGATCGAGGTCGCGCCAGAGGTCTTCAGTGTGCGCAAGTGGACGTGTCGCGTGGTGTCCAACCGCAACGTCGCCACCTTCATCAAGGAACTGAAGCTCGCGCTGCCCGAAGGCGAGGAGGTGCCGTTCCGCGCCGGGGGCTACGTTCAAATCGAATGCCCGCCGCACACGATCGATTTCAAGACCTTCGATATCGAGCAGGACTTCCGCGAAGCCTGGGACAAGTTCGACCTCTGGCGATTTCGCTCGGTCTGCAATGCCGACGTGACGCGTGCCTACTCGATGGCGAACTACCCGCTCGAAAAGGGCATCCTGCTCTTCACGATCCGTATCGCGTTCCCGCCGGAGTACCGACTGGACATCCCGCCGGGAATCATGAGTTCGTGGGTGTTCAACCTGAAGCCCGGCGACGAAGTGACGGTCTCCGGGCCGTTCGGCGAGTTCTTCGCCCGCGATACGGAGGCCGAGATGTGCTTCATCGGCGGCGGCGCCGGCATGGCGCCGATGCGATCGCACATCTTCGACCAGCTGCTGCGTCTGCACTCCAAGCGCAAGATGACCTACTGGTACGGCGCGCGCAGCATGCGTGAAGCGTTCTACGTTGAGGAGTTCGACAAGCTGGCAGCGGAGAACCCGAATTTCACCTGGCACCTGGCGCTGTCGGAGCCCCTGCCCGAGGACAACTGGACCGGGCCCACCGGTTTCATCCACAACGTGCTGTACGACAACTACCTGAAGGAACATCCGGCGCCCGAGGATGTCGAGTACTACATGTGCGGCCCGGGGCCGATGAACAAGGCGGTGATTGCCATGCTGCTCAACCTCGGCGTCGACCGCGAGAACATCATGCTCGACGACTTCGGTTGATCGGGCAGAGGAGGGGACAATGCTGCAAGTGACCGTTGAGGAGGTCGTCCGCACCAAGGCGAGCGACGAACTGGTCTCGGTGCCGGCCTCGGCCACAGTTGCCGAGGCAGTCGGGGTGATGGCCGCACGGCATGTGGGCGCGGTGCTGATCAAGACCGAAGATGGCCTGGTGGGTGGCATCTTTACCGAGCGGGACGTGCTCGTGCGCGTGGTCAACGCGAACCTTGATCCGACGAAGACGCCGATCTCGATGGTGATGACGCGCGATGTGCGCTTCGTCACGCCGGGCACGACGATCGAGGCAGCGCTGAGCCTGATGCACGTGAACCGGCATCGCCATCTGCTCGTCATCGACGGCCCCAGGGTGTTTGGCCTGGTCTCGATCGGTGATCTGGTGCGGCAACTGATCGAGCGCGGTGAAGGGCGATTCGAAGCGGCAGTTCGCGGAGCGGCGCCGCGCATCGACAGCTGAGCGACTGGCAGGAGAAAACGACATGGACGCCATCCTTTCACCCCGCCGCCGCAGCCTGGTGCTCGGCCTCGGGGCTCTCGCGCTAGCAGGATGCAGTCGGACGCCGACCCCGTTGAAGGCGCGTGGCTATGCGCAGTTCAGCGGGGCGACGATGGGTTCGACCTACACGGTGCGACTGAAGGCGATCGGGCACGACGAAGCGACACTGCGCGACGCGGTTCAGTCGGCACTTGACGAGGTTGACCAGCGCATGTCGATGTACCGGCCCGACTCGGAGCTCTCGGCGTTCAACCGCGCTGCCGGCGCTTTAGCGGTCAGGCTGTCGGACCCGATGTATGCGGTACTGGTTGCGGCGGACCGTATCAGTCGCTGGTCGAATGGCGCGTTCGACATCACGGTCGCACCGCTGGTCGAACGTTGGGGCTTCGGGACGCGCGCGGTGCGCGAGGTGCCTGCCGCGGCCGTGGTGGCCGCAGAACGGGGCCGCGTCGACTGGCGCAGCCTTTCCCTTGACGATGCGCGACTCAGCGTGACGAAGCGGCAGGCGGGCGTGCAGATCGACCTGGGAGGTATCGCCAAGGGCTACGGCGTGGATCGCGCGGCGACGGCGCTTGAAGCGCACGGCGTCACCGACTACATGCTCGAAGTCGGCGGCGAGGTGCGCACGCGCGGCGTCAATGCGGCCGGCGAGCCGTGGCGCATCGGCATCGAGGAGCCCGACGCCTCACCGCAGCGGGCGCGCTGGGTGGTTCCGTTGTCCGGACGTGCGATGGCGACCTCGGGCGACTACCGCAACTACTTCGTCGAGGGCGGCCAGCGCTACTCGCACGAGATCGACCCGGCGAGCGGCGCACCGATCCGGCACAGCCTGTGCTCGGTCACCGTCGTGGCCGACGACTGCATGCAGGCGGACGCGCTGGCCACTGCACTGATCGTGCTCGGCGCGGAACGGGGGCGGGCGCTCGCGGAAGCGTCCGGCATCGCTGCGCAGTTCATCGAGCGGGTGCCGGGCAGCGGCTTCCGCGATTCCATGACGTCCTACTTCGCGGCACTGGAGGCCGCGCGCGCATGATCGGCGCCGATTCCTTCTGGCTCGTCCTTGTCGCGACGGTAGCGATCGTCGGCCTGGCGGTGCTCGGCATGGCGCTCGGCGTGATGACCACCGGGCGTTGCCTGCGCGGCTCCTGCGGCGGCCCTGAAGTCCGCCTCGCCGATGGTCGTTCGCTCAGCTGTGCCGAATGCCCGAATCGCAAGCGGGCGGAGGCTCGCTCCGTGGAGCAGAGTCCCTCAGGGCGTTGACGCTGCCGCGCAGGGTTTCAGCGTCGTCACTCCGCGTCCGCCGATGATGTCGCTGATGCGCCGGCACGATTGCCGGATGCACAGTTCGTAGTCGTCACCGAACTCCGAATGCGCAAGTTCGACGGTGCGGCGCCAGCGATCGGCTGGCCGATAGCTCCAGGCATCCCCGTCCTTCACGGCATCGGCCGGAGGCTCCATGCCGGCGCCGGAGCCGCGGATGCGTGCGCGTGTCAGCAGGAGCCAGTCGGCTGCTACGACGTAATCCTCCTCCCAGAGTGTCTTCTCGACCGTGTGCTGCCATCGCAGGGTGAATTCGTTCGTCGGTAGCGATACCAGCTGAGCGCCCACGCTGATGCAGAGCGCCGCCGCGATCATGAGGCGGGTAGCTGTGGCTTCGGACGCCTCAGGCCTCGAACACGCACGACATGCCAGACGATCAGCGCCACCGCACTGGCGATGCCGACTTCATCGGTGAGCGGAACTGCAGCCACCATGAGCGCAGCCGCTGTGAATGCGATGGCCCGTTCGAGCCAGTTCAACGGAGCGAGCCAGAAGCCGATGGCAGCACCGCCCCACAGCACGATGGCGAGGATGGCCTTGAACAGGACATAGCCAAGATCGAACCACGAGTAGTCGCCCTGCAGCATTAATGCCGGCGCATAGACCGCCATATACGGGATGATGAATCCGGCAATTGCGATCCGCATTGCCTGGAAGCCGATCTTCATGCCGGATTCGCGCGCAATGGGTGCTGCCGCAAAGGCGGCCAGCGCGACCGGTGGGGTGAGGTCTGCCATGATCCCGAAATAGAAGACGAACATGTGCGAGACGATCAGCGGCACGCCGAGTTCGAGCAGGGCCGGCGCCGCGAGCGAACTGGTGATGATGTAGTTCGGTATCGTCGGGATGCCCATGCCGAGCACGAGACAGACGAACATGGTCAGCGCCAGACTGAGGAACAGACTCTTCTCGCCCATCTGAATGATGTAGCCGGCGAAATTGGTTGCCGCGCCGGTGAGCGTCAGGATGCCGATGATGACGCCGACGAGCGCACAGGCCACGCCGACCGGCAGCGCGTGCCGGGCGCCGTTTGCCATCGCCTCGATCGCGTCCTTCAGCGTTGCGCGGCCACCCTTCACGGCGAAGAGCGCAATGGCCATCACGGCGATCAGCACCATGATGGCGCCGATGCCGAACTTGAAGAACGCCGAGCAGGCGACGCCGAGGAAAATCCAGAACAGTATCCGGATGCCGATCGGGCCGAACCGTGCTGCCAGCGTGAAGCCGAAGATCAGGACCACGGTCAGCGCCAGCGAGACCATGCCGGAAAACAGCGGCGTGTAGCCGGAAAACAGCAGGAACACCAGCATCGCCAGCGGCAATACCAGGTACCAGCGCTCGGTCACCGCGCGCCAGGGATCCGGGCACTCCTCCTTCGGAATGCCGCGCAGACCGGCACGGCCCGCCTCCAGGTGGACCATGACGAACGCTGTCAGGAAATACAGCAGCGCCGGTACCGTGGCCGCCTTGCAGATGTCGACGTATGGAACGTTGATCGTCTCGGACATGATGAAGGCGACCGCACCCATCACCGGCGGCATGATCTGGCCGCCCATGCTCGACGTCGCTTCAACGCCGCCGGCAAAGGCCGGCTTGTAGCCGAAGCGCTTCATCAGCGGGATCGTGAACTGGCCGGTCGTGACGACGTTGGCGACGCCAGAGCCGTTGATGGTGCCCATCAGTGCGGACGAGACGACCGCGACCTTGGCGGGCCCGCCCTGCCGGTGGCCGAACAGGCCCAGGGCAAAGTCAGTGAAGAGCTTGATCATCCCCGCCTGTTCGAGGAAGGAACCGAACAGGATGAACAGGAAGATGTAGGACGACGACACATAGGTCGGCGTCCCGTAGATGCCCTCGGTGCCGAAGCCGAGCTGGCCGATGACCTGGTCGAGCCCGTACCCGCGATGGGTGAGCGGCGCCGGCAGGTATTGGCCGAACAGTCCGTAGGCGAGGAAGGCTGCACAGATCAGGGGCAGCGCTATGCCCATCACCCGGCGCGCGGCCTCGAAAACCAGGGCGATCGTGATGACGCCGATCACCATGTCCCACTGGGTCAACTCGCCGGCACGCTGGATCAGCTCCGCCTCGAAGATCCAGTGGTAGAAGCTGGCGACAAAGCCCACGCCACCGACGAGCCAGCCGATCCAGCGCTGCTTCAGGGGTGGCATCAGCAGGAAGGTCATCAGCAACAGGAACCCCACGTGCACCGCGCGAACCACGGTGCTGGAGATCGGGCTGAACGCGGCGGTGATGACCTGGAAGGTCGAGAACGCGATCGCGACCGCGAAAACCGCCTTCGTGAAGTGAATCGTCCCGTGTTGCAGATCGGCGTCAGCATCGGCTACCGCGTGGGTCATCGCAGTATTCCCCGCAAAAGAAAATGGCACAGCGAGTGCTGTGCCATCGGATCGGTCGTCGTCGTGGGCCTACTTGAGAAGCCCGGCCTCGCGGTAATAGCGTTCGGCGCCCGGATGCAGCGGCACCGGGACGTTCTTCGGCGCATCGGCCGCAGTGATGGACTTGGCGGCAGCGTGTGCGGCGGCCATCTGATCCAGGTTGGTAAAGAGCGCCTTCGTCATGGCGTAGACGGTATCGGCCGAAACGCTTTCGCTGGTGACCAGGAAGTTGCGAACCGCCACTGTGGGGACGGCATCGGTCTGGCCAGTGTAGGTGTTCGCCGGAATGGAAGCGGGCAGGTAAGCCGGATCGCCAATCTTCGAGACCACCTCGAGCGGAATCGAGACCACGGTGATCTTCACCGAGGTGGCGAGGTCGCGGATCGAGGCAACGCCGAGACCGGCCGACTGCAGCGTGACGTCGAGTTGCCGGTTCTTGATCAGCTCCACCGATTCGCCGAACGGCAGGTACTCGACCTTGGCGAAGTCCTTGTAGGTCAGGCCAGCCGCCTTGAGGATCGCTCGGGCGTTCAGTTCGGTGCCGGACCGCGGCGCACCCACTGAAATGCGCTTGCCCTTGAGGTCAGCCAGCGTCTTGATGCCCGACTCGGCACTGGCAACGATCTGGATGTAGTTCGGGTAGATGCCCGCGACCGTGCGCAGGCCCTTGAGCGGTGTCTTGAAGCCGGCGTCTTCCTCGCCTTTCCATGCGTCTGACAGCGCGTCACCGAGCGTGAACGCGATTTCGCCCCGACCCGCCTGTACCAGGTTCAGGTTCTCGACCGAAGCCTTGGTCGCCTGCACGCTGGACTTCGTGTCTGGAATCGCCTTGCCGTAGATCTGGCCCAGTGCGACACCGAGCGGGTAATACACGCCGCTCTGGCCACCGGTCAGGATGTTGATGAACTTCTGCTGCGCCGAGGCGGCCGGGCTGAAGGCGAGCAGGGCGGCGCCGCAGAGGACGCCGAGCGAACGAAACGCGCGGAAGTGCATGAACTATCTCCTTGAAAAAGTCGCTCCCGAGGGTCTCGGTCGGCCTACGGAGTCTTTGACCAAAGTATACGGTTCGATCCCGACCGCGCCGAATCTACCGTCCGACCTTCTAAGCTCGAAAGATGCAGAACTACCTGCTCCTGCTTGCCGGAATTGCGTGCGCCGCGATCGGTGGCGAACTGTTCGTTCAGGGTGCGGTGGACATTGCGCGCTGGGCCAGGGTTTCTCCGGGGATCATCGCTGTCACGGTGGCGGCTTTCGCGACGTCGAGCCCGGAGTTGTCCGTGTCCATCAGCTCGGCCGTGGCCGGGACACCGGAGATCGCGCTGGGCGACGCCCTCGGCAGCAACGTGGTCAACGTCGCGCTGATCCTCGGGATTGCGCTCGCGCTTTCCGGGATTCGCAGTCCGCGCGACAGCATCCGGCGCGACTTCCCGGTGGCGCTGGCGGTGCCTCTGGTCACCGCCGTTCTCGTGGCCGATGGCGAGATTTCGCGGCTTGAGGGAGCTGCGCTCCTCGCTGGATTCGTCGGCTGGCTGATCATGGCCATCCGTGAGGCCTGGCATCAGCGGCGCATCGCGGTCGATGAGGGCGCACCGACCCATCGCGTGCGCACTGTGATGGCGATCGGCGCCGGGCTGGCTCTGCTCATTGCGGCGGGGACGCCGATCGTGGCCGGCGCCCGCGGTGTCGCGCAGTCCTACGGCCTCCCGGAATTCGTCATCGGCGCCACGGTCGTGGCGGTCGGCACGTCCGTGCCCGAGCTCGCGACGACGATCATGGCCAAACTGCGCGGGCATGACGAGGTCAGCCTCGGAACGATCCTCGGCAGCAACCTCTTCAACGGGCTCTTCATCGTTGCCGTTGCCGCGATGATCCACCCGATCGCTGTGGCACGTACCGGGGTGCTCATCGCGCTGGCGTTCGGGTTGGTTGCCGTGGCGCTCACCTTCCCGGGCCGCGACGGCACGATCGGCCGCGCGCGCGGTGTGCTGCTTCTGCTTTTGTACGTCGCGTACCTGGCCGCGGTGTTGAGCTGACCGCGGGGCCGACCCCGGCCAGTCGCAGACGGGGAGGGGGGCTCAACGCGCGACGCCGAGTGCCGAGGGGATTACGAGGCGCCCATCAGCAGGTTCGGCAGCCACAGGCTGATGATCGGCACGTAGGTGATCAGCAGCAGGAATGCGACCATCACCAGAATCCACGGCGCGGCGGCCTTGGTCGTATCGGTCAGCCCCATCCCCGAAATTCCGGACGCGACGTAGAGATTCAGGCCCACCGGTGGCGTGATCATGCCGATCTCCATGTTGACCGTCATCAGGACCCCGAGATGGATCGGGTCGATGCCGAGCTTCATCGCGACCGGGAACAGGATAGGCGCGGTGATCAGCAGGATCGACGACGGCTCCATGAAGTTGCCGGCGATCAGCAGCAGGACGTTCACCACCACGAGGAACATCCATGGGCTCAGGCCCATCTCGTTGATCCATGCGGCCAGGCTCTGCGGGATCTGCTCGCTCGTCAGCAGGAACGAGAACAGCACCGCATTGGTGATGATGTACAGAATCATCGCCGACAGGTTGGCGCTGTCGAGCAGGACCTTGGGCACCTGCTTCAGGGTCAGATCCTTGTAGACGAAAACCGAAACGAAGAACGCGTAGGCCGCGCTCATCGCAGCCGCCTCGGTGGGCGTGAAGATGCCCGTGTAGATGCCGCCGATGACCACGACGATCAGCAGCAGGCCCCAGACGCTCTCGCGAAAGGCGAGCAGCAACTCCTTGAAGCTTGCCTTCTTCAGCCGCGGGTAGTTGCGCTTCTTCGCGACGGCCCAGGTGACGAACAGCAACAGCAGGGCGAGCAGGATGCCCGGGATGATGCCGGCGATGAACAGCCGCCCGATCGACGAGTTGGTCGACACCGCATAGATCACCATCACGATCGACGGCGGAATCAGGATGCCGAGTGCGCCGGAGGTCGCAATGACGCCGGTACCGAACTTGTTCGGGTAACCCTGCTTGACCATCGCCGGAATGATGATCGAGCCGATCGCCACGACGGTCGCGGGTGAGGAGCCGGATACGGCCGCGAAGAGGGCGCAAGCCACCACGCCGCCGAGCGCCAGGCCGCCGTGCCAGTGACCCACCAACGCGGTCGCGAAGCGAATCATCCGCTTGGCCACGCCGCCGTGCGTCAGGAACGTCCCGGCCAGGATGAAGAACGGGATCGCCATGATCTCGAACTTCTCGATGCCGGTGAAGAGCTTCAGTGCCACCGATTCCAGCGGCACGTCGGTCATCGTGAACAGGAACGTCAGGACGGTCAGGCCGAGCGAAATCGAGATCGGCATGCCCGTCAGCATCAGGGCAATCAGTAGGGCAAAGATGATGATGCCGCTCATTTGCGCACTCCCGGGGGTGCCATGTCGTCATCCTTGGGATGCAGGTCGGAGGGCATCGCCGCCCATTCGAATTCAGCCTCCTTGTCCAGTCCTTCGACGTGCCCATGGTCCGCGTGCGGCAGGTGGCCGGTCTTGATGAAGCCCCAGCAGACCTGCAGGAAGCGGTAACACATCAGGTACGAGCCTAGCGGGATGCAGGCGTAGACGAGCCACTTCGGCAGTTCGAGATCGGCCGACACCTGTTCGGTGTGCATCAGTTCCCAGACGAAGTGGGCGCCGAACGAGCCGATGATGAAGGTGAAGAGCGCGCCGCCTAGCAGACCGAAGATGATGAACTTGGCCCGGATGTTCGGTTTCAGCGCATTGATCAGCACGTCGACGCCGACGTGGATGCCGGTACGCACGCCGTAGGCTGCGCCGAACTTGGCCATCCAGACGAACATGAAGATGCACAGCTCCTGAGCCCACGACATGTCGATCTTGAGCAGCGCATCCTGGAACGCGCCCGTCGCCAGGCCGGTCGTGTAGCGGTGCACGACGGCGGCGAAGATGATGACGGTCGCCGCCCCGATGAGGAAGGTGATGAGCCATTCCTCCAGGTGGTCGAGCACTCGGTTGACCATGGGTCTCCTCCTCCCGTCTTGCCGCGGGACTTACATAAAAGATGCCCGCCAGGAGGCGGGCATCGGCACTCTAGCGCTGATCAGTCAGGCTTGAAACCAGTTTCCTTGTACACGGCCTGGATCGTCTCCTTGCCGATCCGGCTTTCCATGTCCTTGTGCACCTGCACCAGCGCCTTCTTCCACGCGGCACGCTCCTCGGCGGTTGGTGTGTACACCGCGCTCTTGCCGGAGGCCTTCACCTTGGCGATCGCGTCCTCGTTTTCCTGCTTGGCGATCTGGTTGGCATAGACCGTCGCCTCGGCCATCGCGGCCTCGAGACCGGCGCGCACGTCCGGGGGCAGGCCGTCCCAGAATTTCTTGTTGGTGATGACCGCGTAGCCCAGGTAGCCATGGTTGGTCATCGCCACGTGCTTCTGCACCTCGTGCATCTTCTGCGTGTACAGGTTCGACGGCGGATTCTCGGTGCCGTCGACGACGCCGGTCTGCAGCGCCTGGTAGACCTCCGAGAACGCCATCGTTTGCGGCAGTGCGCCAAGTGCCTTCATCTGCGCGGACAGCACCTGCGATGACTGGATTCGCATCTTCTTGCCCTTGAGGTCGCCCGGCAGCTTGATCGGCGTATTGGCGCTCATGACCTTGAAGCCGTTGTCCCAGTACGCCAAGCCGGTGATGCCCTTGCTCTCCAGCTTCTTGAACAGCGCCTTGCCGGCCCCCCCACCCGTGACCTTGTGCAGTTCTTCGTAGTTGTCAAAGATGTAGGGCAGGTCGAACACCTCGAACTCGCGTGCGCCCAGCGGCCCGAACTTGGCCAGCGACGGCGCCAGCAACTGCACCGAGCCCAGCGACAGCGCTTCCATTTCCTCGCCGTCCTTGTACAGCGTCGAGTTCGGATAGACCTCGACCTTGACCTTGCCCGGCAGGCGCTTCTCGGCCAGTTCCTTGAACTTCTCCGCGCCCTTGCCCTTCGGCGTATCGACCGCGACGACGTGGCTGAACTTGATGATGATGGGCGCCTGGGCCCGGGCTGTCAGTGGCAATGCTGCAGTGGCGGCGATTGCGCCGACGGTCGCGAGGGCGTCGCGACGGGTGTAGTGACCCATGATTGTCTCCTCGGTTGAGTCTTGGTTTCGCCCCGACCCGAGCGGATTCGACGGCGTCCTGAAGCAGTGCTTCTACGCACATCTTGCACCGAGTCCTTGATCAGACGCAAAGGCCACAATTCAGGGCCCCGGAAACGATCTGGCCACCTGCAGTCGCCGGTGGATTGCCGCTGCGTCGGCCGGAGGCCGTCGACCTTGTCACCGGCCCGTTTCTCGATCGCCGAACGCCCCTTCGGTCATCCCAGCTTTTTTGCGCCCTTCGTGCCTGAACAAGCTTCACAAAACAAATGCGTCATTGCCGTCCGTTCTTTGCGCACGGTCAAGACAAGGGTTGCTGCGTATAGGAACAATCCCTACCCAAGACGGGGTAAGCCGCAGGGATGCGGGTGGGACCTCGACGATTTCGAAGTGAGTGTTCAGGAGTGATTGGTTCCGTGCCCGCCAAGGTTGAATGAAGCAAGAAGGTACGGAGCGGTTGCGATCTACGTGCAGGGCTGGTCCTTGATTGGAGGAGGGGCTATGAGGAAATCACTATTTGTGCTGGGGGCGGCGTTCGCGTTTGCTCTCGGCCTGGCCGGTTGCGGCGGCGATGACGGCGCGGCCGGAGCGCCGGGAGCGACGGGGGCACAGGGTCCTGCAGGAACGCCGGGACCCGCCGGCCCTCCGGGAGCATCCGGTCCTACGGGACCTTCAGGGGAGCCCGCCGTCGTCATTACGCCGGCGACGTCGGCGTCAGAGTTCGCGGCACTTGATCTGGTCGGGACCGTCACGAGCGTGACGATCGCCAGCCCGCCGGTCGTCAACTTCAATCTCGCGACGAAACAGGGCAACCCGGTCATCGGCTTCGGCAGCACGTCGATGAGCGCAACCGCCACGGTAGCCAGCTACCCGAACCTCGCGTTCGCGCTGGCCAAACTGGTTCCCGGATCCGGCGGCACGCCGAGCAAGTGGGTCAGCTACATCGTGACGACGGTGCCGACGAAAAACGCAACGACCGGTGTGGTCACGCCTTCCGCGCCGACGCGTCCGTCGACCGACAACACCGGAAAACTCGTCGACAACGGGAACGGGACCTACACGTACACGTTCTACCGCGATGTTCCGGGCATCAAGGCCCTGGTCGATGCGATGACCGTGACCGCACCGAATAACAAGGCCGACCTCGGTGACCTGACGTACAACGCCAACGCGACGCACCGCCTGACGATCCAGATTTCAGGCGCGGCACCGGGTACTGGTACCAACACGGCAAACGGCGTGCAGATCACCCCTGCGGTGAACCTGCAGAAGCCGGTCGACGTCATCTACGACTTCGTGCCGGCGACGGGTGCAGCCCCGGCGGCGAGCGCGAACCGGAAGATGGTCGCGAACTCCAACTGCGAGTCCTGCCACAGCACGCTGGGCGGACTTCCAGGAGGGGACGGCGCCTCTCTCGACTTCCACGGTGGCAGTCGCAACAACGTCGAGTACTGCATGGTTTGCCACACCGACCAGCGCCGCTATGGTCGGACGGAAGCGACGTACGACGCAGCGACGAGGAAGTTCTCGGGCAGCACGTACGTGGTCGATGGCCGCACGGTCGGCGCCGCCATGAACTTCATCCACAAGGTCCACGTGGCCACCGTGATGACGAACACGGGCTACAACTACGGCGGCGTGCTGTTCGACGGCGGCTATTCGCAGGACATTCGCAACTGCGACAAGTGCCATGACTCGACCGGCGTGTCGACCGGCGGGACGGCGCTGCCACAGGCCGCGCTGTGGAAGACCGAAGCGAACCGGCTCGCGTGTGGCTCCTGCCATGACGGCATCAACTTCGATACCGGTGTGGGGCTGACGCTGGCCGACAAGGCAGCCGGGCTGACAACGTCTACGGGCTTCTTCGGCAAGGCACACCCGGACAACGCAACTGACGGAACCTGCCTGAATTCTTCGTGCCACAACCCGGGCGCTGGTGGCGATCCGGACCTGGTGCACAAGCCGGTCACGCCGCCGAATCCGAATCATTCACTGCTCGTCGGAGGCACCAATAGCAACACCAACGCCGGATGGATCGCCTCGAACCAGAACCGCCTGCCTGACGGCGCGATCAAGGTCGCGTACGAGATCGACAGCGTTTCGCTGGACGGTGCCCGCCATCCAGTCATGAAGTTCCGCCTGAAGCAAAACGGGGTAGTGACGCCGCTGCAGGTCTTTCCGCCCGCGCCGAATCCCGCCACGGGTCAGCCGGAAATCTGGGCAAACTTCATGGGTGCGCCGAGCGTCTATTTCGTGTGGGCAGTGCCGCAGGACGGCATTACCAAGCCTGGGGACTTCAACGTCTCGGCCTCGTCGTACCTGCGCAGCCTGTGGAATGGCACCGATTCCGGAACAAGCGCCGGGGACCTGACAGGTCCTGACGCGAGCGGGTGGTACACCGCGACGCTGACGGGCGCGACGGTTGCTCCCGACGCAGTCATGCTGACGGGCGGCCTCGGCTATTCGTACAACGCCCGGACCTCGCTGCCGCTCACGCAGACCAACCTGGCGGCGTATCCAGTCACCATGTCTACGGTGGGGACTCCACCGCTTACGGCCGGAATGCCGAACGCGTACGGTGGCCTGATCGTCATTGCCCCGAACGTCCAGAAGGTTGCGGCCGGCTTCACAGGTCGTCGGGCGATCGTCGAGGACGCGCGCTGCAATAAGTGCCATCAGGAACTGGGCACGTTCACCGAGGACGCGTTCCATGCGGGTCAGCGTAACGACGGCACAACCTGCTCGTGGTGCCACACCCCGAACCGCAACAGCAGTGGCTGGACGGCCGACTCGATCCAGATCATGCACGGCATCCATGGCGCGGACAAACGAACGGTCGACTACAAATGGCATGCCACATGCCCGACCACCGCGACGACGATCGATGAGTGCGGAGGCTTCTGGGAAATCGTGTATCCGGGCGTCCTCGCGCGTTGCGAACAGTGCCATGTACCGGGGTCGTATGACTTCAGTAACAGTGCCTCGGCCGACGCGGCCGGACTGGGCAGCGATGGCCTCAACAAGCGTCAGTACCGGTACATTTCCGGGACGATGGCCTCCACGCTTCCAGGAACACTCTCACTGTCGCCGTACGTCACGGCGGGCACGGCCTACGGCAGCGGATTCACGCACGATGTCGCCACCGGCGTAACTACGGCGCCTCCGGCTGATGGGACGCTGATCCAGTCGCCGACGGTGGCGGCGTGCGTCGGCTGCCACGACTCGGCGCTGGCGATCAGCCACTTCGAGGCGAACGGTGGCCGGTTCTACCGTGCGCGGACCACTCAATTCGCCACGGCGAGCAATTCGCCCAGCGCGACCGCGACAAGCGAACAGTGCATGGTCTGCCACTCCAGCGGCAGAATCGCCGACACGAAGATGGTGCATAACAAGTAGTCGCGTGACATGGCGGCCGGGTACTCACCGGTCGCTACCACATCGAGCCCGGCGGTGGCAACACTGCCGGGTTTTCTTTTGTGGAGGTAAGTCAAGGCGCCCGGATTCGCCTTCGGGCAGCATCGGTTGCATACTCACGGACGCGCGGAAAACGGGGGCTGGATTGAGTTACAAAAGCGTTGTAGCGGGCTGCTTTGTCACCGTGCTCGTTTCCGGGGCATGGGCGGCAGCGGAATCAACCAAAGTGCAGGCGCAGCCTTCTGCGGCTCCGAAGGCTCCCGCGGACGCATCCGCGTCGAAGCCCTCCACAGCGCCATCGGCGCCGTCAGCTCCATCTGCGCAGACACCGGCACAGGTGCCGCCCGCGGCGATGCCACCCGATCACGGAACCAAGCCCGCAGCCAAGACGCCGGCCGCGCCAGTCAAGAAAGTCGACCTGAACAACGCCAGCCTGGCGGAACTGAAGACGCTGCCGACGGTGAGCGATGAGTACGCGAAGAAAATCATCGCGCACCGTCCCTACAAGAGCAAAGGCGAACTCGTGACCAAGGCTGGCTTGCCCGAGGGCGTGTACCACGCTGTCAAGCACAAGGTCGAACTGCAAAAGCCGCGCAAGGCGGCGCCGACGAAGTGATGGAGTCGTCCATGAAGCGTGCGATCAGGTGGGTGGGAGCGGTGGCCCTCGTACTTGCGGGACTCGCCGGTTGCGGCGGCGGTAACGACGGCGGGGCGCCGGCCACCGGAGGGGGCGCAGCGCCACCACCTCCTCCTCCCAGCGGCCAGCTGGGCGCGGTGCTCAGCGCGGCGGCCGCCATTCCTGCCAACGATACGTCGACCAATTCTTCGTCGGCGTTTTCGGTGCTGCAGGCAGCCGGCGTGCCGGCCGTCGTTGTCCGCGGCGCGCCGGAGGTCAATTTCACGGTGTTTTCCAACGGCGCGGTCAGGCAGGGTCTGCGGCTCACCGACATGAGCTTCGCGATCGCCAAGCTGATCCCCGGGACGAGCGGCAACCCCAACCGCTGGCAGAGCTACGTCTCGCGCATCGAAACGACGACCGGCTCCAACAGCGTCGGCTCCGGGCCGGGTGGCACTCCGGTGCTGGCGCAGGCGCCGCAGGCGACTACCGATCCCAAGCCGGCCGGGCAGGCGAACCAGCTTGTCTACCATCCTGAGGGCTACTACACCTACACCTTCAGCACCAACATCACTGATCCGGCCAGCACCATGGGCGTGGTGTTCGAGCCTGGCCTGACGCATCGCATCGCGATCCAGCTGAGCTACACCAACGCGGCCGGTCAGGTGATACGCGTCAACCCGTATTACGACGTTACCTTCGATGCGAACGGCAATTCGGTCGCGGTCACGGACCCGGCCAAGACGCAGGTCATCGCGGACGTCAGTTCCTGCAACGCCTGCCACGAGAAGCTGGCGCTGCACGGTGGCGGCCGCGTCGACGTGCAGTACTGCGTGATGTGCCACAACCCCGGCACCACCGATGCCAACAGCGGCAACGTGCTGACGATGTCGACGATGACGCACAAGATCCACTCCGGGCGGTTGCTGTCAGACCCGTCGACCTTGGGCAACTACCCGTACGTCATCTGGGGCTACCAGAGCGTCAAGCACGATTTTTCGAACGTCGGATTCCCGCAGGACCTGCGCAACTGCCGCGTGTGCCACACCGAAGCCAATCCACAGACGCCGCAGGGAGGCTACTGGGCGACGAAGCCGAGCAAGGAAGCGTGCCTGACATGCCACACGAGCGCGCCGGGCACGGCGTTCTATACAAATCACGTCGACTTTGCGCTCGTGATCGTCGGTCCGGGCGGTACGCCCCTTGATATTCCGAACAGCGATTGCGCTGAGTGCCATCGGGTCGGTACCTCGATTTCTCCGGACCGTGTGCACTGGAACCAGGCCGAGGAGCACGCGGCGAAGTACAAAGTCAACATCGAGAGCGCGACCTTCGATTCGTCGGCGCGCAAGGTCACCGTTAAGTACTCGGTGTCGGATCCGACCCACGCCAACGCGCTGTGGAACCTTGTCACGCCGGATTGCACCGGATCGGGAGCGACGCTCGCCTGCAGCAGCACGACCCAGTTCGGCAACCTGCGTTTCTATCTCGCCTACCCGAGCATGGTGGGGCAGCCGCTGTCAGTGACCGAGTTCACGTCGTACAACAACGGCGGCAGCGGAGCGAATGCGTACCTGTACAAGGGCACGAACGACGGCAGCAACCGCTACACCGTCGACATTCCGGTTCCGGCGGATACCGCCACTTCAGTCGCCCAGGGCACGGCGCGCGTCGTCGGCATCGGGCAGATCATCGAACCCGAGTTGCAGGCGATGGCGGCCCTCGACCCGCGCCCGCCGGTCGTACCGACGACGCTGATCAACGTCGTGGCGCAGAACACCTATGCCGACGTCGTGATCACCGGGGCGATGAATCCGCGGCGCCAGATCGTCTCGAACGAGAAGTGCAGCGTCTGCCACGCCGCGCTCGGCACGACGACGGGCTCCAACACGGAAGACTATGCCTTCCATGGTGGCGCCCGCCATACCGTCGAGTCCTGCGTGCTCTGTCATGACCAGAACCGCTACTCGTCGACGGTGATGACCAGTGGGCAGCAGTTGAGCGAAAACTACGCGTTCAAGCGCATGATCCACGGCATCCACGGCACGTCCAGGCGCGCCTTCCCGTTCACGCACGGCAACAACGTGATCGGCGCGTTCAACAAGAGCGGCATTCTGACGCTCGACGGCCTGATCGCGGCCAGCAGTTCGTCCAGCGTCTCGGCCCCCGCAGGCACGCTGCTGCAGCCCTGGTCGACGGGCGTCGTCGTGCCGGCGGGCACCGCGCTCGGTGCATCGGGCAGCGCCGTTACCAACTACGCCGCCGAAGTGAGGTACCCGCAGGTCGGCCTCAACTGCAACGGCTGCCACATCAACAACTCGTGGCAGAACGATCCGAACCCGGTCGGGTCCGTGGTCGCGAAACCGATCGACGCGGCAACCTCGAAGGCAGGAACCGATCCACTGGCTTGGCTCGTGATCACGCCGCAGTCGGCGAGCTGCACGGCCTGCCACGACTCGACGATGGCCATCAGCCACGTGGTCGGCAGCGGCGGAGCGGCGTTCGGCACCGCAACGCAGGCGCAGTCGTTCCAGATCCAGGAAAGTTGCGTCGACTGCCATGCGGTCGGCAAGCCGCAGGGCGTGGACGTCGTGCACTCAAGAAAGTAGATCAGGCAAGGCTCGGATCAGTCCGGCGGAAGTGTGGTCAGCGCCGGGATGCCATCCGTAGAGGGAATACTGGAGGGGGTTCGAATGCGGATCAGAAGCACGCTGTTGGCAGTCTGTCTGGGCCTGCTCGGTGGGGTCGGAACGGGCTGGGCGGCAGAGCCCGAAGCCGAGGGGCCGTCGGCGAAATGCCTGATGTGTCACGGGGCAGACCACGAGAAGATGGCCCGTACTCCCCATGCGGTCGCGGCCGACTCCCGCATCTTCGGGTGCATCAGCTGCCATGGCGGAAGCTCCGAGCACGCTGACAACCCCACCGAGAAAAGGCCGGATCAGGTCTTCAAGGGCAAGAATGCGGTGACCGGCGCTGCGGCGAGCGAGGCGTGCCTGGCGTGCCACACGACGGCCAGCACGAAGCAGATGCTGCTGTGGGCCGGCAGTGCGCATCCGCAGGCCGACGTCGCCTGCACCAACTGCCACACGATCCACGTCAACAAGGACAAGCTCTTCAACAAGGCCGAGCAGCCATCGGTGTGCTTCACCTGCCACAAAGATGTGCGCGTCGCGCTCAACAAACCGTGGCGGCACCCGGTGCAGGAAGGCAAGGTCACCTGCTCGGACTGCCACTCGGTGCATGGCTCGGCGGGTCCGAAGCTGGCAAAGCGCGACACTGTCAACACGACCTGCTACACCTGTCACGCCGAAAAGCGCGGCCCGTTCGTGCAGAACCACCAGCCGGTGCAGGACAACTGCGCGAGCTGCCACAACCCGCACGGCAGCAACATCAATGCGATGCTGCACTCGCGCGATCCGATCCTCTGCAACCAGTGCCACACGCCGCACACGGCGGGCGGCATGGGTGCTGTCGGCGGGCAGCCCGGCGTGTTCCCGCCGGCGGTGCCACCGCAGACGGTGTCGGCCGTGACGCCTCTGTCCGGCGGTATCAACACGGTCAATGTCTGGCAGGGCCGCAGCTGCCTGAACTGCCACACGCAGATTCACGGCTCGAACAACCCGGCCAGTCGCGCGCCCGTGCCGGCCAACCTGTTCCGCTGAGCATCGGAGTCCGCCATGACGCAGCAAGTAACCGTCCGCGAGTTCAGCCGCAGCGCGCTGGCGCTGGCCGTCTGCGCCGCCTTCGCCGGCGCGCAGGCGCAGGAGAAAAAGGAAGAGGCCAAGAGCCCGATCGAGACCGTTGCCTCGATGGAAGCGGGGGTCGCCGGGGTCAGCGGCGACTCGAAGGACCGCGCCTTCTGGGGCCAGTACAACGGCATGCGCTACCAGGATGCGTACGGCATCCTGAATTTCGACTACAGCCGGCTCGACACCTCGACCGGCACCTGGCTCGACGTCACCGGCAGCAACCTCGGGCTGCAGACGCGGGACCTCGGTGTTTTCTGGTCGCGGCAGGGCAACTGGACGCTCGGCGGCAGCTATAGCGAGTTGTGGAGCGTCAATCCGTACACAGTGAACAGCGGCGTAGCGGGACTGGGAACGACGACACCCACCGCAACGTATCTGACCGGCGGCGCGGGCTCGGGGTATGACCATGACCCGTCAACCAAGCGGCAGGCCCTCGGGGTGTTCGGCTCGAAGTGGCTCGGTGGAACGTTCCAGCTCGAAGGCAGCGTCAACAGCGAGAAGAAGACCGGCAACCAGTTGTTCGGCATCGGCAACAACTGCCCGTCGACGGCGTCGTCCGGCTGCAGCTTCACGCCTGGCTCGCAGTCCGGTTTCGGCGTCCTCTACACCCCACTGCCGATCGACTACAACCACACGCAGGTCGAGGCGCGGCTGAACTACGCCGGCTCGAGCCTGCAACTCAGCGGCGGCTACTACGGGTCGTTCTTCTCAAACAACAACGGCGCGCTGACGCCCGGCGTGCCGTCGACACTGAACAACGCCATCGGAGCGCCGCTGCCGGCCGGGCCGGGGGTGCAGTCGTACCTGGGCCAGTCCGTCGCGTCATCGCCCGAGAGCCAGTTCAATTACTTCGACCTGACCGGCGCGTACACGTTTTCGCCGATCATCCGCACCAATTTCAAGCTCGCGTATTCGCAGGGCAAGCAGAACCAGGAATTCGCCAGTGCGGGACTCACCGGTGCGCCGGCGGGCGTGGGCAGCCTCGATGGCGAAGTCACCAGCACGCTGGCACAGGTCCGGCTTGTTGCAAACCCGATCGCCAAGCTGTCGATCAACGCCGAGTACCGCTACCAGAACAACGCGGACGACACGCCCGTCGTGCTCTACAACCAGGTCGGCACGACAAGCTACTCCAACCAGAGAGTCTCCCGCGAGAACAACAGCGCCAAGCTCGAGGCGAGCTACCGCTTCCCGTGGGCGGTCCAGGGCCTGGCCGGGGTCGGCTGGACGTCGGTGGACCGTGGCACCTTCACACCGACAGCGTCGTACACCGGTGTCAGCGCGATGCGCGACGAGACCGAGGAAACCACCTGGTGGCTGCAGGTCGGACGCAGCATGACGGAATCAATCAGCGGCTGGATCAAGTACACAGGCAGCAGCCGCGACGGCTCGAACTGGCTGGCGCCAGCAGTCGGCGGTGTCGGACTGGTCTCGGCTGATACGACGACGCTCGGTCCGAACGCCATTTACATGCCGACGATGGCTGACCGCGACCGCAACGCCATCCGGCTGCTGCTCAACTGGATGGCGACCGACGCACTGAGCGTGCAATTCGCGATCGACTACGGCCGCGACGACTACAACCTGCCGAGCGAGTATTCGTTGCAGGAATCGAAGTTCGACCTGTACTCGCTCGACGTGAACTACGCACTGTCGGAGTCGTGGAACCTCAACGGCTTCCTTTCGACAGGCTCGCAGAAGATCAACCAGGCGCGCCC
>Ga0316605_10000639_pt1 | contig 23260 bp, 20 predicted proteins | sample OWC_soil_day20_n_FD_207666 | JGI IMG/M metagenome (GOLD analysis project Ga0316605, IMG submission 207666) | Wetland soil microbial communities from Old Woman Creek delta, Ohio, United States - OWC_soil_day20_noCT | ecosystem: Environmental > Terrestrial > Soil > Wetlands | place: USA: Ohio...
GACCTGCATCCCCTCGCCGATGACTCGCGCGGTCAGGGCGCACGCGGCAAGAAACGTGGCGAGGCTGAATGCGACGTTCAGGTCGGGGGCCCAGCGCCGCGCGCCATAAGCGCCCAGGGTGACGGCCCCGAGCAGGGGCATCGCGAGGAGGAGGATGAGCTCGACGCTCATTCTTCCTCCTTGAGCGATTCGAGGTGATGCAGGTCGAGGCTGTCGAACTGCTCGCGGATCTGGAAGAAGAACACGCCGAGCACGAGCATGGCGACGAGCACGTCGAGCGCGACGCCGAGCTCGACGATCATCGGCATGCCGTAGGTCGCGCTCATGGCCCCGAAGAAGAGCCCGTTCTCCATCGAGAGGAACCCGACCACCTGCGACATGGCCTTGCGCCGGGTGATCATCGTGAGGAAGGCCAGCAGGATCACCGCGACCGCGATCCCGATCGCATTGCGGGTTGCAGTACTGGCGAGTTCCGAGATGGGTTGCGCGAGACCGAAGGAGAACACCACGATGAGCAGGGCGATCAGCATCGTGCCCGGGATGTTGAGCACCGGTTCGGTGTCCCAGTAGACCCCGAGGCGCCGGATCAGCCGGTGCAGGAGCCACGGCAGGAACACGACCTTCAGCGTCAGCGTGAGGAGGGCGGAGAGGTACAGGTGGTTCTCGCCGGTCCGCCACGCCAGGAGCAGCGTCGCGGCGCACAGCAGGGCGCCCTGGAAGGCGAGCAGGTTGACCAGCGTGACGATGCGTCGCTGCGACAGCATGGCGAACGACAGCAGCAGCAGCAGCGCGGCGAGTGCGTTCAGGATCTGCAGGTCGAGTGGCAGCGGCATGATCGCCTCAGGCCCCCAGCAGCACGTGGACGAGCAGGCCCAGCATGGCGAGCATGAACGCGGTGGCCAGGAACTCGGGGGCGCGGAACACCCGGAGTTTGGCCGACACCGTTTCCACCACGGCCAGCACCGCTCCCGCGACGAGCAGCTTCAGTCCGAGCACGGGGATGGCCGCGACCAGCGCGAGCGGCGCGTCGCCGGTCGACGTTCCCCACGGTATGAACAGCGCGAAGCCGATGCAGGTGTAGTTGAAGAGCTTGAGGGCTGCGGCCCACTCCATCAGTGCCAGGTGCCGCGCGGAATACTCGAGCAGCATCGCCTCGTGGATCATGGTGAGCTCGAGGTGGGTGGCCGGGTTGTCCACCGGGATGCGTGCGTTCTCGGCCAGCAGCACCATCATGAACGCGACGGCCGTGAATGCGAGACTGGGGTAGACGCCGAGCGTCCTGGTCGCCAGTGCCTCGGCGATGGCCGGCAGCGAGGTGGTCGACGATATCAGGGAGGCGACGAAGATCACGATCAGCAGGGCTGGCTCGGCGAGGAAGCCCACCATCATTTCGCGGCGAGCGCCGAGGCTGCCGAAGGCCGTCCCGACATCCATGGCGGCGAGCGACAGGAAGACCCGGGCCGTGGCGAAGAGTCCGACCAGGGCGATCGCGTCGGCCGCGGTCGTGAACGGCAGGCGCGTGCCCATGGAGGGGATCACCATGGCGGCGGTAACCATCGCACCGAAGACGATGTAGGGGGCGATGCGGAACAACGGCGACGCGCCCTCGGCGATCACGGCATCCTTGTGAAACAGCTTGCGAATGCCCCGATACGGCAGCAACACGCTGGGCGCGGTGCGGTTCTGCAGCCACGCCCGGCAGCAGTTCACCCAGCCGACCAGCAGCGGCGCGGCCGCGAGCGCCGCGACGACTTCCATCAGCTGTGTCACCCAGTCGAGTGCGTTCACAGCATCAGCGCCAGGAGGGTGAGCAGGGTGACGAAGCTGTAGAGCAGGTACGACGCGATGCGTCCCTGCTGCAGCCAGGCGAGCGAGTCGGCACCGCGCTGGACGACCCTGCCGAGCGGCAGGTAGAGCGCACGCCAGAGCGGGTCGCCAATCGTCACCCGGTAGCGGGGTGCGGCGTCGAACGGCGTCGGCAGTTCACGCTCGAGCGTGAAGAACGGCTGGAAGATGTGGCGGATGGGCTGCCCGAATCCTTCGGCGGTGTCCTGCATCCGCGCGTCGAGCCGCACGAAGCCGCAATCCCAGGGCGCCGAGCGGCGTATGCGCTGGTGGTAGAAGTAGTGCACCGCGAGCACGGTAATGGCGATCACGGCCGCGACCGCCAGCAGGAAGATCATGGGCGAATATGAAGCCCCACGGTCGGGGAGCGGCACGAGGCGCCACCACGACGAGGTGGCCATGGTTCCCACACTGAGTCCGAGCTGCTCGGGCACCAGGCTCAGTGTCGGCAGCACCCGTGTCGGAAGCAACCCGAGGAGCACGCACCCGGCAGCGAGCCAGATCAGGCCGATGCGCTCGGTGCGGCCCGCATCGTGCGCATCCTTGAGTCGCGCCTCGCGCGGCTGCCCCAGGAAGATCACGCCGAAGAATTTCACCATTACGTAGCCCGCAAGTGCAGCCGCGAGCACGAGGACTGCCGCGCCGAGGGGCAGCAGCATGTTGACGAATGGCTTCGGCACTTCATGCGCCAGCAGGAACGACTGCAGCAGCAGCCACTCCGAGACGAACCCGTTGAGCGGCGGCAGGCCCGCGATTGCCAGCGCGCCGACCAGAGTGAGCCATGCGGTCCAGGGCATGCGGTGGATGAGTCCGCCCAGTCGCCCGAGGTTCCGCTCGCCCGTGGCGTGCAGCACCGCGCCCGTGCCGAGGAACAAAAGGCTCTTCATGAACGCGTGATTGAGCGCGTGATAGAGCACGGCCACCAGGGCGACCGTACCGGGCACGGGCATGCCGACGCCAAAATACACGACGGCCAGCCCCATGCCCGTGAAGAGGATTCCGATGTTCTCGATCGAGGAGTACGCGAGCAGGCGCTTCATGTCGGTCTGTGCTGCCGCGTACACGACACCGTACAGCGCCGTCAGGAGACCGACCATCAGCAGGATCAGGCCCCACCACCACGCCGGGGTGCCGATCAGGTCGAACGTGACGCGCAGCATCCCGTACACGGCCGTCTTCAGCATCACGCCGCTCATCAGCGCGGACACCGGCGATGGCGCGGCCGGGTGCGCTTCGGGCAGCCAGACGTGCAGCGGCACCAGTCCCGCCTTGGCGCCGAAGCCGAACAGCGCCAGCAGGAAGGCAGCGGTGGCCCAGGCAGGCTTCATCTCGGCCGTGCGCATCGAGTCGAACGTGAAATGCCACGTGCCGCCCTGCAGGACGCCGAACGCCAGCAGTATCGAGATCGCGCCGACGTGCGCGATCAGCAGGTAAAGGAAGCCGGCGCTGCGGATCTCGGGGATGCGGTGCTGTGTCGTGACCAGGAAGTACGACGACAGCGCCATCGTTTCCCAGGCCAGCATGAATCCATAGGCGTCGTCGGCCAGCAGCACGAACCCCATGCTGGCGAGAAACAGGTGGTATTCCAGGCACAACAGGCCGGGCAGGGTGCCTTGCCCGCGGCGGAAGTAGCCGGCGCTGAAGATGGAGATGCCGGTCGACGTTGCGCCCAGCAGCACCAGGAACACGCTCGAGAGGGCGTCCAGGCGCATGTGCAGGGGCAGGTCCGGCAGGCCGATGAGCAATACGATCTGCTCCGGCGGCGCCGCAATGTTCAGGCCCGCGACGACCGCGAGCGCCGCGCCGCACAGGGCGCCGAGCGGGAACAACGTGCGCCCCGCGAAGCGCAGGCTCGCCGGCCGCAGCATCCCGGCGAGGCCGACGACTCCCCACGCGGCGAGCAGCGCGAGGCAGATGGCGAGCGGTGAGCTGAGCCCGGTGGTCACGGTGCTGGGACGCGGTGCCGTGGATGTCGCATTGGATGTGCATTCAATTGTACTGGAATATGTGTTGCTTTATCATCAACGATCATCGTTGCCACACCGGATGGGAATGGCCTGCCCTTGGAAGACCGCACGGCGCGTCTGACGATCCTGATCGATCCGCGCAAGAAGGCGGTCTTCGAACGCCTGTGCGCCGAGGAAGACGTCACGCCGTCACAGATGGTGCGCCGGCTCATCCGGCGCTACATCGAAAAACGGACGGGCAGCCCTTGGACGGCCGACCCCGGCGAAGAGGAGACCCTGCGCGCTGCCCGGAAGCGGGCGCCGCGGCGCTGAGTCGACCGTTCGCTATACTGCGCCGCCCTGCAGACGACTCACTGGCGGACACCCGATGGCCAAGACGGCGGCAACGCCTCCCCGCACTTTCCAGGACCTGCTCCTGACCCTGCAGCGTTACTGGGCCGAACGGGGGTGCGTGATCCTGCAGCCCTACGACATGGAGGTCGGGGCCGGAACGTTTCACACGGCCACGTTCCTGCGCGCCGTTGGGCCGGAGCCCTGGAGCGCCGCGTACGTGCAACCGTCCCGCCGGCCGACGGACGGCCGTTACGGCGACAACCCATTCCGGCTGCAGCACTACTACCAGTACCAGGTCGTCATCAAGCCGTCCCCGCCCGACATCATCGACCTGTACCTGGGTTCGCTGCGCTCGCTCGGACTCGACCCGCTGGTGCACGACATACGCCTCGTCGAGGACAACTGGGAGTCGCCGACGCTCGGCGCCTGGGGCCTCGGCTGGGAGATCTGGCTGAACGGCATGGAGGTCACCCAGTTCACGTATTTCCAGCAGGTGGGCGGGCTCGACTGCCGGCCCGTGATGGGCGAGATCACCTACGGCCTCGAGCGCCTCGCCATGTACCTGCAGGGCGTCGAGAGCATCTTCGACATCGTCTGGACCGACGGCCCGCTGGGGCGCGTGACCTATGGTGACGTCTACCACCAGAACGAGGTCGAGCAGTCGAAATTCAACTTCGAGTTCGCCGACGTCGAGGAACTCTTCCGGCAGTTCGACGCGTTCGAACGCGAGTGCCTGCGGCTGCTCGAGGTGGGGCTGCCGCTGCCCGCGTACGAGCGAATGCTGAAGAGCTCTCACACGTTCAACCTGCTCGATGCGCGCAAGGCGATCTCCGTGACTGAGCGGCAGCGCTACATCCTGCGCGTGCGTACGCTCGCCAAGGGCGTCGCCGAAGCCTATTACAAGAGTCGCGAGACGCTTGGCTTTCCGATGCTGGGGGCTGCGCGATGACGGCCCGGCGCGATTTCCTGGTCGAGATCGGCACCGAGGAACTGCCGCCCAAGTCATTGCTCACGCTCGCGGATGCGTTTGCGCAGGGCATCACGAAGGGCCTGGCGGATGCCGGCCTCGTTCATGGCACGGTCGATCGATTTGCGACGCCGCGCCGTCTGGCGGTTCGCGTGCGTCGGCTGGCGGAGCAGCAGCCGGACCGCGCCATCGAGAAGCGTGGTCCGCCGCTCAAGGCAGCCTTTGACGCCCAGGGTGCGCCGACCCAGGCCGCCATGGCCTTCGCACGCGGCTGCGGCGTGGACGTCACTGCGCTCGAGCAGCTCGAAACGCCGAAGGGAGTGTGGCTCGTTCACCGTGGCACGGAGACCGGCGCGCTCACAGTGGGGCTGCTGCCGGGCATCGTCCAGGCCGCGCTCGATGCACTGCCGATCGCGCGCCGCATGCGTTGGGGTGCCGGCGAGGCGCAGTTCGTGCGACCGGTGCATTGGGTCGTCATGCTGTTCGGCCGCGAAGTGGTCCCGTGCGAGGTTCTCGGGGTACCCGCCTCGAACCTGACCTACGGTCATCGCTTCATGGCCCCGCGGGCGCTGCGGCTCTCGAGCCCCTCCTCCTATGTCAAGCTGCTGCACCGGCGCGGGCGCGTGATCGTCGACATCCACGAGCGACGTGAGACGATCCGGCAGGGCGTCATCGCTGCCGCCGCACGCCTTGGCGGCGAAGCCGTCATCAGCGATTCCCTGCTGGACGAGGTCACGGCACTGGTCGAATGGCCGGTTCCACTCGCCGGGCGGTTCGACGCACGGTTCCTCGAGCTACCGCCTGAGGTGCCGATCGCGACCATGCAGGACCACCAGCGCTGCTTCCCGGTGCGCGATCCGCAGGGACGGCTCATGCCGTGGTTCGTCACCGTCTCGAATATCGAGAGCTCCGACCCCGGGCAGGTCATCGCAGGAAACGAGCGCGTCGTGCGGCCTCGGCTGAGCGATGCTGCATTCTTCTGGGCCACCGATCGGCAGCAGAGGCTCGATGCACGCTGCGACGCGCTGCAACGCGTCACCTTCCAGACGCAACTCGGCTCGCTGTACGACAAGTCCGAGCGTGTCCGTGGGCTGGCCCGCTCGATCGCAGCTTCGATCGGTGGAGATCCGGCGCTGGCAGATCGGGCCGCACAGCTCGCCAAGTGCGACCTGCTCACCAGCATGGTGGGGGAGTTCCCGGAACTGCAGGGACTCATGGGCCGCTACTACGCGCAGCACGACGGTGAGTCAGCCGAGGTTGCCGAGGCACTGCGCGAGCAATACCTGCCGCGTTTCGCAGGCGACGAACTGCCTGTGACGTCCACCGGCATGGCCGTCTCCATCGCCGACAAGCTCGATACCATCGCCGGCATCTACGCCACGGGCCAGAAGCCGACGGGTACGCGAGACCCGTTTGGGTTGCGCCGCGCGGCGCTCGGCCTGCTGCGCATCTCGATCGAGCGCCGTCTCGATCTCGATCTGCAGCAGCTCATCGACGAGGCCCTCGCGGCCCTGCCGTTCCCGGCTCCGGTGGAAACTGCGCGCGGCGTTTATGACTACGTCATCGAACGACTGCGCGCCTACTACCTCGAGGGTGGGTTGGACCTCACGGTGACGGCCGAGATGTTCGACGCCGTGCTGGCCACGCGGCCGGCCTCGCCGCTCGACTTCGACGCTCGGCTGCGTGCACTGGCTGATTTCCTCGAGTTACCGGATGCGGGCAGCCTGGCAGCGGCCAACAAACGCATCGTGAACATCCTGCGCAAGGCGGGTGAAACGCTGCCGGATCGCGTGAACGAAAGTCTCCTGCTCGATCCGGCAGAGCAGATCCTTGCCGAGCAGGTCGAGGCCATGGCGCGCATCGCAGAGCCGCTGTTCGCCGCGCGCGAGTACACGAAGGCTCTTCGTACGCTCGCTGCATTGCGCCCGGCGGTCGACGAGTTCTTCGACTCCGTGATGGTGATGGCAGACGACGCGGCCGTGCGGGCCAATCGCCTCGCGCTGCTCGAGCGCATGCGTTCGCTCTTCATGCAGGCCGCTGACTTGTCGCGCCTTCCCGGATAGCACGCGTGCAGCTCGTCCGTTCACTGATCTACACGCTGCTCCTGTTCCTGACGACACTCGTCTTCGGGTTCATTGTGCTGGTCGGGGCGGCGCTGCCACTGTCCCTGGAGCAGCGCTACGCCATCCCGCGCGCGTGGGGCCGCAGCCTGCTGTGGATGCTGAAAGTGATCTGCAGGCTCGACTACGTGATCGAGGGCCGGGAGAACCTGCCGAAGGAGCCGTTCATCTCGCTCTGGAAACACTCGTCGTCCTGGGAGACCATGGCGCAGATGTTCGTGGTGCCTCCGGCCGCCTGGCTGCTGAAGCGCGAGGTCACCTGGATTCCGGTCATCGGCTGGGCGGTGAGCACTTACAAGCCGATCGCCATCAACCGCCGCGCCGGGCACTCGGCGGTGAACCAGGTCGTGAAGCAGGGCCGCGAGCGACTGGCCGCCGGCATGGGCGTCATCGTTTATCCGGAAGGCACGCGTGTCGCCGCGGGTCAGACGCGCAAGTACGGCATCAGCGGCGCGTTGCTCGCGACACAGACCGGCGCGCCGATCGTGCCCATTGCACACAACTCGGGATACTTCTGGCCGCGACGCAGTCTGATGAAGAAGGCCGGCACGATCCGCGTCATGATCGGGCCGCCGATCGACACCCGCGGTCTCGAGCCGCGCGAGATCAACGAACGCGCCCAGCGCTGGATCGAGGGCGAGATCGCACGCATCGTTGCTCAGCCTGGCGGAAAGCCTGACTGAACAATTCCAGATGTCTTAGTTTATATTCTCTGCGATTGGTAAAATTTACTATACATCCAGGTAACTCACCGACAACGCATTCCGCTCGATGAACTCGCGGCGCGGCTCGACCTGGTCACCCATCAGCGTCGAGAAGATTTCGTCCGCGCCGAGCGCATCCTCGATGCGGACCTGCACGAGTCGACGGGTCGCGGGATTGATCGTCGTGTCCCAGAGCTGCTCGGGGTTCATCTCACCGAGGCCCTTGTAGCGTTGTATCGACTGGCCCTTGCGCGCCTGCTCCAGCATCCACGTAAGTGCATCCCGGAACGTCGCGACCTCTTGCCGCGCGTCACCCTTCTTCACGAAGGCGCCTGCCCCGAAGAGTCCGGCCAGCGTGCGTGAGAGCTCTGTGATCCGGCGGTACTCGGCGGAGCTGAAGAACTCGCGGTGCAGGTGTTTCTCGACCGAGACGCCATGCTCGGAGCGCACGACCACGAGGTGCGGTGGCGCCGCTTCCTTCAGGACGACACGATACGCGCGGCCGGCCGGCTGTCCGACGTTGAGGAGCGCCTCGAGTTGCGCGCCCCACGCCACGAGCCTTTCGCCGTCTTCGCGGTCGGTCGCCGAAAGTTCCGGCAGGTGCAGCATCTGCTCGAGCACGTGCTGGTCGTAGCGTCGCGGTGATCGCCGTGCCGCGGCCTGGAATTCCATGTAGCGGCGCGCGAGCGTATCCAGCGCGCTCACGGGCATCGGCTCTGCGTCGGCGCTGACGTGCAACTCGACGTCCTCGAGCGCGGACTTGAGCAACATCTGGTTCAGCTCGGCATCGTCCTTCACGTACTGCTCGGACTTGCCCTTCTTGACCTTGTAGAGCGGCGGCTGGGCGATGTAGACGTGGCCGCGCTCGATCAGGAGCGGAATCTGCCGGTAGAAGAACGTGAGCAGCAGCGTGCGGATGTGCGAGCCGTCAACGTCCGCGTCCGTCATAATTATTATGCGGTGGTAGCGCAGCTTCGCGATGTCGAAGTCGTCCTTGCCGATGCCACAGCCCAATGCCGTGATCAGCGTGCCGACCTCGGCCGACGACAGCATCTTGTCGAAACGAGCACGCTCGACATTGAGGATCTTGCCCTTGAGCGGCAGGATCGCCTGCGTGCGGCGGTCACGGCCCTGCTTGGCGGAGCCGCCTGCAGAATCACCCTCGACGATGAAGATCTCGCAGAGTGCAGGATCCTTCTCCTGGCAATCCGCGAGCTTGCCAGGCAGGCCGGCGATGTCGAGCGCGCCCTTGCGGCGCGTAAGCTCACGCGCCTTGCGCGCGGCCTCGCGCGCACGTGCTGCGTCGATGATCTTGTTCACGATCGCCTTCGCCTGCGCTGGATTCTCCAGCAGGAACTCGCCGAGCTTCTCGGCGACCAGCGATTCGACGACGCCCTTCACTTCCGACGAGACCAGCTTGTCCTTGGTCTGCGATGAGAACTTCGGGTCCGGCAGCTTGACGGACAGGACCGCCGTCAGCCCCTCACGGGAGTCATCGCCCGTGGTCGGGACACGATCCTTCTTGCTGGCCAGTTCGCGCTCGATGTAGTCGTTCAGCGTGCGCGTGAGCGCGCCGCGGAACCCCGCGAGGTGCGTGCCACCATCCTTCTGCGGAATATTGTTCGTGTAGCAGTACATCGTCTCCTGGTAGGAATCGTTCCACTGCAGCGCGAGCTCGACGCCCATGCCGTCTCGGTCGGCTCGAAACCAGAAGATTGATTCGTGAACTGAAGTCTTGCTTCGATTCAGGTAGCGGACGAATTCACGAATGCCCCCCTCATGGAAGAACTTCTCACGCTTGTCGTCCCGCTCGTCGATCAACTCGACGCGGACGCCAGAGTTCAGGAACGACAACTCCCGCAGGCGCTTCTGCAGAATCTCGAATTCGAACTCGATGTTGCTGAAGATCGTGTCGCTGGGCTTGAAGCGGATCACCGTGCCGCGGCGGTCGCTGGGGCCGACCACGGCCAGTGGCGACACTGGCTCACCGAGGCGATATTCCTGGCGGTGCTCACGGCCATCGCGATAAATGGTCAGCTGCAGCGTTTCCGACAGGGCGTTCACGACGGACACGCCGACCCCGTGGAGCCCACCTGAGACCTTGTACGAGGAGTCGTCGAACTTGCCGCCGGAGTGCAGGACCGTGAGGATCACCTGGGCCGCGGACACCCCCTCCTCCGGATGGATATCCACAGGAATTCCACGGCCGTTGTCCTCCACGGTGACGGACTGGTCGGCGTGAATCTTGACCGTGACATCGGTGCAGTACCCTGCCAACGCCTCGTCGATTGCATTGTCGACGACCTCGAAGACCATGTGGTGCAAGCCGGTCCCGTCATCGGTGTCGCCGATGTACATTCCCGGGCGCTTGCGGACCGCATCGAGGCCTTTTAAGACTTTGATTTTGCTGGAGTCGTAGACGTCCGCGCCGCTCATGGGATACCCGCTGTCAGGGGACGCGGGATTATATCAGACGGGTCACGGAGCCGTGTTCCACGTGGAACCTTTGCCCGGGGGGCAGCCTTCGAAGCGCCGGATTCTCCGCATCCAGCGCCGTCACAAATAGCTGCGCCGGGAGGTCCACAACCTCCGCCACGAGGCGCTCGAGGTTCCCGACGTCGAGCTCTGCGGCAGGATCATCCACAAGCAGCACTGCGACCGGGGAATCCTGCGCCGCGTCGCATCGGAGCTGCCCCAACAGCAGCGCCGCGGCCGCCAGTTTCTGCTGGCCGCGGGACACGCGATCGCGGGCCATCGCTCCGCCGAATCTTACCGACAGGTCGGCTCGATGCGGACCGACGTGTGTCAGGCCGCGCTCGACGTCTCTGAGCCACGAAGCATCGACCGCGTCCTCCAGTGTCCGTTCGACTGACCACCCTCGGTTCAAGGCCAGCTCTACGGGCGCCCCCAACAACCGCTCACCGGCTGTGGCGACCGCCGGCTGCAGCTGCTCCATGTACCGTACCCGGTAGTCGTTGACCAACTGCCCGGCCTCGACCAGCTCACCGTCCCACGCCCGGATCGCCTGTACGGTCTGACGCGATTTCAGTGCCGCATTCCGTTGCCTCAGGGCCCGCTGGTACCGGCGCCACTGCCCCACGAACGTTGGTTCCACGTGGAACACACCCCAGTCCAGATAGCGGCGGCGCTCCTGGGGCCCACCTTCCACCAGCCGGTGGACCTCGGGGTCGATCGCCTGGACAGGCAGCAACGTCGCCAACTCTGCGAGTCCGGCAACCGGCCGACCCCCAAACCTCGCCTCGATCCCGTCGGGTCCCACCCTCATCCCGATCGGTTGCCCACGGCCTGCTGCCACGACGCGCCCCGCCAGCACAAACGCCTCGGCTCCGCTCCGCACCAACGCCTCGTTGCGCGCCGTACGAAACGATCGGCCCCGCCCCAGAAAGAAGATTGCCTCGAGCAAGCTGGTCTTGCCCGAGGCGTTCTGGCCGCTGATCAGGTTACAGCGAGAATCGACTTCCAGTTCCGCCCTTGCAACGCACCGGAAATTTTCAACGGTGAGCCGCTCCAGCCTCATTGAGCGGAAGCCCGCGCCTCAGAGGCGCATCGGCATCACGACGAACCGCGCACCTGCATCGGCCGGCGACCGGATCAGACAGCTGCTGTTGCCGTCAGTCAGCCCCACCTGTACCTCCGGCCCGTCGATCGCTGCCAAGGCGTCGAGCAGATAATTCACGTTGAACCCAATTTCCAGCTCCGGACCGTCGTATCCAACCTCCACCTCTTCCTCGGCTTCTTCCTGCTCAGGATTGTGCGACTGGATCGTCAGCGCGTTCGGCTTCACCGCGAAGCGGATGCCGCGGTACTTCTCGTTGGACAGAATCGCGGCTCGCTGCAGCGCCTGGCGAAGATCCTCCCGTACAGCGGTCACCAGCTGCGGTGGATTGTTCGGTATGACCCGGCCGTACTCTGGGAATCGGCCGTCAATCAGCTTAGATGTGAAGCGAATGTCGCCGATCTGGACGCGAACGTGATTGCTACCAATTCCAAGCTCCAGCATCTGGTCCTCGTTTCCGAGGATTCTCTGCAACTCCAGGACCCCCTTGCGTGGAACGATGACCTGCTGGCCCGATTTCGCCCCGTCAGCGAGCTCGACTTCGCACAATGCCAGTCGATGGCCGTCGGTCGCCACTGATCGAAGCAGTTTCGCCGAAGTTTCGAGCAGCAGCCCGTTCAGGTAATACCGAACGTCCTGCTGTGCCATCGAGAAATACGTCTTCTCCAGCAACCGCTTGAAATCCTTTTGCGGCACTCTCAGCGTCTGCTGGGCATTGATCTCGTCGACCGTCGGGAACTCCGACGCCGGCAAGGTCGACAGCGTGAATCGGCTCTTGCGCGCGCGCACCGTCAACCGCTCGCCGTCCAGCGTCAGGTTCATCTCGACGCCTTCCGGCAGCGCACGGCAGATGTCGAGCAGCTTACGTCCGGGGACCGTCACCTCGCCGCTGCGCTGAACGTCCACTTCGGAGGTCGCGACGAGCTCGACTTCCAGGTCGGTCGCCGTGACCGACAAACGGCCGCCTTTCGCCGAGACGAGGACGTTCGCCAGGATCGGCATCGTCTGACGACGCTCAACCACGCCGATGACGGCCTGCAGCGGACTCAGGATCGCTTCACGCTTCGCAATGATCTTCATCGTGGCTGTTCCAGAAATAATCTCTTATTTGAATTCTCTACTACTATTGTTACTAGCACAGCAGGAAGCTGTGCAGAACCTCGATTTCCCCAACGTTAACCGGCGCTTGCCGGCTCAACAAGCCTGCTGACAACGGACGGGCTGCCTGTCCGCACCCTGTGGACGAAATGTGGAGCGTCCTGCATCCACGGCTTGTCCACAGGCGGAGCACATCATCCCGCAAGAGTTCTCAACAGGTTCAGGTAGTCCTCGTTCATGCGCGTCTGCGATACGCGCAACTCCTTGATCACCCTGCACGCGTGCAGCACCGTCGTGTGGTCGCGGCCGCCGAATGCGTCGCCGATTTCCGGCAGGCTGTGATTGGTGAGTTCCTTCGAGAGCGCCATGGCAACCTGGCGCGGTCGCGTGATCGAACGGCTGCGGCGCTTCGACAGCAGGTCGGCCACACGGATTTTGAAATACTCGGCGACGGTCTTCTGGATGTTCTCGATCGTGACCAGGCGCTCCTGCAGCGCAAGCAGGTCTTTCAGGGCTTCCTTCGCAAAATCCAGCGTGATGGGTCGACCGGTGAACTGCGAATTCGCGATCACGCGGCGCAGAGCGCCCTCGAGCTCGCGCACGTTCGACCGGATGCGCTTCGCCACGAAGAACGCGACTTCCTCAGGCAACTCGACGCCCGTCGCCGACGCCTTGCTCATCAGGATCGCAACGCAGGTCTCGAGTTCCGGGGGCTCGATCGCGACCGTGAGTCCCCAGCCGAAGCGCGACTTGAGGCGTTCCTCGAGCCCTTCGACTTCCTTCGGGTAACGGTCGCAGGTGAGGATGACCTGCTGCTGGCCTTCGAGCAGCGCGTTGAACGTGTGGAAGAACTCTTCCTGCGAGCGCTCCTTGCCCGCGAAGAACTGGATGTCATCGATGAGCAGCGCGTCGAGCGTCCGATAGGCCGTCTTGAACTCGTTGATCGTGTTGTGCTGCAGGGCGCGCACCATGTCGCCGACGAATCGCTCGGAGTGGACGTAGGCGATGCGCGCGTCCTTGTTGCGGACACGGACGTGGTTGCCGATGGCGTGCATCAGGTGTGTCTTGCCGAGCCCGACGCCGCCGTAGATGAAGAGCGGGTTGTAGGCGCGCCCCGGGTTCTCGGCGACCTGCATCGCTGCCGCGCGCGCGAGCTGGTTGCTCTTGCCCTCGACGAAATTCGCGAACGTGAAATCCGGGTTCAGGCGCCCGCCAATCTGCGGCAACGGCGCCTCGCGCCGCGCCCTGATTTCCGGCGCGCGAGCGGGCGCTTGTTCGTCGGCGCCCGGCCGGCGCGATCCAATCTCGACGACGACGTCCGGCGCCGGCGACGGTACGAGTTCTTCGACCAGCTCGCCGATGCGGCCCGCGCAGTTCTGGTTGACCCAGTCCACGACGTAGCGGTTCGGTGCCAGCAGCCGCAGGCGTCCGCCGTCCTCGACTGCCTGCAGCGGGCGGATCCAGGTATTGAAATGCTGCTCGGGAAGCTCGGCCTCGAGGCGGCGCAGACACTGGTTCCAAAGCGTGATTTCCACGAGCGGCTGGCCTGGGCGAGGGACGTTTCGAGCGTCGGGGTATGCGGAGGGGGCGGCGAGTGTATACCGGCTTTTGGCCCTGTGGATATCCTCCGATCGCAGCCGGACGCTGCGTCGCCAAGGTTGACGCTGGGCGCGCGTCTGCGTATTCTTGCCGGCCCGTTTTCCGACCAGTGCATGCTCATGAAGCGCACCTATCAACCGAGCAACCTCCATCGCAAGAGGACCCACGGCTTCCGTGCGCGCATGGCCACCAAGGGCGGTCGTCTCGTCCTGAGCCGTCGCCGTGCGAAAGGCCGCAAGCGTCTGTCGGTCTGATCACCGGACCCTCACGTACTGACCCTCTCCCCGCTGCGCAGACACTGCCGCGGGAGCGACGCCTCACCGACAAGCCGCAATTCGACGCCGTCCATCGCGAGGGCCTGCGCGCTTCGGATCCACTCTTCATGGTGATTGCCCGGCCAAACGGCCTGACTCATGCGAGACTCGGCCTCGCGGTCGGGGTGAAGGCCGCGGGCAACGCAGCCAACCGAAACCGAGTCAAGCGCGTCGTCCGTGAAACATTCCGTCACCGCCAGCAGGAGCTGCCGCCCGTGGACCTGGTCGTGAACGCAAGGCCCGCGGCGGGCAAGGCGACGAACGCGCAGATCGTGGCGAGTGTGGTCGCGCTCTGGGCTAGGATCCGCGAGCGATGCGCAAGATCCTGATCGGTTTCATCCAGCTCTATCGGTGGTTCATCAGCCCGCTGCTCGGGCCGAACTGCCGCTTCTATCCAACCTGTTCCTGTTACGCGCAGGAATCGCTCGAGCGCCACGGTGTCCTGCGCGGCGCCTGGCTCGCGGTCCGTCGCATCTCGCGGTGTCACCCATGGCACCCGGGCGGCTACGATCCGGTCCCCGATTCGCTGCCGCCCCTATTCAAGCGACCGTCTCATGGATAACCCACGCATCTTCCTGTGGATCGGCCTGGCCCTCCTCGTATGGATGAACGTCATCCAGTGGAACCGTGAATACGGGGCCGAGTCTGTCGCGCCTCCCGCGGTCAGCGCGCAAGCGCCGGCGACAGGAGCGCCCGCAGACGCGGGAGCGACCTCCACCGCGCAGCTGCCAGCGATGCCGTCGGCGCCGTCTGCCGCCACCCCGGCTGCCGCGGCCGCGCCTGATGTCGGCGCGGTTCCAGCGGCCACCGCGGCTGTGGCGGACCGGTCGCGCGTGCGTGTCATTACGGACGTGTTCGATCTCGACATCAGCCTGCAGGGCGGTAATCTCGTGCGCGCCGATCTCGCGAAGTACCCGCGCGACAAGCGCGCGGGCAGCCCGCCGGTACGGCTGTTCACGACGCAGGAACCGGACTTCTACGTCGCCCGCACGGGGCTGCGCGTGCTCAACGGGCGCGCCGAGCCGACTCATCTCGCGGCGTATTCCAGCAGTGCGGCCGAATACCGGCTCGCGCCCGGCGCGCAGGAGCTGCGCGTGCCGCTGACCTGGACGGACGGGCAGGGCGTCTCGGTCACGAAGACGTTCGTGTTCAAGCCTGGCTCGTACGCGATCGACGTCCTGTACGACGTGGACAACCGTTCGGCGGCCGAGTGGTCCGGAGCGTCGTACGTACAGATCGCGCGGCACGTATTTGAGCAGAAGCGCTCGATGTTCGACGTCGAGAGTTTTGCCTACCGTGGCCCGGCGATCTACGACGGCAACAAGTACCGCAAGCTGGACGTCAACGATGACGAGGACGGCAAGTTCGCGGAGAACGCGACCGACGGCTGGATGGCCTCGATGCAGCATCACTTCGTGAGCGCCGCGGTCCCACCCAAGGGCGAGGAATATCACTTCACGCTGGGCAAGGAGGGCAGCCACGCGCTGCTCACCTACCGCGGCCCGCTGAAGACCGTGCCGGCTGGCACCACCGGTCGCTTTGCAGAAAAGGTATTCGTAGGCCCGAAGCTTCAGGCACAGCTCAAGACCGTCGGTCCCCGTCTCGAACTCACCGCCGATTACGGCAAGCTCACGATCCTGGCGCAGCCGCTGTTCTGGCTGCTGCAGAAGGTCCACGGCTTCATCGGCAACTGGGGCTGGGCGATCATCATCGTGACGATCCTGCTGAAGCTGCTGTTCTACAAGCTCACCGAGACCAGCGGCCGCTCGATGGCGAAGATGCGCACCATCTCGCCGCGCATCAAGAGCATCCAGGAGCGGTACAAGGACGACCGCGAGCAGCTCGCGAAGCAGATGATGGAGCTCTACAAGCGCGAGAAGATCAATCCGGTGGCGGGCTGCCTGCCCATCGTGGTTCAGATCCCCGTCTTCCTCGCGTTTTACTGGGTACTGCTCGAGAGCGTCGAGATGCGCCAGGCGCCCTTCATGGGCTGGATCCAGGACCTGTCCTCGAAGGACCCGTTCTTCATCCTGCCGATCGTGATGGGTGCCGCCATGTTCGGGCAGTTCAAGCTGAATCCGGCGCCACCCGATCCGATGCAGGCGAAGATCTTCGCCTTCATGCCGGTCATCATGACGGTGATGATGGCGTGGTTCCCGTCGGGGCTGCTGCTTTACTGGACCACGAACACCCTGCTGTCGATCGCGCAGCAATGGAACATCAACCGCGTGGTCGAGCTCGAAGCCAAGAAACGCACCGCTTAAGTCGTTGCATATGCATCAGAGTGGCATATAATGTGACAAGCGCACATACAGGCCACCTGCAGCCATGAGCTCCAACGTCCTTGCACAGCCAGAGCCAAGACGCGTGCTTGCCACGGCGCTGGTCAACGCCGGCAAGGAGCTGGGGCTCACGCAACATGACCTCGGGCAGGTGATCGGCAAGGACCGCACGGTCCTGAGCCGCGGCGGCCTGGATCCCTGCAGCAAGCCAGGCGAACTCGCGTTACTCCTCATCCGCGCATACCGGGCGCTGTTTGCCCTGACCGGTGGCGACCGCGAGGCGATGCGTCACTGGATGCACACCGAGAACCTGCACACCGGCGGCGTACCCTCGGACCAGGTCCGCAGCGTCCAGGGACTGATGCGGGTCGTGGAATACCTCGATGCCATCCGCGGCAAGGTCTGATGAGCGACATCTGGGCGGCATGCGGTTCACGCGCGCACGCCGTCGAACTCGCCGGCGAGGTCCTGCGCATGGTCGAGAGCCAGGAGCAGGTCGCCACGCAGCGGCTGGTCAGTAATCTCGCCGAGCAGGACCTGCTCGAGTCCCTGCTCGAGGAGTCGAAGCCCGCCCGCCCGGCGAACACCGCGGGTCTCGACTACCTGCTGGCCACTCCGTTTCGTTATCCGCCCCTGCCGCACGGCTCCCGATTCGGACGGCGACACGAACCCGGCCTGTTCTACGCGGCGCGCACCCTGTCGACTGTACTGGCTGAGGCCGCGTATTACCGCTTCGTATTCTGGCAAGGCATGGCAAAGGCGCCGCCACGCATGCTGCGCACGCAGCACACGTTGTTCGCTGCGCGCATCCAGGCGCAACGCGCGTTCCGCTTGCACCAGCCACCGTTCGACGCACATCACGCTGAACTCGCCAGTCGCGCGGATTACAGCGCCACTCAAGCGCTCGGGACCGCCCTGCGCGCGGCTGGCGCCGAGGCAATCGAGTACCACTCCGCTCGCGCCGCTGACGGCGGACTCAACGTCGCGCTCTACACCCCCGCGGCGTTCGCCCAGCCCAGACCGACTGTCCGCGAGGAATGGTTCTGTGAAACGACGGCGGACAGGGTCAGCTTCCGCGCACGAATCACGTTAGGCGTGCACACCTTGCCGTTCAGTCAGTTCACGGTGGACGGCGTCCTGCCGATGCCTGCGGCATGAGTACGATCGCGGCCATCTCGACGGCCCCGGGCCGCGGCGGAATCGGCATCGTCCGTGTCTCGGGCCCCTCCTGCGCCACCGTGGCCCGCGGCGTGCTCGGCAGGCTGCCCGCGGCCCGCACCGCCGAGTTGCATCGGTTCCTCGATGCGCAGGGCGACGCGATCGACGAAGGCATCGCGCTCTACTTCCCCGCTCCGAATTCCCTGACCGGAGAAGACGTGCTCGAGCTGCAAGGACATGGCGGGCCGGTCGTGCTCGACCTGGTGCTGGGCCGCACGTTCGAACTCGGCGCGCGTCCCGCCCAGCCGGGCGAATTCACGCAACGCGCGTTCCTGAACGACAAGATGGACCTCGCCCAGGCGGAAGCGGTCGCCGACCTCATCGACAGCGGCTCGGTTGAAGCGGCGCGCGCCGCACTGCGATCCCTGCAGGGAGAATTTTCCGCTGAAGTGCACGAGCTCGCCGAAGCGGTGCTGGAACTTCGCATGTGGGTCGAAGCCGCGATCGACTTTCCCGAGGAGGAGATCGACTTCCTCGCCGACCGGACGCTCGCCACACGCATGGACTCCATCCGCGGGCGTTTCGGCGATCTCGCCGAGACGGCTCGCCAGGGCGCGCTGCTGCGCGACGGCCTCACGCTCGTCATCGCCGGTCGCCCGAACGCGGGCAAGTCGAGCCTGATGAATCGCCTCGCCGGCTACGAGGCGGCGATCGTCACGTCGATCCCGGGCACCACGCGCGATGTGCTGCGCGAACGCATCGAGATCGACGGGCTGCCGCTGCACGTGCTCGATACGGCCGGGCTGCGCGAGTCTGCAGACGAGGTGGAAGCGGAGGGCATCCGGCGCGCGCACCGCGAACTGGAGCGCGCCGACCGCGTGCTCTTCATCGTCGATGCGTCCGATGCGGAGGCCGTCGCCGCGGTCGAGGCTGATCTCGCGGCGTTGCCTACGCAGGCACCGTGCACGGTGGTGATGAACAAGATCGACTGTATCGGGCGGGCACCGCGGTTGGAGGCGGATGAGGTGCCGCGCGTCCACTTGAGTGCGCGGACCGGCGACGGGATGAACCTGTTGCGCGAGCACCTGAAGGACTGTGTGGGATTCCACCCGGCGGGCGGCGGCGCGCTGTCGGCTCGTGTGCGACACCTCGACGCGCTCCGCCGCGCTCGCGCACATGCGGACGAGGCGCATCGGCTGCTCGTCGAGCGGCACGCCGGGGAGTTGGTCGCCCAGGAGCTCACCGAGGCACAGCGCGAGCTGGGCGAGATCACGGGGCAGGTGAGCAGCGACGACCTGCTCGAGCGCATCTTCGGGTCGTTCTGCATCGGAAAGTAGCTTGCCGGTGGACGCGCCCTACGCCCGGAAGTACGCTGCTCGGCCCCAACGGGAACTCTCCAAATGAAGCAGCTATCCGGCACCGACGCGATGTTCCTCGCCGCCGAGCACGGCAACAACTACATGCACGTGGCATCGCTCGCGATCTACGACCCGTCCACGGCGCCGGGTGGCGGCGTGCGCTTCAAGGACGTGCTGCGGCATTTCACCTCGCGCATGGACCAGTTTCCGCAGTTCCGCCGCCGCCTCGTCAACGTGCCGTTCATGCTCGACCGCCCCTACTGGGTCGAGGACGCGACGATGGACGTCGAATACCACGTGCGTCACATCGCGCTGCCCCACCCGGGCGACTGGCGGCAGCTCTGCATCCAGGTGGCACGCATCCATTCCCGTCCGCTCGATCGAACGAAACCGCTCTGGGAAGCCTACGTGATCGAGGGCCTGCACAACGTGAAGGGCGTGCCGCCCGGCAGTTTCGCCCTCTACACCAAGATGCATCACGCCATCGTAGACGGCGAATCCGGGACGGAGATCATGCGGGCGCTGCTGTCGACGACGCCGGACGCCGCCGAGGCCGAGACCGCGGCCCTGCCGAGCCGCCATGCCGCCGACCGTACGCCGACCCTCGTCGAGCTCTACTCGCGGGCGCTGGTGCACAACGCACAGAAGGTTCCGAGCCTGGCCCGGTTTTCGCTCGGCACCGCGAAGCGCCTGGCGTCACTGGGAGCGGAGGCGGTTGGCGTGGTCAAGGAGTATGCCGCTGAGACGCAGCAATCGGTCACCGCAGTCCTGACCGGCGATCTCGGCGCCCTGTTGCCCAAGCTTCCACCAGAGACGCGTTTTACGGGGGACGTGTCTGCCCATCGCGTGTTCGAGGCTGTGGGTCTGCCCCTCGCGGACTTCAAGGTCATCCGCGAGCAGGTCGGTGAAGCCACGGTCAACGACCAGTTCCTCACCATCGTCGGTGGTGCCGTGCGTGAGTATCTTGCGAGCAAGGGCGAGCTTCCCGACGAGTCGCTCCTCGCCATGGTGCCGATGACGCTGCGCGGGTCCGACAAGGGCGGCGACCGGGGCAACCAGGTGGGAGCCACGGCGATCTCGGTGCACACGGAGATCGAGGACCCGGTCGAACGCCTGCGCGCCATCCGCAAGAAGGCCGCGACCTCCAAGCGGCTCACGGACAAGCTCGGCAAGGAACTGATGCGCGACCTGCTGGATAACTTGCCGAACCTCCTCGCCAGTCCGCTGGGGCGGCACATGAAACTGCCGAAGATCGGGCTGGTCGTTTCGAACGTGCGCGGTCCTGACGTGCCGCTCTACCTCGCAGGCGCGCAGCTGGTGAACTACGCACCGATCAGCATTGCGGTCGATCGCATGGGCCTCAACGTCACGGGATTCAGCTACGCGGGAACGATGTGGATCTGCGCCGTATCCTGCCGCGAGATGCTGCCCGATCCGGGGTACTTCGCGGAGTGCCTGCGCAATGCCTTCGCAGCCCTGAAGGATGCCGCTGCGCGCGAAGCGGCAGCCAAGGCCCCGGCCGCGTCGCCACGTCGCAAGGCCGCCCGCCCGGCGCCGCGCAAGAAGGCGGCGTCGAAGTCACGGCCCGTGGCGAAGGCACGGGGTCGTCGGAAGACCGCACAACGAGCCTGATCCCTTGGTGCGCACGGCGGAACGCATGCCGACCCGGCTGCGCGAAGCGCTCGAGGCCCTCTTTGGGGACCGTGTGGACGACGTCGATGTCGTCGAGCACTCCTGGTATGTGCGCCTCCACGGCGGGGCGCGTGCGACCACGCGTCGCAATCGCATCCTGCTGCGCGGATCGGCCGACGAGTTCTTCACTGACCCGGCGCTGCTCCTTCACGAGTATTTCCACGTGCTGCGGCAGTGGAATCGCGGCCGCCTGAGCCGGTGGGTGTACGTCGTCGAGTTGCTGCGCCACGGCTATTGGCAGAACCGTTACGAGCGCCAGGCACGCCGCTTCGTGCAGCTGCGGCTCGGCGCCTTCCGGGCGCTGCTGGACGAACGGTCCTGAGCGCAGGGCAACCCCGTACAATGCGTCCCTCGCGGGGGATCGTGGCATGCGTCTGTCGGACACTTTCGACGTCATCGTAGTCGGCGGCGGGCACGCCGGTACCGAGGCCGCCCTTGCGGCGGCGCGGATGGGTTGCCGCACCCTGCTCGTGACCCAGAGCATCGAGTCGCTGGGCCAGATGAGCTGCAATCCGGCGATCGGCGGCATCGGCAAGGGTCATCTGGTGAAGGAGATCGATGCGCTGGGCGGGGCGATGGCGCGAGCGACCGACCGTGCCGGCATCCAGTTCCGGACCCTGAACGCCAGCAAGGGTCCGGCCGTGCGGGCGACGCGCGCGCAGGCGGATCGCCAGCTCTACAAGCGCGCGATCCGCAGCCTGCTCGAGAACCAGCCAAACCTGACGCTCTTCCAGCAGGAGGTGGCCGACCTGCGGCTCGACGCCGGCCGGGTGACGGGAGTGATCACTCGGGTCGGACTCGAATTCGCCGCGCGGGCAGTGGTGCTGACCGTGGGCACGTTTCTGGGCGGCCGCATCCACGTGGGCCTCCAGCAGTATTCGGGCGGTCGCGCCGGGGACCCGCCGTCGAACCGCCTCGCCGAAAAACTGCGCGCCCTGCCATTCCGCGTCGGCCGCCTCAAGACCGGCACTCCGCCGCGCATCGACGGCCGCACCGTCGACTACTCCGGCCTGCAGGTGCAGCACGGCGACGAGCCGGCGCCCGTCTTTTCATACCTCGGCCTGCGCGTCGAGCATCCGCGGCAGGTACCTTGCCACATCACGGCGACGAACGAGCACACGCACGAGCTGATCCGCGCGGCGACCGACCGCTCGCCAATGTTCACCGGAGTGATCGAGGGTGTGGGTCCGCGATACTGCCCGTCGGTCGAGGACAAGGTGGTGCGCTTCGCCGACAAGGCGTCGCACCAGATCTTCATCGAGCCCGAGGGTCTCGACACCCACGAGGTCTACCCGAATGGAATCTCGACCAGCCTGCCGTTCGACGTGCAGCACGAGTTCGTGCGCAGCATCCGCGGCTTCGAGCACGCGCATATCACGCGGCCAGGGTACGCGATCGAGTACGACTTTTTCGACCCGCGCGACCTGCGGCCGACGCTCGAGACGCAGCACATCGCAGGACTATATTTCGCCGGGCAGATCAACGGCACCACGGGTTACGAGGAGGCGGCGGCGCAGGGCATCGTCGCAGGCATCAACGCGGCGCTCGCGGTCTCAGGCGGCGAGCCTTGGTGGCCGCGTCGCAGCGAGGCCTACATCGGCGTGTTGATCGACGACCTCACCACGCGCGGCGCGCCCGAGCCGTATCGAATGTTCACCAGTCGCGCGGAGTACCGCCTGACGCTGCGCGAGGACAACGCGGATCTGCGCCTCACCCCGGCCGGTCGCGGGCTCGGGCTGATCGACGACGAGCGCTGGGAGTTGTTCGAGCGCAAGCGTGTGGCCGTGGACGCAGAACTGGAGCGGCTGCGCGCAACCTGGGTTCGTTCGCACGAGCAGCGCGCGTTCGAGCTGTTGAGGCGCCCCGAGGTCTCCTACGAGGCACTGATCGGACTCGTCGGCAACAGCGCGGGCGACTGGCGCGACGACGAGCGCCTGGCCACACAAGTACCGCTGCAGGTGGACGTGCAGGCGAAGTACTCGGGTTACATCGAGCGGCAGCGGGAGGAAATCGAGCGCCAGAGTCGCAACGAGGACACGCGCCTGCCCGATGATCTCGATTACGGCGAAGTGCGCGGCCTGTCGAACGAGGTGCGCCAGCGGCTCGTGCAACATCGCCCCGCGACACTCGGGCAGGCTGCCCGCATGCCCGGCATCACCCCGGCGGCGATTTCCCTGCTGCTGATTCACCTGAAGCGCCGCAACGCCGTCGGCACGCGGCCGCCTCACGCTTCGCGTGGAGCCTGA
>Ga0316605_10000640_pt1 | contig 23210 bp, 11 predicted proteins | sample OWC_soil_day20_n_FD_207666 | JGI IMG/M metagenome (GOLD analysis project Ga0316605, IMG submission 207666) | Wetland soil microbial communities from Old Woman Creek delta, Ohio, United States - OWC_soil_day20_noCT | ecosystem: Environmental > Terrestrial > Soil > Wetlands | place: USA: Ohio...
CCTGATTTTGCATCTGGCCAATCATTACGCCGCTTCTGCCGCTTATAAGAGCATTCACCGCCTCGTGTCCCAGCAGGCTTGCAAGAACCCTGTCGTTGCAGGAAGGAGATCCGCCGCGCTGAATATGGCCAAGAGTAGTTACACGCGCTTCGTAATTTGGCAGGCGCTCCTTAACTTTTTGCGCTACCTCAATAGCGCCGCCGCCATCCTCGCCCTCTGCCACAATAATAATACTCGAAGTCTTGTTCTTGCGCCTGTCCAGCTCCATGTAACTGCACAATTTATCTATATCGGTGTGGATTTCGGGAACCAGAGTCGCCTCTGCACCTGTTGCAATAGAAGTGTTGAGAGCTATAAACCCAGCATCACGTCCCATAACCTCCACGAAAAATATCAAATTGTGCGAATCGGCTGTATCGCGAAGTTTGTCCACCGCAGAAACAGCTGTATTAATAGCGGTATCGAATCCGATAGTAAAATCGGTGCCGTAGATGTCATTGTCGATAGTTCCGGGAACGCCAACCACAGGCAGGCCAAATTCCTTGAAAAGAAGGTTTGCTCCGCGGAAAGAACCGTCTCCACCAATAACAACAAGAGCATCTATGCAGGATTCCTGAAGATTTTCATACGCCACCTTCCTCACTTCTGGATTTCTAAACTCCGGACAACGCGAAGATTTGAGCATTGTACCGCCCTGCGAAATAATTTTTGAAACAGAGTGCGACTGCATGCTCATAAACTGCTTACTCAGCAATCCAGAATAACCCCTCATAATTCCAACGACCTCCAGATTGTTGTAAATGGCAGTTCTCACTACCGCCCTAATGGCAGCATTCATTCCCGGTGAGTCGCCGCCCGATGTGAGAACACCAATCCGCCTTATGTTTTTTCTTGTGCGCATAGCCTTTTAATTAGCTTAAAATTCAAGCGACAAAATTACTCTTTTTTATTCGTATTCAAATTTCTACTTTTGCGATATGAAAATCGGCGAAATTGAACTTGGGGAGAAGCCCCTTTTTCTTGCACCAATGGAAGACGTTACAGATGCGTCATTTCGTTATATATGCAAAGAATATGGTGCAGATGTGATGTATACCGAATTTGTCTCTTCCGATGCCCTCGTGAGAGATATTAAAAGATCACTTGACAAACTTGAAACGTTCCCGTACGAGCGTCCGATAGGAATTCAGATATACGGACACATTCCTGAGGCAATGGCCGAAGCTGCAAAAATGGCCGAACAGGCAAACCCGTCTTTCATAGACATCAACTTCGGCTGCCCGGTAAATAAAATTGCAAACAGAGGTGCCGGTTCCGGCATGATGCGATACCCGGAAAAGATGCTGGACATAACAAAAAGAGTTGTGGATGCCGTAAAGCTTCCGGTAACAGTAAAGACACGGCTCGGCTGGGACGAAAATTCAAAAATTATTGTTGAACTGGCCGAGCAGCTCCAGGACGCAGGAATTGCCGCCCTCACAGTTCACGGCCGCACCAGAATGCAGATGTATAAAGGCGAGGCCGACTGGACACTCATAGGAGAGATAAAGAAGAACCCGCGTATTAAAATACCGATAATAGGAAACGGCGACATTATATCCCCCGAAGGGGCAAAAGAGGCCTTTGACAAGTATGGCGTAGACGGAGTGATGATAGGGAGGGCGACCTACGGCCGCCCATGGATCTTCAAGGAAATAAAACACTACCTTTCCACCGGAGAATACATGCCCCAGCTAACAGTGGAAGAGAAGGCCAATCTTGCAAAAAGGCATCTCCTCAAATCTGTTGAAGTAAAGGGAGAGAGAGTAGGAGTGCTCGAAATGCGCCGGCACCTTAGCGCATATTTTAAAGCACTTCCCGATTTCAAGCCCATACGCATGAAACTCGTTACCGAAAATGATTACAGAGAGGTACTCAGCATAATCGACAACATAAAAGAAATATACCAATAGATGAAATACGATTTTATAAATAAGCTCCTGCTTTTCCCGTATTACTTTGTATTAAGGGTTCGCCACTGTCTTTACGACAACTCTTTTATTAAATCAAAAAGCTTTTCTATACCTATTATATCTATAGGAAATATTACAGTTGGAGGAACCGGTAAGACCCCCCACACAGAATTCCTTATTCGGGAACTATTGCCAACAGAGAAAGTAGCCGTATTATCAAGAGGTTATGGCCGGAAAAGCAAAGGCTTCCGTATGGTTTCTGCAACTGACCTGGCTGTAGACTGCGGAGACGAGCCATTGCAAATAAAAAGAAAGTTTTCCGAAATTATTGTTGCCGTAGACGCAAAAAGAAAAAGGGGAATAGAAAAGCTTATGGCACTTCCGGCAGAGGAGAGGCCATCGGTAATTCTACTGGACGATGGCTTTCAGCACAGGTCCGTAAAACCCTCGACAAACATTGTTCTTATTGACTTCAACAACCCAATAGATACCGATTATCTTCTTCCTGTGGGAAGGCTTCGTGACCTTCCCGACCAGCTTTCAAGGGCCGATATAATAGTGGTAACAAAATGCCCTCCCGGGCTGGATCCCGGCGAAAGATTCCTATGGGAGAGAAGATTAAAGATTTCTCCGAGCCAGAAAATCGTTTTTACCTCGCTTAAATACTCCGATCCCATTGCCATTTTTGAAGAGGCCGATAACAGGTATATTTATTCAAAATTTCTGATTCTTCTCACCTCGGTGGCAAATCCCAAACCCCTTAGGTATCACTTAGTAAATAGCTACAAAATCGAAAGCAGTTTGGATTTTAACGATCATCACAACTTTACAAAAAGGGATGGAAAAAGGATTAACAGATGGGCTAGAAACAATCCTAATTCATTGATAATGACCACAGAAAAGGATGCTCAGAGACTTTGCTCCTTATCGCCTCTTTCTCAGGATGTTAAGAAAAGATTATTCTATTTGCCAATCGAAGTTACGATTCTAAACGAAAACGGTAAAAATAGTTTGCTTTCATAACCAAAAAGGGCCATTTTCCTCAATATATATTACTGTTGTGCAGCTATTTGCTTTTTAGCAGCAATATTTACTCTCAGATATCATTTATGATGAAATTTTCACCCTTTTTGTTACGATTTTTTTAAAATTGTAACCAAAATGCCTTTTTCGTTATCCAAAATGGTAGTTGGCATTGTTTTTTTCTTTAATTTTGCGTCCGAACTTTGTATTCACATTTTAATTAGATAGTGATAACAGAAACTTAAATTTATTAACCTAAATTTTTAAACTCATGCATGTTTCAAAGAAAGGAGACCGCATAGCCCTAAAAGTGCTATCGGTTTTTGCCCTCCTGCTAATTACAGGAACTATGTGGGCACAGAACATTACGGTCAAGGGTAGAGTCCTAGATACCCGGGGCGATGCTGTAATTGGTGCTGCTGTAGTGGTTAAAGGTGCTAGAACCGGAGTTTCGACCAACGAATCCGGTCAGTATCTTATTAAAGTTGCGCCTGACGCAACACTTGAATTTTCATCCCTTGGGATGAAAACTGTCTCTGTACAAGTAAAGAGCAGATCAACAATTGACATTGTCATGGCAGATGATGCAGCTGTATTGGAAGACGTTGTCATGATTGCTTACGGTTCTCAGAAAAAAGAGAGCCTTACAGGAGCCGTGTCGACAGTAGATGTTAAAAAAAATCTGGATTCAAGACCAATAGCCGATGTAGGAAGAGCGTTACAGGGAACCACAGCTGGTCTTATTGTTACGACTAAAGAAGGTGGCCTTGGAGGATCTCCTACAATCAAGATAAGAGGCAATACAAGTACTTTGGGTGGTGGATCAGGTAATCCTCTTGTAGTGGTGGATAATGTGGAAGTTCCAGACTTATCTTATGTAAACCCTGATGATATCGAGAGCATTTCCATATTGAAGGATGCTGCTACTACTTCTATTTATGGGGCCAGAGCTGCTTTTGGAGCAATTCTGATAACTACCAAGAAAGGAAAGAAAGAAGAAGGCGTTCAAGTACGTTATTCAAACAACTTCTCTTGGTCGCAACCTACAAAGGTTCCGGAGCCATTAAGACCTGATTTGCAGCTGACATACTCTTGGTTACAAAGAAACCACGTTGCAGCTACACCTACTTATAATCTCGGTGTCATCGGTTCTATCTATTATAATCCTGACATGATTGTAAAGGTTAAGGAGTATTGGGACAATTATAAATATGGTGATCAGTTCGGACCAGAGATGGTACAAGGACGTGACTATGATTATGGAACAGGCGGCGATGCTACCAAGATGTATTTCTACAGATCATGGGACCTTTACAACATGTATTATAACAAAACCGCTCCACAACAGAACCATAATATCTCCATTACCGGAGGCACTAAAAATACAAAATATAGTATTTCAATAGGGTCCCTGAATCAAAGAGGCATGATCAAGCCTTTCGCGGATTCGTACACACGTTTAAATGTCAATGCAAATTTGGAATCAGATGTTAATAAATATCTTACTGTAAGAACGGGATATATGTTGTCAAAATCTGAGACTGAGACCCCATTTGTTTGGAACGGTACATATTATCCTCCGATTTATTACATGTACAGGTGGCAAAGTATATATCCTTACGGTACTTTCAACGGGATGAAAACCCGTAATGCAATCACTGAGCTGGAGGCTGCAAAGCCAGTAGAGGATATCACATTCTTTCATCGTCTGAATTTGGGTACCTCTCTTCATATTCTCAAAGGGCTTGATGTTAATTTTGACTATGTGGCGAGCATAACCAATTGGGACCAGCATAAAGAAGGCGGAAATATCGGTGGAATAAATGCTTTCAACACATTAAGTGCTTCGATGCCAAAAATTGAATCGCTTTATAACCCAAGCTATTCTACATCTTCATACAACTATATCCAAGAGGCAAATTCTACCACTATCAGGAATACTTACAATGCTAATATTCAGTATGAGAACACTTCACTGAAAAATCATTATTTTAAAGTGCAGTTAGGTAACAATGTCGAAGACTCTGAATATAAATACTATACTGCAAAGAGAATGACTCCGTATGATCCCGATAAGGGAGAGCTGAACTTGTCAGGTGGTGATCAGACTGTAACTTCAAGCCATTCATGGTGGTCAGTTGCCGGTTTCTATGCAAGATTGAACTACTCATTCAAAGATAAATACTATGTAGAGTTGAACGGACGTTACGACGGCTCATCAAAGTTTGCAAGTGATGCACGTTGGGGACTATTTCCTTCAGCATCTGCTGCATGGCGTATTACTGAAGAACCTTGGATGGCTAATGTAAAACATTTCATGCCTTCTTTGAAACTCCGTATGTCTGTCGGTTCTAACGGTAACCAAGATGTCCCTGCCGGCTCATTCAGCCCTACCATGAGCGTTACTAACCCATCCGGCTCATCTAACTATTGGCTGATCGGAGGTAATTATACTCCTTATATCGGCTTGCCATATAACCTTATAGACCCTAATATTACTTGGGAGACTGTTACAACATATGACTTAGGTTTGGACGCATCATTCTTTAAGGGTGACTTGTCTTTTACTTTTGACCTTTACAGTAGAATAACTTCAGACATGTTATCATCCGGAGCAGTCCTTCCTGTATCAGTTGGTGCTTCTGCACCTAAAACCAACTTCGGGGAATTGTCGACCAACGGATTTGAATTGACTTTAAATTACGGGCATACATTTTCAAATGGTCTTAGAGTTAATGTTGGTGGCCAGCTGACAGACTATAAGTCAACTATTACCAAGTGGAATGCGGCTGCGGATCCTACTATCGGAAACTATTATGATGGATATGAACTTGGAAGTATATGGGGTTTTGAAGCTGAGAGATTGTTCCAGAAGAGTGACTTTGAATATGGTCCCGATGGAAACATTTTGACAGTAGTAGTCGATGGTAAGACTCAGAATGTATATAAGAATCTTGCTGCTGGATACCAGAAGGCTCTTGAAACTAATACAGCAGCTTTCATGTTCGGACCTGGTGATGTCAAGTTCAAAGATCTGGACGGTGATGGTATAATCGATTTCGGCAGCAACACTATCGGTGATCCGGGTGACAGGAAAATTATTGGTAATACCCAGCCTAGATATATTTATGGTATAAGACTCGGCGGAGCATGGAAAGGATTAGATCTCGACGTGTTCTTCCAGGGAGTCGGCAAACGTAATTTGTGGGCAACAGGTAATACTGTACTTCCAGGTTATACCGGTAGCGAGCAGGCCTTCAAGGGCACTGATGACTACTGGACAGAAGATAATACAGGTGCATACTTCCCAAGACCTAGAGATTATGGTCAGGTAGCAAAATGGAATTATGTAAGCAATAGCAGATACTTGCTGAATATGTCATATTTAAGACTCAAGAGCCTTGTTGTAGGTTATACTTTGCCAGTTCATATAACAAAGAAGGTTATGATTCAAAAGGCCAGAATTTATTTCAGTGGTGAAAACCTACTGACATTCGATAAATTGGCAAATACAGCAGTTGATCCCGAGACAGACTGGACCTCAGTAACTGATGGAGACTCAAGGTCATTTGGGCGTAGTTATCCGTATAGTAAATCTATCTCATTCGGTATTCAAATAGATTTTTAATAATTATGAATATGAAAAAAATATATATTTTATTATTTTTTGCATTAGCCTTTAGCTCATGTGAAAATTATCTGGACAGAAAACCCCTTGACAATTTTGATGCTACTAACTTTTGGGTTAATGAAAACAATGTCCGTTTGTATGCACAGGGTTGTTATGTACATAGGAACAGCATGACAGGTGTTAACACTACCAATCAGTCATATTTTTTCGGTTATGGTACAGGTTATACATATCCTGAATTCTTTATGTGGGCTCCTTGGTCAGACGAATTTGTGAATTCATCCGCATGGGAAAGTACGGTAACTACTAGCCAGTCCTATCTGAATTTTGATTTCGCAATGATCAGGAGGCATAATATCATGCTTGAAGAGGTAAGTAAAATGAACATGCTTACCGACGCAGCCCGCAACCACTGGATGGGTGTTGCAAAATTCTTCAGAGCAATGGAATATAAGAGAATGTCAAAACTTTTCGGAGATTTTCCTATTTTTACAACAACTCAGGCAACAGATTCAGACTCTTTGTATAAAGACAGAGATCCTCTATACAAAGTTGCCTTACAGGTATTGGAAGACTACAAGTATGCTGCTGCCAATGTAAGACTAGATGACGGTTCATACCAGGTTAACAGAAATGTCGTTTTAGCATACATGACAAGGGATTTGCTTTATTTAGGTACTCTGATGAAATATCAAAATAAAGACGGCAATGGGGCAGTAAGTGCCTGCCTGGCTGGTTGTAAATGGGCTGCTGAACAATTGATGACTTCTGGAAAATATGCTGTTACAGATGACTATCGTGCTGTGTTTGCTTCAGAGGACCTCACAAGTAATAAAGACGTTATTTTCTCAAGGTCATATGCAGACGGAAAGGCTACTCATTGTACAGTATCCTATTCAAACGGATATGAGTCACAAAGTCCTTCAGCTTCACAGAAGATGATCAATTCATATTTATCTTCAGATGGTTTTCCTATAGGCCAGTCTCCTCAATACAATTATGCAAGTGATAATGGTGTAAGACTTTATGTCAATCAGGTAAAAAACAGAGATCCAAGATTGCTTGCAACATATCGCGATACAGCAGTTGTAAAAGGTTGGGCACCAGGAGCAGCAACATCAACCGGTATTTCTGCCTGGAAGTTTCTTCCTTACGCAGCAAATGACGTAGAGAATAAGTATTTTGGGTCAATGAACACAACGGCCTGTCCTCTTATCAGATACTCAGAGGTTTTGTTGAACTATGCTGAGGCATGTTATGAGACAGGTGCTTTTACTCAGACCATTGCTGATGCTACCATCAATCAACTGCGAAACCGTTCAATAAAGGTTAATAATCAGGGTGCGGCTCAAACCAAATTGCCTAAAATGATTATTGCAGGTAACGATGTAACTGTAAATGGCGTAGCTATAAATGACCCTGCCAGAGATCCAAGTGTGCCATCAATTCTCTGGGAAATCCGCAGAGAAAGACAGGTAGAATTGGTAATGGAAGGTTTCAGAAGAGAAGATTTGCAAAGATGGTCTAAGTTTTCATATCTGAAAACCCAACAGACAGATGTTAGCCATCCTACGGAATTGGCTTATGGTGCAATATTTAATTATAAAGTTCTGTCAGCAGCAACTAAAAAAAGCATCAGATCAAGCAACAACAAACTTTTCTCTTTCAATGCCGATTCGTCACTTGTCGCCGTTTACAACCTGTATAGTCCTACTTATTGGAGAGGTTGGGATGACAATAGCGTTGTATATACAAGATGTTATTTTAATTCTGTTCCTACAAATACCATCAAGTTCTATTCAGATAATGGAAAGACTTTGACTCAAAATCCTGGGTGGACAAATTAATTAATAAATCATATTGTGAAAGAGTTCGGTATTGCACCGGACTCTTTCTTTTTAGCCGCAGCCCGATCAGTTGGTAAACTTAAGGTTAAAAAAGCCGATGGAACTATCATTACATATACCTGTACTAACGGCTCATATATGGTAGCAAAATGGTAATTGGTATTGTTTTTTTCTTTAATTTTGCGTTTGAACTTTGTATTCACATTTTTATTAATAGTGATAACAGAAACTTAAATTTATTAACCTAAATTTTTAAACTCATGCATGTTTCAAAGAAAGGAGACCGCATAGCCCGAAAAGTGCTATCGGTTTTTGCCCTCCTGCTAATCACAGGAACGATGTGGGCGCAGAACATCAAGGTTACCGGTAAGGTTACCGAAAAGAACGGGGATCCGCTCATTGGCGTTGGGGTTATGATTAAAGGTACGACAACCGGAATATCTACCGGATTTGATGGTACTTTTTCAATCAATGCTCCTGGTAAATCAGTTCTCGTTTTTGCTTCAATGGGTATGAAAACCCTGGAAATTCCAGTAAATAACAGAGCCACGATTAATGTGACAATGGAAGATGATGCCCTTTTACTGGAGGATATCGTTGTAGTAGGTTATGGTACTCAGCGTAAAGAGAATCTAACCGGCTCGGTAGCGTCTATTGATACAAAAATGTTGCAGTCAAGACCTATCGCAGACGTTGGCCGTGGTCTTCAGGGATCAACTCCGGGCCTCAGTGTCGTTATCCCAAGTGGAGAGGTTGGATCGGACCCGATTATGAAAATTCGTGGACAATTCGGTTCAATAGAAGGCGGCGCTTCTCCATTGATACTTATGGACAATGTGCAAATTCCTTCAATTCAAATGCTTAATCCAGATGATATTGAATCAATTTCAGTTTTGAAAGATGCTGCATCGGCTTCCATTTATGGAGCAAAAGCTGCATTTGGCGTTATTTTGATAACAACTAAAAAAGGTGCTAAGACAGAAAGCGTAAACGTATCATACTCTGCAAACGTATCATTCCAAAACATTTCAAAGAAAATGGAAATGGGTGGTGTTGATGCTCTTGAATATACTTTGAGCGCTTTTGAAAGAGTAGGCGGCACAGTTGCCGGAGCATTCTGGATGGTTACCAGAGAAGGGTATGAGAAAGCAGTGGAGTGGGAAAATAAGTGGGGTAAAATTGTTGGGCCAGATGCCCCTATGCTTTACGGACGTGACTGGTATGTTGATGCCAATGGACGTAAGATAGGACTAAGGACATACGACCCATACAACTATATGATAAAAGAATGGGCTCCAACCCAAACTCATAACTTTGCTGTTAATGGTAAAAGTGGCAAAACTGAATATAATTTAAGTTTTGGCTATTTAGATCAATCGGGCATGATGAAGCCTGCTAAAATTGATGATTTTACCAGATACAACGGATCCATTAGAGTTGGAACAGAAATTAACAAGTGGCTTAAAGTTTACGGAGGAGCCGTTTATTCAAAACGAGTTAAGAGGTATGCATATGCTACAAGTTCAACAACAGCCGACCCTTGGCTTTATCTTTATCGTTGGGGACCAACTTATCCTATGACAACAGAAGACGGAAATCCACTCAGGAATCCTGCTTATGAAATTTCTGTTGCAAATACTGCATCTCAGGAGACAAACTACACAAGTCTCAATGGTGGCGTAACAATCACACCAATGAGTAATTGGAAAATTAACCTCGACTATACACATGCAAACCAGGAGTACATCAATACCAGACCTGGTACTAGATTTACTGCAGGAGACACTTGGGTTGCTCCTCTTCCTAAAATGGATGAGAATGGAAACCGAGTTTATGTAAATGACTCAGGAGAGGTTGTGGGCCAGGGTTATGTTGGTGCTATGCCTGCATACAAGTTAAATTATCGTACATATACTGCCGATGGCACTAATCCGGATCATATGTATAGATATTCAGGCAATAGCAAATGGAATACTATAAATATTAATACCATCTATGACCTTCTACTGAACGATAATCATAAGTTTAAGTTCATGCTTGGTTTAAATCGCTCCGCTTATGAGAATGCATACAACTGGTCTCAGACCACACAACTTATCGATATCACAAATCCTCAATTTGATTTGGCTACCGGTACTCAAACAACAAGTGGTGGTGCGTCATGGGAGTCTCAGATTGGGTTCTATGGCCGTTTAAACTATAGCTTTAAAGAGAAATATCTTCTTGAAGCAAATATCAGATATGACGGAACCTCTAAATTTCCTACAGATTTGAAGTGGAGATGGTTCCCTTCATTCTCTGCAGGGTGGAGAGTAAACGAAGAGCCATGGATGGAATGGTCTAAACCAGTTTTAAGTGCATTGAAACTTCGTGCTTCATGGGGTACTATTGGAGACCAGTCTGTAAGTAATTCATTATATATTCCGACAATGACTGGCTCGCAAAGCTCATGGCTGATGGCAGGTGCTAAATTATATCAGTTTAGTACACCTCCATCAGTTTCTGGAAATATTACCTGGCAGGACATAACTACAATGGACATTGGTTTAGATTCAAGATTTTTCAATGGTGAACTTGGGTTTACAGTTGACTGGTTCAGAAGAGATACAGAAAACATGATTGTTCCTATGGAAGGTCTTCCTGCTACATTTGGGGTTACTGCTCCAAAAAGTAACTACGGATCACTTAGAACAAACGGTTATGAGATGATGCTGGAATATAATCACAGGTTTAGTAACGGATTGGGAATAAATTTAGTTGGAACTTTTGCCGATGCTCTTACTAAAATTACTAAATACGGGTCTACTAATAGCATAGATTCATGGTATGTAGGAAAAACTTACGGAGAAATCTGGGGCTACGAAACAGACAGGCTTTATCAGAAAAGTGACTTTCAGTACGATGCAAACGGAAAATTAATCACTATTACCTCAAAAGACGGGTATGTGGTGAATAAGCTGACAGATGCAGCTGCTGCAACTCAGGGTAAATTACAAGCCGGAAACTTCAAGTATGGCCCTGGCGACGTTAAATTTAAGGATCTTAACGGAGACGGTGTCATTAACCCTGGTAACAGAATGATAAGGAATTCAGAAGGAAATCCGGACTATGGCGACTTAAAAGTCATTGGTAACTCAACTCCTCGTTACGAGTACAGTTTTAGAGCAGGCTTGGATTATAAGGGCTTTGACGCTTCTGTATTTATTCAGGGTGTTGGTAAACGGGATTTGTGGGGTAATGGCTTCCTTGCAATCCCAGGATATAACTCTGCAGACGGTGCTATGCCTCAGGCAATAGCAGGTGATTTTTGGAGAGAAGACAGGACAGATGCATTTTATCCTGCACCTTACAATCTAGGAGGTAGCAACAATACTCTTAACATGGTGCCTCAGTCCAGATATCTTTTAAATATGGCCTATATAAGAATTAAGAATATCACTATAGGTTATACTCTACCTATTAATATGCTTAGAAAAGTAAAGATCAGCAAACTAAGAGTATATGCTGCATTAGAAAACTTCTTCACATTTGACCATCTTGGCTCGCTTCCAATTGATCCGGAAGTGATTTCCGGATACTCAATGTGGAATGATGATAACTATAACTCATCTCGTACCGGCGTTGGTATTCCAACATTTAAAAGTGCGTCACTTGGCATACAAGTAAACTTCTAATATGAATAATATCATGAAAAAATATTCTATAATACTAATTGCGATAGTTACTCTTGCTTTTTCAAGTTGCAGCGAATTTCTTGACAGACCTTCGTTGACAACTATGAGTGACAATAACTATTGGACAAGCGAAAATACTGTAAGACTATTTTCAAATGGCTTCTACTCAAATTATTTTGTAGGTTACAACTCTAGTTGGGGAGTAGATTATACGCCACTTCGCGGATATTATTTCTCAGACGACTTTACCTCTTCAGGAAAGCAAAGCAGCTTCGAGACTCAGGCTCCTTCCTCAAGAGCATCAACTTCAGAATCACCAAGTATGTTGACTACATATGCTGGACCAACATGGAATTTTTCATGGGTGAGAAAATCAAATCTTTATTTGGAAAGAATTGAAACGATGAAGGGTAAATATCTCTCGGATGAGGCTTACAACCACTGGTCTGCTGTTGCCCGCTTCTATCGCGGATATGAATACAGCCGCCTTGTGAGCGTATTTGGTGACGTCCCTTACTACGACAAAGTTCTTAAAGAGACAGATTTAGATCTCCTTTTTAAAGATAGAGACAACAGGACTTTAGTGATGGATGCAGTTTATGACGATTTTGTTTATGCATTGGAGAATATGCGTGTTTCAGACGGTAATAAGCAGTTCCTGAACAAATATATTGCTGCAGGATTCATTTCCCGTTTCATGCTTTTCGAAGGCACATGGCAGAAATATCATCTTAACAATACGGCTAAGGCCAAAAAATATCTTGAATTGGCAGTAGAAGCAGCTAATATTGTTATGTCCTCTGGGCAATTCAAGTTCACCAGCGATTTTCGCTCGCTCTTTGGATCAATGGATTTAGCTGATAATAAAGAAGCTATTATGTACAGGCATTATGATGCAGCTCTTGGCGTTACCCACCACGTTGCTTCATATTCAAACCTTACAGAGAGTCAGTCTCCTGCACCTAATCTTTCACTGGCTAAATCATTTATTTGCAGAGATGGACAACCGTACAAACTATCTGCGATGTCAAATGCCGACAAGTTAGATATCAAAACCATGGTTGCAACCCGCGACCCACGGTTCGAAGCTACTTTTTGGGATGCCCCAAGAAAAGAGTCTTCGACTATGCTGTATGCTTGTAAATTCATTGATAGAATAGGAGTTACATATGCCGGGGGAACATATCCTGCTGCATATGGTTCGATGACAAATACCAATGATTATCCAGTTATGCGTCTTGCCGAAGTTGTTCTTAACTGGGTTGAAGCAAAGGCAGAACTGGCTACAATGGGTGGCACTGCACTTACTCAGCAAGATATTGATAAGTCAATTAATGCTATAAGAGACAGGCCTTTGGATGCCGTTGCTATTGGAAAGGGTATCGTTAAAACTGCTCACTTGGATATTGCAAATATTCCTAATGATCCCGATCGCGATGCAGATGTTTCGGCACTGATTTGGGAAATTCGCCGTGAACGCAGAATGGAGTTTGTATATGAACATACTCGCCTTATGGATATTAAGAGATGGAAGAAAATTAACTACATGGACGGCACTCAAAATCCGGACATTATGCTGGGTCCATGGGTAAACTTCGCAACTGAATTCCCTTCATGGTTGATTGCTGCAAAAGTTGGTAAACTTAAGGTTAAAAAAGCCGATGGAACTATCGTTACATATGATGGCACTAACGGTGCAAATATGGTAGGATATTATATTCCGGAAAATATCTCAAACAGAGATGCTTTTACCGACAGAGTCTATTTGGCTCCTATTGGGAACAATCAAATTAGTGAGTACCTAGACAAGGGTTATACGCTCACACAGACCCCTTTATGGAATTAGTAATAATTTGATATATTCTATATAACTAATGCAGAGCACCTGATAAACTATTTATCAGGTGCTTTTTTTTTGCCCTTTATTAAGTGAATTGTATTATTTGTTACAAATGTCGTCAAAAATGGATTTTTTTATTAAAAATACTCAAGTAAAATGGTATAATTATTATAATAATAACTAAATTTACACGATATTAAAACATGAGTATATATTGATGTTTCAAAGGCTTTTAAGCCTTTTTTCATAAAAAAAAGTATTATTTATTAACCCAAAAATTTCAATTCATGTATGTTTCACAAAAAGTAACCGGTAAGTTTAAATTACTTATCCTTCCGGTGTTAGCCCTTTTCCTGATTTCGGGAACTCTCATGGCTCAGAACATAAGAGTGACTGGTAAGGTTATTGACAAGACAGGACAACCGCTTATGGGTGTTTCTGTGTTAATAGAGGGAACAAGAACAGGAGTAGCTACAGAGCTGGATGGAACTTTCTCAATGGAGGTGCCGGCAAATGCAGTGCTGCAGTTCTCTGCGATTGGTATGGAAAACCTTAAAGAAACCGTAAACAATCGTAAAGTTATTAATGTAACAATGTCAGAATCAACCGTGTTCCTTGACGAGCTAGTAGTAACCGCGCTGGGTATTAAGAAAGAGAAAAAAGCGCTGGGTTATGCAGTTCAGGACATTAAAGGTGCTGAGATTTTGAAAAACAAGAGCAGCAACGTTATCAACTCTTTGAGTGGTAAAATTGCCGGTGTTAACATTACTCAAAGTAGTGGAGCTGCCGGTGTTGGTGCAAGTATCCTTATCCGTGGCGGTACATCGCTGGAGAGAGACAATCAGCCACTTTTTGTTGTTGACGGTATTATTTATGACAACTCAACTCCAATCGGGGGTAACTCTGGTTTTGACGGTGCTATCAGAACAGCTACTACAAACAGTAACCGTATCATGGATATCAACCCTGAAGATGTTGAGAACATGTCTATATTGAAAGGCCCTGCTGCTGCTGCCCTTTATGGTTCAAAAGCTGCTGCCGGTGTTGTAATCATTACAACTAAGAAAGGTCAGGAAGGAAATGTAAGAGTAGACTTCAGTACTAAATTTGCATCAAGCTGGGTAAACAGACTTCCCGAGCAACAAGATCAATATGGAAGAGGTTACTATGAGCAAACAGGTTTGTTCAACGACTATTCTACTGGATCATGGGGTAAAAAACTTACATCTGCAGATCAAATCTATAACAACATTAAAGATTTCTTCCAGACAGGTACAGTTGTAGACAACAGCTTAAGCGTTTCAGGCGGTAACAAGAATGGTACATTCTATCTTTCTGCTTCACGTTTTGACCAAAAAGGTATTGTTCCTACAACAGGTTATGACAAAACAACCGTTCGTTTTAACGGAGATCAGAAATATGGCAAATTTGCAATTGGTGCAAATGTTTCCTACTCAATAGCAAATACAGACAAGACCCTTACCAGCGGTGGACTTTATGGTTCAGGCGGAACCGGTGCAATGAACTCTGTATACAGATGGGCAAGAACAGAAGATATGACCAAATACCTTAATGCAGATGGTACAAAATACCGTATGTTTGAAGGCAAACAAGTACTTGCAGATGACGTTGAAAATCCTTACTGGATTCTTAACAAAAACGTGCTGAATGATAAAACCAACCGTTTTACAGGAGCTGTAAATGCCAGCTATAAACTTGCCGATTGGTTTAACATCGACTACAGAATTGGTTATGACAACTATTCTACAAACAACTATACTTTCATCGCTCCAAACGGCGCTGTTAAAGAAACTTTCCAAAACGGCAAGCTTTCGGACAGTGACTATATGTATGAATATCTTTCATCAAACTTGATGTTGAATTTCCATAAGACTATTGCCGATTTTGATTTGAATCTGTTACTCGGACAATCTATGGAAGATACCAAAACAAGAACAGAAAGAAGAAACGGTTACAACTTTGCTACAGAAGGTTTCTACAGCTATGAAAATATTGCAGCTGGTGATAAATTCTTCCAGTCTCTTGCTTCTTCAAGAAGACTTATGGGTGTTTATGGTGAGCTTAGAGCTGCTTATAAAAACATTGCATATTTGACAGTAACCAGCCGTAACGACTGGACTTCTACACTTCCTGTTGCAAACAGATCTTATTTCTATCCATCTGTAAGCGGTAGTTTCGTATTTACCGAGCTAATGCCTAAGAGCGACATTTTATCATTTGGTAAAGTACGTGCTTCATGGGCAAGAGTAGGTAAGGACACCGATCCTTATGCTACAGCAACAACTCTTTGGTCGCCAAGAGAATTTTTGTCAGGTGTAGGTACAGGTAATGCATGGACACGTGGTAACCCATATTTGCTTCCTGAAATTTCTGAATCATACGAATTTGGTCTTGAGCTTCGTTTCTTCAAAGGACGTTTAGGCGTTGACTATACATACTATAACAACCAGAGTAAGGACCAGATCACTACTCCACGTTTGAGCCAGACTACAGGTTATATCCTGCTTTCTACCAACGTAGGTCAGATTACCAATAAAGGTATGGAGTTGTCAATCACAGGTAAGCCAATTGAAACTAAAGACTTCTCATGGGATATGGCATTGAACGTAGCAGGAAACAGAGGCCGCGTAAGTGGTTTGTTAACTGGTCAGAATGTTCTTTATGTAACCGATGTTCAAATTGGTAACGCAAAAGCAGCTTCGTTTAACAACGGTCTGTTTATGGGTATTTCAGGTTCTGAGTGGACCAGAGATAAAGATGGCAATGTAATCCTTGATGCGAATACAGGTATGCCAACTTCATCTGGGTTAACTACACTTCAGATTGGTAACAGAGAGCCAACCCTTAGCGGTGGTTTCAACAACAGCTTGCAGTATAAAAACTGGAACTTGTCTTTCCTTCTTGACTTCCGTTTAGGTGGCGATATTTATAACGGTACAGATTACTGGATGACATCACAAGGTATGAGCCTTAGATCACAAGATCGTGAAAGCCTTACTATCAATGGTGTTGTAGACAGTGGTACTAAAGATGCAAACGGAGCAGTAATTTACTCTCCTAAGACATTCACATACGAAGCCGGCAAGATGTATGACATCAAATCCGGAACAAAAATTATCCAGCAATCGGGTGAATATCTTATCAGAAACTACTGGACCTCTTCTTATGCAAATGAATCTGCAAACTATATGACAAACACCAACATTTTACGTTTACGTTCAATTTCTTTGTCATACAACTTGCCTGAAAGAATTATCAAGAGACAGAATATCATTAAGGGAGCATCTGCTACTCTTACCGGATCAAACCTGTTCTTATTGACAAACTATAAAGGAATGGACCCTGAAACAAGTGCTGCCGGTTCGGGAGTTACTGGTTCAAGTTCTGTGGGAATGGACTACTGCGGTGTACCTGCTACAGCAGGATTCTCTGTTGGAATTAACTTAACATTCTAATATCCTAAAAAATTTTAAATGAATTTTGTTATGAAAAAAATATCTCATCTAATTTTAATGGTAATATTAGCATTGAGCCTAAACTCTTGTAGCAAGTGGCTTGATGTTAATGTGGACCCTTCAAATCCAACAAACGTCGTAGCCTCTGTAGCTGCAAGACTTCCATGGATACAGCACGCATACGGATATGCATATGGTAGTGCGTCTGCTACAGCAGCAACTATTACCGGTCATTTGGCAACAGCCAGTACCAATGGTGCTTATGAAACATGGAGCCCGGGTACAGGTGCAGGCCCAACTACACCATATCAACAATGGTTCGTAGATGGAGCATCCAATGTTCAGGACCTTATTACAAAAGCAAAAGCAGAACAAGCATGGCACTACATAGGTGCTGCCCACACTGTTAATGCAATGGGCTTTATCTTACAAGCCGACGTTTATGGTGAAATGCCATATAAAGAAGCCGTAAGTAACGCTCTTGCACCAAAATATGACGATGGAAAGACAATCTATGAAGGCTGTCTTGAAGAACTTGATTCAGCTATCTTTTTCTTCCAGAAAGTACAACCTGCAACTGCAACTCCGCTTAAAGCCGGTGACAACTGGAATGGTGGTGATGTTCAGAAGTGGATTAAACTTTGCTATGGTCTAAAGGCTCGTTGTTATAACAACATGTCTAAGAAATCTGCAATGTACAAACCTGCAGACATCCTTGAAGCAATTTCCAAAGGCCCTCAAAGCAATACCGATGGCACAGTTATCAACCACATCGACAGTGCAAATGACATGGTAGGTGACCCGCTTATTGGCGACCCTTTGAAAACCTCTTTCATATTTGACGTTGCAGCATGGGGCAGCTGGGGAAGAATTGCAAAATGGTATCTTGATTTGCTGGAAAACACATACACAGGCGGTAGCGGTGTAGAAGATCCAAGAACAAGCAAGCTCGTTCCATCTGCACAACACCACATGCAAGTTCCGGACAAAGCAAACCCTGGTCAATTCAAAGATTCAGTTTATTTTGTAAGAACTAAAGGTGTGGACCTCATTAAATCGGATATCAAATTAACCGGTGGTCCTTTAGCTCCTAACTACAACACAACTACTAAAAAATGGTATGTTACAACTTCTAACCCTGCAAGACTGGGCGATACAGCTTACCTTCAAATCAGATCGCTTTGCGCAATGATTGCAGGTGCTGGTTACAACGAAGTTAGTACCCGCACTTGGGGAGACGGTACTGTTATGACAACAGGTACATTCTATTCAAGACCTGATTCACCAACTGATGTTTTGACTTATCATGAAATGTGCTTTATCAAAGCTGAAGTAATGTTTAGACAAGGCAACAAACCTGGTGCGTTAGCAGCTTATAAAGAAGGTGTTAAAGCTCACATGGAATTGATGAATGCCAAACTTAAAACTTGGGCAGGCGACAAACTGAATCCGGACAGAAACCCAATGAAAGATTCGGACATCACTGCATTCCTTGCTAGCCCTGCTATTGCTCAAACAACAACTGAGCTTACTATGGCTAAGATTATGCAACAGAAATTCATCGCAATGTCTTTCACAGTTCAAAACTGGAACGATATGAGGAGATTCAACTATAGCACTCCTGGTGCTTTTGGTGTTGTATATCCCGATTTCGACAGACCTATGGCTTTCTCAAGTACTTCTACCCAGTATTTCCCTGGTGCTTCAAAAACAGACGAAAACTATTGGTTCCGCCGTTTCAAACAGTGCAGCCATGAGATCAACTACAATCAGGAAAGCCTTAAAGCTTCAAACTCTAAAGCTCTTCTTCCTGAAATTTGGTCTGTACCAGTTTGGTGGGACAAAGCTGAATAATCATTTTTAGATTATAATTAATATTGAGGGCATCCGGAATTCCGGATGCCCTTTTTTATATTAACTTTGATGTAAACTTTGTTACACTTAACTTAAAATTTAATCAAAATGTTCGCAAAAGAGGTATACATAAAACGCCGCAAAGAGCTTGCTTCGGGCATTAAGTCGGGAGTTCTTCTTTTCCTTGGCAATTCGGAGGTAGGAATAAATTATTTTGACAACACATACCGGTTCAGGCAGGACTCTTCGTTCCTGTATTTTTTTGGTCTCGACGAACCGGATCTTGCCGCTGTTATTGATCTTGAGAGCGGAGAGGAGATAATCTTTGGCAACGATGTTACAATAGACGACATTATTTGGATGGGCCCTCAGCCCGCAATGAAAGACAAAGGGGCCGAAGTGGGGATTAAGAATATTAAGCCTCTTGGAGAACTTGAGTCATATATTGCAAAGGCAAAAGGTGCCGGAAGAAAAATTCACTTCCTTCCGCCATATCGCTACCACAACCAAATTCAGCTTAACAAACTTCTTGGGATTGATTTTGAAAAGCAGAAAGAACTTGCTTCTGTAGAGTTCATTAAAGGCGTCGTAGCGTTACGCGAGATAAAAGACGAGCACGAAGTGGTCGAGCTGGACAAAGCGGCTAATATCGGCTATATTATGCATTATACCGCCATGAAGATGGCTGCTGTGGGAATGGTTGAACAGGAACTTGTGGGCCTCATGGAGGGAATCGCTATTTCCGGAGGGTCGATGCCATCGTTTCCTATTATTCTTTCCCAAAACGGAGAGACACTTCACAACCACACACACCATCAGATTCTTACAAATGGAAGGCTTTTGGTTATTGATGCCGGTGCCGAGACAACCTCGCATTATGCATCGGACTTCACAAGAACAATTCCTGCAGGAGGCAAGTTCACCCAAAAACAGAGAGAAATCTATTCAATTGTGTCTGCTGCGAACGATTTGGCAATAAGTCTCATTAAACCGGGGATTACATATAAATCCGTTCATCTGGCAGCAGTGAGGCTAATGGCTCAGGGGCTAATAAATCTTGGCCTCATGAAAGGCGATGCCGACGAGGCAGTTGCAGCCGGAGCAGTAGGGCTCTTCATGCCGCACGGCTTAGGACACCAGATGGGTCTTGACGTTCACGATATGGAAGATTTGGGAGAAAATTATGTGGGCTACGATAGCGAACATACGCGCGCAACACAGTTTGGCCTAAAATCTCTGAGGATGGGTAAGCTTTTAAGACCGGGCCATGTTATAACTGTTGAACCGGGATGTTACTTTATTCCTGCTCTCATTGAGAAGTGGAAAAAAGAGGGAACAAACGCATCTTTCATCAACTTTGACAAGCTTAAAGATTACTATACATTCGGAGGAATACGCATAGAAGACGACTCACTTGTTACCGAAAAAGGAAACAGGCTGCTTGGTTCTAAACGACTTCCAAACACACCGGAAACGGTAGAAGCGGAAATGGCCAAATAGTATGACAAAACTTTACCCCCAAAGTTCTGTCCTGAGATATCTGTCCATCCTTCTTGCTGCCGTCCTTTTTATTACCTCGTGTTCCAAAGACGATGTAATACCGCCGCCTGCGGCTAAATCGGATAAAAACGATATCGTCCTTTTCCAGTTTAAAAAAGATTACAACTCGTCTTTAACGGCGAGCGGGTTCTCTTATTATTCCGGTAACCTGATATTTGTGACACTCCCCGAGGGGTCGTCATTAAATGCTTTAAAACCCAGTTTTGAGGTATCTCCAAAAGCAACTCTATCAATAAACGGAGTTGAGCAGCAAAGCGGAGTAACTCAGGGAGATTTTTCCAGTACTGTAACGATTTCTATAAAGTCGGAATCCGGCCTGTCCAAGGAGTATAAAGTGCTCGCTCAGGCAGGGAGGGCAAATCTAGACGAACTCATATACAGCTTTATGAAAAGATATTCCATTCCAGGGATATCCTATGCAATAACCAAAGACGAAGCAATTATATACAAATCGGGACTGGGCTTTGCTTCGGTTGAAGGAGGTGAAAGAACAAGGCCCGACCATCTTTTCCGCCTGGCAAGTGTATCCAAGCAATTTACATCCCTTTGTATTTTAAAGCTTGTAGAAGAGGGCAAACTCTCTCTGGGCAGAAATGTTTTTGGCGCAGGAGGGGTTCTGGCAAGCGAATTTCCAAACGTAACGGCAATGGCATCAAGGGTTACAGTGCGTTCTTTGCTGGAACATACAAGCGGTTGGATAAGCGATCCCGATCCAATGTTTACTACCTCTTTCAAGGGGCAGACTCTTGACCAGAGGATAGCGTTTGTTCTTAATTCGGTTCAATACGAGCCGGGTACCAAGCACTCCTATTTTAATATGGGATTTGGAATTTTGGGGAAAGTGATTGAAAAGATTACGGGAAAGGGCTACGAAACCTACCTAAAGGAGGTTCTGGCCACAGCCGGAGTAACAGATATTCATATTGGCGGAAACAGGAGCCAGAGGCGCGCGAACGAGGTTGTATACTATTCTCAGAACGGAACAGACGGATATGGGAACGAAATGGACGTAATCGCTGCTGCGGGTGGGGTTATAGCCTCTTCCGAACAAATGATGAAGCTAATGTTCCATATAGACGGCCGCTCCAAGATTCCTGATATTATTTCGGCCCAGACAAGGCAAACCATGCTCACGGCATCATCGGCATACAACAGATATGCATTGGGCTGGAGGCTCAACCATTCTTTCTATCCGGGGTCGTTTTACCATTCCGGAAATCTTGCCGGAACTGCCTCTATGTGGGTAATGGGTAATGATGGGACAAACTGCGTGGTGCTTTGCAATTCAAGGTCTTATATAGATGGGTTTGACGATGAGATGTATGCTTTGCTAAGAGATATACTCAATTTAGCTTCGGCCACAAGCTGATATAGTTCGCTAAGAATCATTGCCGTTGCACCCCATACAAAATAGTCTTCGATGACAAATCCGGGAGCGTCTACAAACTCTCCCGGCAATGTCTCCAATCTTCTTATTTCAGATGAATCCGGGTCGAACATCCGGATTTCTATTTCCCGGTATTCTACAACCTCCCTCGGGTCCATTTCAAAACGCAGTTCCTCTTTTGCCACAGCCAGAACAGGGTATATGCTAAAATTGCTTGGCGGGATGTAAATATGGCTCAGCCGGCAAATGGTTTCGGTATGTTCTCTTTTTATTCCAAGCTCTTCAAAGGCCTCGCGATATGCAGTGTCTATAATGTTCTTGTCCTCTTTTTCCCATTTGCCGCCCGGAAAAGCAATTTGCCCGGAGTGAACACCTTCATAGGTATTCCTTCTGATTAACACTACCCGCCAATCCATGAGAGAAGTGGCTGCGGCATTGTTTGCCGGAATGAGTAAAACAAGAACGGCAGAGTCGCGGGGGGGCCCCCGGGGGCCGCTCTCTGCCGCATAATCTGCAACTCTCTGCACCGGGGCCATTCTTACATGGGCCTTCTTCCCGGGGAGGTCGTTCAAAGTCATTGGACTGGTTATTATTCGTTAATGCCCGAGCGGTTTAGCATAAATGCCCACTCAAAAGCAGTTTCCTTTATCCTGTCGTATCTTCCTGTTGCTCCGCCATGTCCCGAATCCATGTTTGTATATAACAATACAATATTGTTGTCGGTTTTGAGCGACCTTAGTTTTGCAACCCATTTTGCAGGTTCGTGGAAACCAACCTGAGAGTCGTTCAACCCGCCAGTGGCAAGAATATTAGGATAGTTTTGTGCAGTTACGTTCTCATAAGGAGCGTAAGAGAGCATGTATTTGTAATACTCTTCTTCGTTTGGATTACCCCACTCTTCGTACTCCTGGGTTGTGAGTGGCAGAGAAGTGTCGAGCATAGTATTAATAACATCTACGAAAGGAA
>Ga0316605_10000642_pt1 | contig 23159 bp, 14 predicted proteins | sample OWC_soil_day20_n_FD_207666 | JGI IMG/M metagenome (GOLD analysis project Ga0316605, IMG submission 207666) | Wetland soil microbial communities from Old Woman Creek delta, Ohio, United States - OWC_soil_day20_noCT | ecosystem: Environmental > Terrestrial > Soil > Wetlands | place: USA: Ohio...
AACGGCCAGCCGCGCCAAGAGCGCCTTCGTAGCCAACATGAGCCACGAGATCCGCACCCCGATGAACGCCATCATGGGCCTCACCCACCTGGCCCAGCGCGACACCACCAATCCGGTCCAGCGCGAACGGCTGAGCAAGGTCGCCCATGCGGCGCAACACCTGCTGTCGATCATCAACGACGTACTCGACATCTCCAAAATCGAAGCCGGCAAGCTGCAACTGGAGAAGACCGAGTTCTCGCTGGTCCATCTCTTCGAAACTGCCCGCAGCCTGATTACCGAACGGGCCGAGGCCAAGAGCCTGCCGGTCGACTGCGAAATCGACCCCGATTTGCCCAGCGTGCTACGCGGCGATCCGCTACGCATCCAGCAAATTCTGCTCAATTTCCTGTCCAATGCTGTCAAATTCACCGAAACCGGTCGCATCACGCTGGCCGCCCGGCTGATCCACAGCAATGGTCAGGGCTGCTATATCCGTTGCGAAGTCCGCGACAGCGGCATCGGCATGAGTCCGGAAGTCCAATCCCGCCTGTTTACCCCCTTTGAGCAGGCCGACAGCTCGACCACCCGCCGTTACGGCGGCACCGGCCTCGGCTTGGCCATCAGCCGCCGGCTGGCCGAAGCGATGGGCGGCGCCATCGGCGCCAGCAGCGCCCCAGGCCAGGGCAGCGTCTTCTGGTTCACCGCCTTGCTCGAAGTCGCCGCGCCCGGCTCCCAACCCGCCCCGCTCAAGCTGATCCGCGGCGCCGGCGAGCAGGAACTGGCGGCCACCCGCAGCGGCGCCCGCATCCTGCTCGCCGAAGACAACCAGATCAACGAAGAGGTCGCCACCGACCTGCTGATCGGCGCCGGCCTGCTGGTCGACGTCGCCCGCGACGGCGCCGAGGCCGTCGACATGGCCAGCCGCGCCAACTACGACCTGATCCTGATGGACATGCAGATGCCGGTCATGGACGGTCTGGAAGCGACCCGCCGGATTCGCGCCCTGCCCGGCCACGCAAGCGTTCCCATCCTGGCCATGACCGCCAACGCCTTCGACGAAGACCGTGCCGCCTGTCTCGATGCCGGCATGACCGACCATGTCGCCAAACCGGTCGACCCGGAGACCCTGTTCGCCGCCCTGCTGCACTGGCTGCCGGAAAACGGGCAGCCGGCGAGCGAGGCGCCCGCAGCGCCGCTGCCGGTCGCACCGGTCGACGACACCGCCCTGCGCGCACAACTCGCCGACCTCCCGGGGCTCGATGTCGATTTCGGACTGAAGTCGGTACGCGGTCGCCTGGCCAGCTATTGGCGCCTGCTCGGCAAGTTTGCCCAATCGCATGCCGGCGATTTCGCCCTGATTCGGGAAAAACTGGCCAACCAGCAGCCCGACGAAGCACTGCGCCTGGCCCATTCGCTGAAAGGTGCGGCCGGCACGCTCGGGGCCGTCGCCGTCCAGCAGGCCGCCGCCGCTCTTGAAGCCGCCCTGCGCCAGCAGGCTGCCCCGGACGAAATCGACAAGCTGACCGATACCACCGCCCGCCTCTACGCCAACCTGTGCCATGCCTTACCCGTCTTGCCGGAGCAGGACGACGATGCGAGCCAGGTCGACCTGGCGGCTCAGGCCGGCATCGTCGCCCAATTGCGCGAACGCCTGCTGTCTGGCGACATGAGCGCCCAGACGCTGGCCAACACCCATCGTCCGACGCTGCATCGCCTGCTCGGCGAACGCTTCGGCGTCTTCGCCAAACTGCTCGACGCCTTCGATTTCGAAGCCGCCCTGCAATTGCTCGATGAAGCCGGCGACCGGCAGGCGCCGCGCGACGCCTGAGGCAACGGATCATGGCGGCCCCCTTACCCGATCCGACACCGCCCCGCTGGCTCTGGCTGGCGCTGGCCGGCATTCTGACCGCGATTGCCGGCGGCGGTTACGCCTATTACCACAGCGAAGGCCAGCGTCAGCGCCAGCAGATCGGCGAACAGCTGACCGCCATTGCCCAGCTCAAGACCCGCCAGATCGAGGAGTGGCGACGGGAACGCCAGAGCGACGGGCAGGTGCTGGCCGACAATCGCCAATTCGCCCAGGCCGTCGAGCACTGGCTGGCCTCCGGCAAGGCCGTTCCGTCGGACATCGCCAGCTACCTCGCCTCGCTGGGTCGAAACTATCGCTATCCGGAGATCTGGTTGCTGAATCCTGAGGGGCGGCTGCGTTTCAGCTTGAGCGGCAACGCCGACGCCCTCGACGGCCCCATCGCGCAGGCCATTGAGCTTGCCGCCCATACCCAGCAGCCAGTAATGACCGATCTGCATACCGATGGCGATGGCCTACCCCCGCATATCGACGTCGTCGTCCCCCTGCACCTCGATCTTGAGCCAGTCGGCACGGTCGTCCTGCGCATCGACCCCCGGGATTTTCTCTATCCGACCTTGCAAAGCTGGCCGGTTCCGTCCACCACGGCCGAAACCCTGCTCGTACGCCGCGAAGGGGAGCAGGTGCTGTTTCTCAACGAACTGCGCCACCAGCCGAATTCGGCTTTCCGTCTGCGCCTGCCGTTCAGCCGCAAGGACTTGCCGGCCGTGCAAGCCATCGTTTCCCCGAGTAACGACCTGCTCGACGGCCTCGACTATCGCGACCAGCCAGTGCTGGCGACCGCCCGCCACTTTCCCGACGCCCCATGGGTGCTGATCGCCAAGATCGACCGGGCCGAAGCCCTGGCGCACTGGCAAACCACCGCACAGCTGATCGTCGGCCTGACCGGCGGTCTGCTGCTGGCCACGGCCGGCCTCTTCCTGGCCATCCACCGCGGCCGCGGCTTGCAGCGATTCCGCACCTTGCTGGCGGCGGAAGCTGCCAGCCGCGCCATCCAGAAACGTTTCCAGATCGCCTTCAATGCCAGCCCGCTATCGACGTCGATCGCCCGCGTCGATGACGGTCGTTTTGTCGACATCAACGACAACTACCTGCGCGATTTCGGCTGGAGTCGCGCCGAAGTGGTCGGCAAGACCTCGGTCGATATCGGCCTTTGGCCGGACCCCGAACTGCGGCGGGCCTGGATCGAGGCCCTGCGGCAAAGCGGCACCCTGCTCAACCATCAGACGACATGGAACGACCGCTGGGGCAAGGCGCATCAGGTCGAAATCTCGGCTGCCCTCATCGACATCGACGGCACGCCGCACGTCCTGGCCTACATCACCGACGTCACCGAACGCAATCGCAACCTGCTCGAACTGGCCCAATACCGGCGCCGCCTGGAAGCCATGGTCGGCGAACGCACCTTCGAACTGGGCGTCGCCAAGGAACAAGCCGAACGGGCCAACCGGGCGAAAAGTGCCTTCCTGGCCAACATGAGTCACGAAATCCGGACGCCGCTCAACGCGGTGATCGGCATGGCCTACCTGATGCGCCGCAACACCGAGGACCCCGGCCAGCTCGACCGCCTGCGCCATATCGAGGATTCGGCCCGCCACCTGCTGGGGGTCATCAACGACATCCTCGACATCTCGAAGATCGAAGCCGAGAAACTCAGCCTCGAGGAAAGCGACTTTGCCGTTGCCAGCGTACTCAGCGAGGTGCTGGACATGATCGAGTACCGTGCCCGCGACAAGGGCTTGCAACTCAACGCCGAACTCGACCCGGCTATCCCGCCGTCGCTGCGCGGCGACCGCAAACGCCTGCAACAGATCCTGCTCAACTTCCTGTCCAATGCTGTCAAATTCACCGAGCACGGCAAAATCGGCCTGCGCGCCGAACTGCTCGAACGCCACACGGACAACGTGCTGCTCCGCTTCTCGGTCGAAGATAGCGGCATCGGCATCGACCCGCTGACCCTGGCCCGCCTGTTCCGCCCCTTCGAGCAGGCCGACAGCAGCACCACCCGACGCTACGGCGGTACCGGCCTGGGCCTGGCGATCAGCCGCCAACTGGCCCGCCTGATGGGTGGCGATACCGGCGTAGACAGCACGCCCGGCCAGGGCAGCACTTTCTGGATGACGGCCCGCCTGCCGATTGCCGACACCCTGCCGGAAATCCCGTCGCCTGCGGTCCACGCCGATCTGGAGGCGGAAATCCGGCACACCCGCCGGCAGGCCCGGGTGTTGCTGGTCGAAGACGACCCGATCAATCGGGATGTAGCCTGGCAGATGCTCGCCCAGGTCGGCCTCACCCCCGACCTCGCCAGCAACGGCGAAGAAGCCGTGCAACGGGCGATCGCCCAGCCCTACGACCTGATCCTGATGGACATGCAGATGCCGGTCCTCGACGGTCTGGAAGCCGCTCGACGGATTCTCACCCTCCCCGAGCGCGCCGGCACGCCCATCGTTGCCATGACCGCCAATGCATTCGGCGAGGACCGCGAGGCTTGCCAGGCGGCCGGCATGGTCGGCCATATCGCCAAGCCGGTGGCCCCGGAAGTGCTCTACGCCACCCTGCTGCGCTGGCTGCCGGCAGGCGACGACACCCCGGCCGAGCCCCCGGCGGAAGCCGGCATCGCTCCCCCGGCCGCCCGCCTGGAAGGCCTGTCCGGCCATCCGGAAATCGATACTGCTGCCGGCTTGAGCCGCCTGCGGGGCGGCAGCGGCAAATACCTCGACCTGCTCGACAAATACGCACTTCATCACGCCGAAACCGGCAACGAAATCGCCAACCTGCTGGCTGCCGATCGTTTGCCGGAAGCCGAACGCCTGGCCCATGCGCTCAAAGGCGCCGCCGGCTCGCTTGGCCTGCCGCTCGTCGCCACGGCCGCCGCCGAACTGGAACAGGCCCTGCACACGCAGCAAGCCGGCGCAACGCTGCTCGCCCTCGCCAGCGCCTTGCAGGAAGCGCAAAATCGGACGCTCGGTATCCTGCAACATACCCGGGAAACTCTCTGAATATGTCGAAAGAACGCGAAACCATCCGGCAACTGCGCGCCCTCGTCGCCCAGCGCACGGAAGAACTGGCTGCCGCCCGCCTGGCCGCGGAAAGCGCCAGCCGGGCCAAAAGCGCCTTTATCGGCAACCTGTCGCATGAAATTCGCACGCCGATGAACGCCATTGTCGGCCTGACCTGGATGCTGCAAGAGCAGGCCAGCGACCCGGAACTAAAAGCCAAGCTGCAACAGGTCAGCAACGCCACGCAACAACTGCTGGCGGTCATCAATGACCTGCTGGACATTTCGCGCATCGAATCCGAACAATTGCTGCTCGAACCGCTCGATTTCGACCTGCGTCAGGTCATCAACCACCTGATCGCCAACCATGGCGGCAAGGCGGCACAAAAAGGCCTGGCCTTCCCGGTTGACCTGCCGCCTCGCCTGCCAGCCTTGCTGCGCGGCGATCCGGTGCGTATCGGGCAGATTCTCGGCAATTTCATCAGCAACGCGATCAAATTCACCCAGCAAGGCTCGGTGCGCCTGAGCATCGAACTCCAACCGACCAGCGATGCCGGTGCCATCGTGCTTTACGCTGCCGTCACCGACAGCGGCATCGGCATTCCCGACGAGCAACGCACCGGTTTGTTCCAGCCCTTCGAGCAGATCGAACACTCGACCAAGCGCCGCTTCGGTGGCACCGGCCTCGGCCTGGCCATCAGCAAACGCCTGGCCGACATGATGGGCGGTGAAATCGGCGTCAGCAGCCAACCTGACCGGGGCAGCATTTTCTGGGTAAAAATTCCGTTGACCGTAGTCGCCCCGGCCCTCGTCGAGACCGAGTCCCCAGCCACCGATCAGCCGGTGGCAACGGCCGAGGCCATCGACTGGAAGCGGGTCGAGGAAATCCTGCTCGGTCTGGAAAACCTGCTCGCCGAAGACGACATCCAGGCCCTGACCTTGTGGCACGACATGGCTCCCCTGCTCCGTCCGGCCCTGGGCGCAAAAAGTACCAGACTGGCAGACGAATTGACCCGCTACAGCTTCGATGTGGCGCTGGACATCGTGCGCGAAATTCTGGCCGGGCTACCCAAAGCCTGAACGCAGGGGTGCGGCAAATTGCCGCAGGACAAGCCGGGCGGAAAGACGCTCAAATCGCGCATAATTCCGGCCATGCCACTCCTTGACTGCACGACCGACGGAAGCGAACACCTGGCCAACCTGCGCCGCCTGGTCGCCAGCCGCTGGGCGGTGCTCGGCGTCACCGCCGGCCTGACCCTGCTGGCTCCCGATCTGCTCGACCTCGCCCTGCCGCAATTCCCCATCCTCGCCGTCCTGGCCATCGTCGCCCTGTTCAACGGGATAGCCCAATGGCGCCTGCAGCGGGCCAGCACGGCCACGGCCATGGAGCTGTTCAGCCAGTTGCTGGTCGACATCGCCGCCTTGAGCGCCCTGGTCTTCTTCAGCGGCGGCGCCACCAACCCGCTGGTCTCGCTGCTGCTGCCACCGGTTGCCATCGCCGCGCTGACCCTGCCGCTACGCTGCGTTGTCGCGGTCGGGGCGGTCGCCATCGGCGCCTATTCACTGCTGATGATTTTCTACATTCCGTTGCCGATGCCCGATGCCACCCGTGCCACCCGCCTGCACCTGATCGGCATGTGGCTGACCTTTGCCGTGTCGACCCTGATGATTGCCGGCTTCGTCGTGCGCATGACTGCCCTGATCCGCCAGCGCGATGCCGAACTGGCCGCCGCCCGCGAACAAGCCTTGCGCGACGAGCGGGTGATGGCCATGGGCACCCTGGCCGCCGGCGCCGCCCATGAACTCGGCACGCCGCTCGCCACCATGGCTTTGCTGGCCGGCGAGCTGGCCAACGACGCCACCTTGACGCCGGCCGCGCGCGAAGACATCGCCCTGCTCCGCCGGCAAATCGGCGTCTGCAAGGAAATCATCACCGGACTGTCGCGCCGGGCCGGCGCCGAACGCCTGGAAAATCCGCCGCTCCAGCCGGTCGACCGCTGGCTCGACCAGGTGCGCCAGCGCTGGCACGCCGTCCGTCCGCAAGCCGGCAGTCGCCTGATCCTCGACAGCGAGCCCCCCCCACCGTCGATCACCGCCGATCCTCGCCTCGAACAAGCCGTGCTCAACCTGCTCAACAATGCCGCCAGAGCCTGCCCGACGCCGCTGGAAATTCACTTGGGCTGGGACAAGTGCGACATCGCCATCGCCATCCGCGACCATGGTCCCGGTTTTCCGCCGGCCGTCCTTGAACAGGGCGGCCTGGCCAGTTTTCCCGCCCATGCCGGCGGCAGCGGCATCGGCTTGATGCTCACCCGCTCGGCCATCGAACAACTGGGTGGCCGCCTGACGCTCAGCAACCCCGACGACGGCGGGGCGCTGGCCCGTATCGAAATCCCTCACGCCACGCCATGAACAAACTCACTCTGGTTATCGACGACGACCCCAGCTTTAACGCCATCCTGGTCCGCACACTGGAACGGCGCGGCCAGCCCGCCCTCGGCGCGCAGGATGCCGAGCAGGCCCAGGCCCTCGCGGCTCGCCACTTGCCGAGTCGCATCGTGCTCGATCTCAACCTCAACGGCAGTTCTGGCCTGGCGCTGATCCCCGAACTGTTGCGACTCAATGCCGCCAGCCGCATCGTCGTGCTGACCGGCTACGCCAGCATCGCCACCGCCGTCGATGCGATCAAACTGGGGGCCGTGCAGTATCTGGCCAAACCGGTCGAGATCGAGGCCATCCTGGCCGCCTTCGAGCACGACGAAGGCCCCGACCTCGACACCGCTCCCTCCGACGAACCGCTGTCGGTCGACCGCCTGGAATGGGAACATATCCAGCGCGTCCTCAACGAGAACGACGGCAATATCTCGGCCACCGCCCGCGCCTTGAAGATGCACCGGCGCACCCTGCAGCGAAAACTGGCCAAACGACCGGTCAAAACCTAAATTCCTCTGGAATAAATGCTTGGTCTGGCGCCTAATTTGCTATAAACCATAGAGGAATAGCTAATAGATCGCAGCCCATGCTGAATGAGCGCTTCACCAACGCAATGCAATCCAGGCCTGGCCGTCTGGTGCTGGTCGCCACGCTGCTCGCCATCCTTGCCGCCGTCGCGGTTCGGCTTGGCCTGCCCGGCGGCGGAACCGGAAATCCGGCCCTCGGGGTGATCTTCGAGATATTCTCGGTCATCGTCGGCTGCATGATCGCCGCCCTGGTCTGGGAAAGCCGCGATCACCGCAGCCGCGGTTCCCTGCTACTCGGCTGCGCCTTTCTCGCCGTCGCCTGGCTCAGTCTCGCCCACCTGCTCTCCTATCCAGGCATGCCGCCCTTCTTCACGCCAAGCAGCCTGGACAAGGCTGCCGGTTTCGGCCTCGCCGCCCGCTTGACCGCAGCTCTGGCTCTCTTGCTGTTTGCCCTGCGCGGCGCCCAGCCAAAGCCCGCCGAGCCAAAACATGGCCCTTGGTTGCTGGCCGCCAGCCTTGCCTACTGCTTCGGATTCACCTGGCTGTTGCTGGCCCACCCCGAAATCGCCCCGGCCAGCCCGCTCTGGAACGCCGCCAGTTCGGTGCTGATGCTGCTCGCCGGCGGTGGGGCAGCGTTGCTTAGCCGCCGTTTCGTCAGCCATCGCCATCCCTTCGACATCTGGCTGGCCGCGGCCGCCTGGATCATGCTGCTGGCCGAGTCCTTCGGTGCAATCGGCTGGGCCGACCCCGGCCCGCACGACCTGCCCGCCCATGCCTTCAAGGCCCTGGCCTACCTGCTGATTTACCGTGCCATGGTCGTGCACATCGTCCATCAACCCTACGCGCGCCTGGCCGCCGAATCCAGTCGCAACCGGAGCATTCTGGAAACCTCGCTCGACGGCATTCACCTGATCGACCTAGAGGGCAAGGTCATCGACAGCAACCCGGCCTTTGCCGAAATGCTGGGCTATAGCCCGGAGGAAATCCGTCGTCTGCACGTCGCGGACCTCGAAGCGGAGGGCGGCCCGAGCGAAATCGCCGCCGTCATCGAGCGCCTGTGCCAGGGCGAATCGAATGCGCTGTTCGAAACCCGCCTGCGCCGCAAGGACGGCAGCCTGATCGATGCCGAAATCGCCATCAGTCTGGCCCGCTTGCCGGATCGGCAATTCCTGGTCGTCGTCGCGCGCAATCTGGCCGACCGCAAGGCCAAGGACAGCCTGCGCCTGGCCGGCGAAGTCTTCGAACACGCCCACGTCGGCCTGCTGATTACCGATGCCGACGCTCGCATCGTCGAGCTCAACCCGACAGCCAGCGAAATCACCGGCTACGACCGCGCCGAAATGCTCGGCCAGCGCCCCTCGGTACTCAAGTCCGGCCGCCACGACGACAATTTCTACCAGGAAATGTGGGCTTCGCTCCTCGCCAAGGGATTCTGGAGCGGCGAAATCTGCAACCGGCGCAAGAATGGCGAGTTGTACTACGAATTGCTGTCGATTACCGCCATCCGCAACCGCGCCGACCGCCACGTCAATTACCTGGCGGTCTTCTCCGACATCACCGGACGCAAGCTGGCCGAGGACCGGATGCGCGAAATCGCCCACTTCGACGCCCTGACCGGTCTGCCCAACCGCCTGCTGCTGGCCGACCGCCTGAACCAGGCCATTGCCCACAGCCAGCGTAGCGACAAGCTGCTGGCCATCTGCTTCCTCGACCTGGATGGATTCAAGCAGATCAACGACAGCCTCGGCCACGAAGCCGGCGACCTGCTGCTCAAGGAGGTTGCCATCCGCCTGCAAGCCATGCTGCGTGGCAGCGACACCGTGGCCAGGCTCGGCGGCGACGAGTTCGTCATGCTGATTTCCGGCCTGGCTTCGGAAGAAGAATGCTGCCTGGCCCTCGACCGGGTTTTACACAGCATCGCCACTCCTTATGCCCTGGTCGGTGACACCTTGTCCGAGCTCAGCGTCAGCATCGGCGCAACCCTCTATCCGGCCGACGCCTCCGACCCCGACACCCTGCTGCGCCATGCCGACCACGCCATGTACGCGGCCAAGCAGGCCGGCAAGAACTGCTACCAGTTGTTCGATGCCCACATGGAACAACGTCTGCAAGCCCGCCACGACACCCTGCGGCGGGTCGCGCGCGGCCTGGCCGCCGGCCAGTTCCAGCTCCATTACCAACCCAAGGTGGATTACCGCAGCAATACCGTGGTCGGCGTCGAGGCGCTGATCCGCTGGAACCACCCCATCCTCGGCAAGCTGACCCCGAACGAATTCCTGCCGCTGCTCGAAGACGACGATCTGGCCCTCGAACTCGGCGAATGGGTGTTCCGCGAAGCGATTCGCCAGGGCTGTCAGTGGCACGGCGAGGGCATCGACCTGTGCATCAGCGTCAACGCCTTCCCACGCCAATTGCAACGCCCGAACTTTCCCGAGGTCGTGGCCCGGGCGGTCAGCGAGGTATGGCCGACGCTGCCGGCCGGCCAACTGATGATCGAAATCACCGAGAGCGCCGCCCTGCGCGAACTCGACAGCGTCCAGAAAGCCATTCAGGAATGTCGCCAACTGGGCATCGCCTTCTCGCTGGACGACTTCGGTACCGGCTACGCCTCGCTCAGCTATCTGCGCCAGCTCACCGTCGACGAACTCAAGATCGACCAATCCTTCGTCCGCGACATGTTGAGCGATGCCGAGGATCTGTCGATCATCAACGGGCTGATCGGCCTGGGTAACGCCTTCAACCTCAAGGTCATCGCCGAGGGGGTCGAAACCGATGCTCATATCCAACGCCTGCTCGAACTCGGTTGCGACATCATGCAGGGCTACGGCATTGCCCGCCCAATGCCCGCCGCGCAACTCCTCGCCTGGCTGCAGGAATTTTCGAATCACTCCACCGGAAGATAGACATGACCGCCATTTACGACCCGATTGAATGGAACGACAGCCTGCTGACGGGCGTTGACGAAATCGATCGCCAACATCGCATCCTGGTCAACTCAATCAACGAGGCCAATGTGCGCCTGATGGAAGATCACGATATCGCGCTGATAGAACAAATCACCAAGGATTTGCTCAGCTACGCCATCTATCACTTCGAAACTGAAGAAGATCTGATGCGGGAATACGGCTACAACGCCGAATCGGCTGCCGATAACGAATTGCACCTGAAGCAGCACCGCGAATTCTCGGCGCAGGTCGTCGCCGTTCGCGACGGCCTGCGCGACGGCAAGAGCATTTCCCGCGAAGACCTGTTGGCTTTCCTCAACGGCTGGCTGGTTAACCACATCATGAACACCGACCAACGCCTCGGTGAATTCATCAGGCAAAAACGCACCGCCTGAAATCCTAGCAATCGCTCAATGCCACCAGCAAGTCGGCGTACCAGGCGCAGTTCAGGCCGAGCGCTTCATCCTGCTCCAGATCGCGGCTGCCGACATCGAGCCTGGCCGAATGCACGCCGAGCAACAGCCATGGCAAATCGCCATGCTCCACCCCGGGCTGGGCGATACGCATGACCACCGGTGCACCGCTGCTTCCCCGGTGAGTGCGGGCATCGGTCAGGAAATAGCCCTCGCCCTGAAAACGCAAGCCGAAGGAAGAGGCAACGATCGCCTGCCTGACCACCGGCATGTGGTGCAGCGAGTCGTGAAAGCCGAGCGGAAAGCCGACCACCAGCAACGAGGCACCTACCTCGACCTGCTCAAAACTGCCGAGCAGATGCCGTGGCGTAAAAGCCCGGTAGACGGCGGTCGCGGGCAAGGCGGAACGCTCGATTTCGAGCAGGGCCACGTCGACCTCCCCGGCCCGGTCCGCGCCTTGGCGCCACAGACTCTGCCCGTTGCGGTACAGGGGGATCGACAAGGCGGTGGATTCGGCGAGGTTATCCGGATTGACGTGCAACTCGATCTCGATGCGATCCGGAAAATGCCGACTCGACTCGTCGAACAGGACATGCCGACTAGTGACCAGGAACAGCCTTTCATCGCGCGCGAAAAAAAAGCCGCTGGCGTTGGTCAACCGCAACTGCCGATTGAAGGTACAGATACGTGCCGCAGTAAGGAGAATGGTTTCGATCATGTACCGGTTTTGTCTACAAGATTGCCACAGGGAATCTGAACTGCCAGGCGCCTGGCCGCATGGGCCGACGATAAGCTGACCGAGCATAGCACCGGTGCCGCCCGGCGGCATTCTTTACATAAATTCGCAAACGGCCCGGCACTTGCCGCGACAAGGCCGACCGCGCAGCGGTTTGCCCGCTCGCAGCGAGCCCGCGCTTGACGATTGGCGTGCCAGATGTTCGAATCCGCCGCTCACCGCGTACTGAAGACCAGAATATGAAACCCGGCTCAAACACGCCTCTAGCCGTCGAAGCCGGAAAACTCGATGGAAAATAAAAAAGCGCCCCGCAAGGCGCTTGATTATTCGACGCTGGCGGAGAGGGTGGGATTCGAACCCACGGTACCTTGCAGTACGCCTGATTTCGAATCAGGTACATTCGACCACTCTGCCACCTCTCCGCAGCGGCCGGCATAATAACACAACGGATGTTCGCTATCAAAAGACTCTTACTACTCGGCCTCGTTTTTTTTCTCGCCGCCTGCGGGGAATGGTCGCTTACGCCGCTGCCCTTCCCGACACCGGCCCAGCACGATCTGGTCGTCCTGATCCGTCCCGGTCCGCTGACCTATACCAACGACGACAGCGGCAACGCCGGCGGCCTGGAACACGATCTGATCGAAGCTTTTGCCCAGGAACTCGGCGTCGCGGTGAAATACATCGTCGCCACCCCGGAGGAAATGGCCAGCCGTCTCGACAGCAGCCGCTACCATATTGCCGCGGCCTGGCTGTCGCCGGAGGACGGCGAGCAAAATCCGGCCAGCCCGGCCATTTTCCTGTCACACGACGTACTGACTCAGAACGACGCTTCGCTGCCGCTGACCGACCTGGCTCAGCTCGCCGGCAAGACCGTGCATGCCATGGCCGGCTCGCGCCAGGCGGCCACCCTGCGCCGACTGGCGCAAACGCTGAACGACCTTGAGATCGTCGAAGTCGGCGAAGGCGACATCCTCGACCTGCTGGAAGCGCTCGCCAACGGCAAGGTGGATTACGTGGCCATGGACAGCCATCTGGAAGACATTGCCAGCCAGTTTTTCCCGAACCTGGACACTTCCCTGAAGCTCTCCGAGGAGAAGCCGATCGTCTGGCGCTTCGGCAACCACCCCAATGCCGAACTGGTGGCCAGAGCCCGCGAATTCATCGAGCGCATCCAGCTCGACGGCACGCTGGCCCGCCTGGAAGAACGCTATTTCGGGCACGTCCGCCGGCTGGAGCAGGAGGACGTGGTCAAATTTCTGGGCGAGATCGAAACGACCCTTCCGCGCCTGCGCGAATATTTCCAATCGGCGGAGACCGTCAGCGGCATCGACTGGCGGCTGATCGCCGCCATCGCCTATCACGAGTCGCATTGGGATCCAAATGCCACCAGCCGGACCGGCGTGCGCGGCATCATGATGCTGACCGAGGAAACCGCCGACCGCATGGGGGTGAGCAATCGTCTCGACGCCCGGGAAAGCATCCTGGCCGGGGCTCGCTACCTGGCCCTGCTCAAGGAACAACAAGCCGCCGAGATCGCCGAACCCGACCGCACCTGGCTGGCGCTGGCCGCCTACAACATCGGCCCCGGCCATTTCGGCGCCGCCCGCCGGCTGGCCAAGCTGCTCGGCGCCGACGACCGGAGCTGGTTTGAAATGAAGCGCATCCTGCCCCTGCTCGCCCTGCCGAAATACTATCAGCGCATCAAATCGAGCCGGGCACGTGGCGGCGAAGCGGTCATCCTGGTCGAGAACATCCGCAGCCATTACGACATCCTGCTGCGCAACGAGCGCGCCTCCACCTTCGCCGCCGGCAAAGGCAGCATGGCTGGCAAACTGGGCAGTGGTAGCGGCCTGAAACTGAAGCGCCAATGAACAATCCCCGCCGTGGCGGGGATTGTTCAGATCGAGTCGAGGCTTGAATCAGCCGAGTGCTTCAAGCTTTTCCAGGCCGCCCATGTACGGCCGCAGCACGGCCGGAATGGTTACGCTGCCGTCGGCCTGCTGATTGTTTTAGCTCCGGCCGCGCCTTCGGCGCTTAACACGCGCGATGCGCGGTTAGCCTGCGCTGAAACAATCAGCGCGCAGCTTCGATAACCTCCAGCCCGCCCATGTAGGGCCGTAACACCACAGGCACCGTCACGCTGCCGTCGACGCGCTGATTGTTTTCCAGAATCGCCACCAGCGTGCGGCCGACGGCCAGACCGGAGCCATTCAAGGTGTGGCACAACTCGGGCTTGTTCTTGTCGTTGCGGAACCGGGCCTGCATACGGCGCGCCTGGAAGGCGCCGAAGTTGGAGCACGACGAAATTTCGCGGTAGGTGTTCTGGGCCGGCAGCCAGACCTCGAGATCGTAGGTCTTGGCGGCGGAAAAGCCCATGTCGCCGGTACACAGCGCAACGCGGCGGTAGGGCAATTCGAGCTTTTCCAGGATGATTTCGGCGTGCCGGGTCAGCGCCTCGTGGGCTTCGGCCGACTGATCCGGATGCACCACCTGCACCAACTCGACCTTGTCGAACTGGTGCTGACGGATCATGCCGCGCACGTCGCGCCCGCCGGAACCAGCTTCGGAACGGAAGCACGGCGTGTGGCAGACGAATTTCAGCGGCAGCGCCTCGGCGGCGAGGATTTCGTCGCGCACGATGTTGGTCACCGGCACTTCGGCGGTCGGGATCAGGTAGAGCGGGTCCTGATCGCCGCGCAGCACCTTGAACAGGTCTTCCTCGAACTTCGGCAACTGGCCGGTGCCGTGCAGGCTGGCCGCGTTGACCAGGTAGGGCGCGTACAGTTCGGTGTACCCGTGGTCGGCCGTGTGCGTATCGAGCATGAACTGGGCAAGCGCCCGGTGCAGGCGGGCCAGGCCGCCCTTCAACAACGAGAAGCGCGAACCGGCGATCTTGGCGGCGGTGGTGAAGTCGAGTTGGCCGAGCTGCTCGCCGACATCGGTGTGATCCTTGACCGGGAAATCGAAAACGCGCGGCGTGCCCCAGCGCTTGATCTCGACATTGCCGCTTTCGTCGCTACCGACCGGCACCGACTCGTCCGGAATATTGGGCAACGCGGCCAGGATGGCATTGAATTTTTCCAGCAACTCGCCGAGACGGGCTTCGGACGCCTTCAGCTCGTCGCCCAAGGCGCCCACCTGGGCCATCACCTCGGAAGCATCCTGCCCCTTGCCCTTCAACATGCCGATCTGTTTGGACAGCGCATTGCGCTGGGCCTGCAAGTCCTGCGTGCGGGTTTGCAGCGTCTTGCGCTCGGTTTCCAGCGCCTTGAATTCGGTAAAGTCGATCGGTTTGCCGCGTTTGGCAAGGCCTTCGGCCACGGCGTCGAGATTGGAGCGAAGTTGTTGGATGTCGAGCATGTTTTTCCTGTTTTCTTGCGGTCGACCGCAGCAAACGGTCGAAAACGGCGATTATACGCGAGCCTGCGGCCCGGACAGGGCCTCCCCGGGCGAAGCACGCCCCCGGCCGCCGTATAATGCCGGTCTTTGCCGCCAACCGCCGTTTTCCCCGATGAATTGCCGCGCCTCGCTCCTGTTGCTCGCCCTGTTTGCCTTGCCAACCTGGGCTGCCTCCGGCCCAAGCGACACCGAGACCTGGTGTGCGGCGATCGGCAAGCGCCTGGGCAGCGTGCCGCCGTCGCTCTGCCGCAAGCTCGGCTTGCAGGCAGCATCGACCCAGTCGCCGCATGGCCGGGCCCTGATGTGGCGCGACGTCCCGGCCAGCCCCCGGCAGGTTGCGCAAAACGGCAAGGGCACCAGCCGCGCCCCGCGCATCCTGCTGATCGGCGGCATCCATGGCGACGAACTGACTTCGGCCTCCATCGTCTTCCGCTGGCTGCAATGGCTGAACGAGGCCGAGGCCAGCCAGTACCACTGGCGGGTCATCCCGGTGGCTAATCCGGACGGGCTGCTGAGCAATCCGCCGCAACGGGTCAACGGTCATGGCGTGGATCTCAACCGCAATTTCCCGACCCCGGACTGGAATCGGGATGCGCACGCCTACTGGATCGGCAACACACGCCGCGACCCGCGCCGTTTTCCCGGCCAAAGCGCCATGTCGGAACCGGAAACCCGCTGGCTGCGCGACCAGATCGACAGCTTCCAGCCGGATGTCATCGTCAGCGTGCACGCCCCCTTCGGCATCCTCGACTATGACGGCCCGGCCCGCCAGCCGCGCCGCTTCGGCCACCTCAACCTGAACCGCCTGGGCATCTACCCCGGCTCGCTCGGCAACTACGGCGGCGTGCACAAGCAGATGCCGGTCATCACCATTGAACTGCCCAACGCCACCTCGATGCCCCCGGCCCGCGAACAGCGCGAAATCTGGGAAGACATGCACACCTGGCTGCGCCGCAACATCGCCAGCAAGACCCTCGGATAAAGATCGGCTTATCGACACATAAAGGAATCGGGTTTGCCCGTTGATGCTCATCGACTACCATCGGCCACGCCATATCAGCATTTAAGAATATTCAATTTTGAAACCACAGTTCTTGAACGCGGATTGCGCGGACAGCACAGATTGACGCCGATAAACCAAGTCATTCGTACCCACCCACTCGGCCCCCACCGCTTTTCCCTGTTTATCCGATCTGATCCGCGTTTCATCTGTGTTATCCGCGTTCAACCGCTTTTTCCAGGTTCAAAAATTCAACCCTGATGTCTCATTTCCTCGCCCGCCTCCTCCCCGACTGGCTCGCTCGCTACCCGCGCCGCCAGCTGGCCGACGACCTGCTGGCCGGACTCATCGTCGCCATCCTCGCCCTGCCGCAGAGCCTGGCCTATGCGCTGCTCGCCGGCCTGCCGCCGCAGGTCGGCTTGTACGTCAGCATCCTGCCGGCCATCGCCTATGCCTGGGTGGGTAGTTCGGCGGTACAGGCGGTCGGGCCGGTGGCGATCACCTCGATCATGACCTTCACCGTTCTGTCGCCACTGGCCGCCCCGGGTTCGCCGCAGTACATCCAGTTCGCCGCCTGTCTGGCGTTGATGTCCGGCCTGCTGCTCGTTGCCGCCAGCCTGCTGCGCCTCGGTTTTCTCGCCCAGTTGTTGAGCCGGCCGGTGACGCAGGGCTTCATTTCCGGCTCGGCCATTCTCATCATCGTCAGCCAGTCGCGCCACCTGTTCGGACTGGAACACAACGGCGACCTGCCGACCCTCGTCCGCCATCTGGCCGGCGGCGAAATCCCGGCGGCCACCGCCATCGGCCTCGCCTGCCTGGCCGCCCTGGCTTTTACCCGCTATGGGCTCGAGCGCCTGCTGCTCGGCCTCGGACTCGCCGCCCCCAAGGTCGCTTTCGTCATCCGCCTGATGCCGCTGGCGGTGATCGGCAGTTCGGCACTAGTCGTCCGGCAGTTCGACCTGGCTGCGCAGGGCGTCACCACCGTCGGCGCCATCCAGAGCGGCCTGCCCGGCCTCGTCTGGTTCGTTCCCGACGCCGGCATGCTGAGCACGCTGGCCTTGCCAGCCGGCATCATGGCGCTGGTCGGCATGGTGCAAAACATCGCCATGGCGCAGGCGCTGGCCATCAAGCGCCGCGAAAAGGTGGATGCCAACCGCGAAATCCTCGGCCTCGGCGCCGCCAACCTGTTCGCCTCCCTGCACGGCGGCATGCCGGTCGGTGGCGGCGTCTCGCGTTCGGCACTGAATGTCGCGGCCGGCGCCCGTTCGCCGTTGGCCGGCATCGTTTCCGGCCTGGCCATGGCGGCCATCGTGCTGCTTGCCGCGCCCAGCTTCGCCAGCCTGCCGCTGGCGGCGCTGGCGGCCACCATCATGGTCGCCGCCTTCAGCATGATCGACCTCGACTCGCTGCGCACCGCCTGGCGTTACGACCGCGTTGATGCCCTGTCCTGGCTGGGCACGGCGGGCGGCGTACTGTTCATCGGCCTGGAAGCCGGTATCGCGCTCGGCATCGCCCTGTCGCTGGCCGCCCTGCTGGTGCGCGCCAGCACGCCGCACATCGCCCGCCTTGGGCGCCTGCCGGGCAGCGAGCATTTCCGCAATGTCGAACGGCATGCGGTGGAAACGCTAGCGCAGGCGATTTTCCTGCGCATCGACGAAAGCCTGTTCTTCGGCAATCTCGTCGCCGTCGAGGAAAATCTCGTCGAGCAACTGGCCCGCTCGCCGGAGGTTCGGCATGTTGTGCTGGTGATGAGCGCAGTCAATCGCGTCGATACCAGCGCCATGGAAACCCTGCGCGACATCAACCGCAACCTCGCCGAGCGCGGGCTGCGCCTGCATTTCGCCGAAATCAAGGGGCCGGTGCAGGACCGCCTGCAAGACTCGCCGCTGTGGCCGGAACTGAGCGGTCAGGTTTTCCTGTCGGCCAACGCGGCCTTTAATGCACTCGCTGGCGAAGCGACCCCCTGAAGCAGGTTTTCGGCAAAATCCTGCGGTCGACCGCAGGCATCGGCCAGTGCCTCGTTAGCTGAGCTAGCTGTCCCTGTTCCGCCGCCGCGCCGCCCGGTCGAGCTCGCGCAGATGCGCCAGTTTTTCGCCGATCTTGCCTTCCAGGCCGCGCGGTGTCGGCTGGTACCAGCAGGGTTCCGGCATGCCTTCCGGCAGATAGGTTTCGCCGGCGGCGTAGGCTTCCGGCTCGTCGTGGGCGTAGCGATAGGCCTTGCCGTGGCCAAGTTCCTTCATCAGCTTGGTCGGCGCGTTGCGCAGATGCACCGGCACCGGCCGCGAGCCGTCCTGGCCGACGAAGGCGCGCGCCGCGTTGTAGGCCATGTAACCCGCATTCGACTTGGCGGCGACAGCCAGATAGATCACCGCCTGCCCCAAGGCCAGCTCGCCTTCCGGGCTGCCCAGGCGTTCGTAGGTGGCAGCGGCATCATTGGCGATCTGCATGGCGCGCGGATCGGCCAGGCCGATGTCTTCCCAGGCCATGCGGACGATGCGCCGGGCCAGGTAGCGCGGATCGGCGCCGCCGTCGAGCATGCGGCAAAACCAGTAGAGGGCACCATCCGGATTGGAGCCACGCACCGACTTGTGCAGGGCCGAAATCTGGTCGTAAAAGGCATCGCCGCCCTTGTCGAAACGGCGCAGGCTCTGCGCCATGGTTTCGTCGATGAAAGCGCCGTCGACCGCAGCGATCCCCGCCGTGTGCGCCGCCGTGCGTACCTGTTCGAGCAGGTTGAGCAAACGCCGGGCATCGCCGTCGGCCAGACCGACCAAGCGCTCGCGCGCCGCCGCATCGAAACGGAGATCAGCCAGCGCCTGCTCGCAGGCCCGGTCGAACAGCGCCCCCATCTCGGTCTCGTTCAGCGACTTCAGCACGTAGACCGAAGCGCGCGACAGCAACGCCGAATTGACTTCGAAGGACGGGTTTTCGGTAGTGGCGCCGATGAAGGTCAGCAGACCGGACTCGACGAAGGGCAGAAAACCGTCCTGCTGCGCCTTGTTGAAGCGGTGGATTTCATCGACGAACAGGATGGTGCGCTTGCCCTGTGCCCGCCACATCTCGGCCTGCGCCACCGCCTCGCGCACCTCCTTGATGCCGGAAAACACCGCCGACAGCGCGATGAACTCGCACTGGAACTGCGTCGCCATCATGCGCGCCAGCGTCGTCTTGCCGACGCCCGGTGGTCCCCACAGGATCATCGAATGCGGCTGGCCGGACTCGAAAGCCAGGCGCAAGGGTTTGCCCGGCCCGAGCAGATGCTGCTGGCCGATCACCTCGTCCGGCGTTCGCGGACGCAGTTGTTCGGCCAGCGGGGCGTGCCGGTCGCTATCGCCGGGAGTGGAAAACAAATCTTCAGCCATGGTCGTTCGCAATCATTCCGGGGCGGATTTTGGGCCAGCCACGGCCGCTGAGCAAGAAAGTTCGTCGGTAAACAAGCAAATAGACGGCGACCAGGCTCGTCGCCGGGCCGGACAAAAGCTACAATGCACGCCTTCCCGAAGCGAAAACCCGACGCTTCATCAACACCGCCCAAGCGCCCGGCACCGGCATCGGCCAAAACGACGCCCCCATCCGTCCCTCATCGCCCGCCGGCTCCAGACCCAATCCTCGGCTCGCGTCCCCCAGACACCGCAGCAATTCGAAGCTTATTCCATGCATACCATCCACGACATCGACGTTCTCCTGCTCCTGGCCTGTCTACTGGCCGCCAAAAGAAAACCGGCCGAACTGCCGGAAATCCTGGCCGCCATCGACCTGATCCAGAGCAACATTCCAGCCGCCTCCAAGCTGTCCGAAGCCTTCGCCCGACTGGCCGCCCATGGCCTGCTGCACGCCGAAAACGGCGGCTACGCACTGACCGCGGAAGCCGAGAAAATCGTCGCCAAGCTGCCCAAGAAGGCCGATGCGGCGGAACGCCTGTTCATCGTCAGGGACCGCCTGTCCACCTTCCACGTCAAGGGCGAGTACGCCCCGGTCGTCGTCGCCGAAGCCGATCTCAATGCGGCGATTAGCAGCCATCGGGCGGCCGCTGCCGGCCCGGCGAAGAACCTGCTGGTGCCCAAGCCGAAGCCGGAAGGCGACAAACAGCGCCCCGGCCAGCGCCAGCGCAAGCCGATGCCGGCCAAGAAGCGCCGGGATTGAGCATGAGCGACACCGCCCCGACCGCCGCCGGCCTAGCCTTCGCCGAACTGGCGCTGCCGCCGGCCATGCTGGCCAACCTGCAACAGCTCGATTACCTGGCCATGACGCCGATCCAGGCGGCCAGCCTGCCGCTGGCCCTGGCCGGTCGCGACCTGATCGCCCAGGCCAAGACCGGCAGCGGCAAGACCGCCGCCTTCGGCCTGGCCCTGCTCGCCAAGCTCAATCCGAAACGCTTCGCTGTGCAGGCCATGGTGTTGTGCCCGACGCGCGAACTGGCCGACCAGGTGACGCAGGAAATCCGCCGCCTGGCCCGCTTCGAAGAAAACATCAAGGTGCTCGCCCTGGTCGGCGGCTCGACCTTGCGCAACCAGGCCAACAGCCTGGAAAACGGCGTCCATATCGTGGTCGGCACGCCCGGCCGCATCATGGACCACATGGAACGCGGCTATCTGAAGCTCGACGAGCTGACCACGCTGGTCCTCGACGAAGCCGACCGCATGCTGGACATGGGCTTTCACGACGACATCGCCTACGTCGCCAAGCGCTGCCCAGCCCAGCGCCAGACCTTGTTGTTCTCGGCCACCTATCCGGAAGGCATCGCCCAGCTGGCCAGACAGTTCCTGCGCCAGCCGGAAGAAGTAAAGCTGCTCGAACAGCACGCCGAGAGCAAGATCCGCCAGCGTTTCTACGAAGTGAAAAACGAGGAACGCCTGCAAGCGGTCGCCACCCTGCTCAAGCATTACCGCCCGGTCAGCACGCTGGCCTTCTGCAACACCAAGCAGCAGTGCCGCGACCTGCTCAATGTGCTGCGCCACGCCGGCATCCATGCGCTGACCCTGAACGGCGATCTCGAACAGCGCGAGCGCGACCAGGTGTTGATCCAGTTCGCCAACCGCAGTTGCTCGGTGCTGGTCGCCACCGACGTCGCGGCGCGCGGCCTCGATATCGACCAGCTGGAAGCGGTCATCAACGTCGACGTGACGCCCGACCCGGAAATCCATATCCACCGCATCGGCCGCACCGGCCGCGCCGACCAGGACGGCTGGGCCTTGAGCCTGTGCAGCCCGGGCGACAAGCGGCGGGTGGCGAGCATCGCCCAGTTGATGAATGCCCCGGTCGAATGGGACGATCTGGGCAAGCTGCACAATGAAGACGATTCGCCGCTGGTGCCGCCGATGTCCACGCTGCTGATGCTGGGCGGGCGCAAGGACAAGATCCGGCCCGGCGACGTGATGGGCGCCCTGGCCGGCGAAGCCGGGCTGACCCGGGAACAGGTCGGCAAGATCACCGTCACCGACCAGAGCACCTACATCGCCGTTGCCCGCGACGTCGCCCGCGAGGCGGTACGCAAGCTGGCGGCCGGCAAGGTCAAGGGCAAGACGGTCAAGGTGCGTTTGCTGTAGCCCGAAAATCCCGGCGGCTGCGGTCGACGCCGGATTTCCGGCAAAAATGATCCGCTCCGGGTTGCACCAAAAAAGTACCGCCAAGGAAATCGGCGACACTGGCGAAGCGCCAGAAAGTACGTTATCTTAGGACAGCCGGGTTTCCACAAGCTGTCGCCGCCCGGCTCCAAAGCAGTGAAGCCCGTCATTTACCGCTGCCGCGTTTCTGGTTTCTGTACACCTTGAGCGGATAAGCCTTATGCGCATCTCGATGGCCCCCAACTTTCGGACCCGGCAAGCCCGAAACACCACGCTCCTGATCGCCATGGCGACTATCGGTCTGGCCCAGCCAGCCGTCGCGACTGCCGACACCGTCTCCTCGATCGCGCCAGGCAAGGATGTGGCCGACATGGACATCCTCGAACTGGCCAACGTCAGGGTTTCCCCCTTCAGCGTATCGACCGCGCTCGACAGCGGCTATCTCGCCTCGAACGCCGTATCCGGCTCCCGTTTCGATGCGCCGATCCGGGAACTGCCGTTCGCCATCCAGGCCTTCACCGAATCCTTCATCAAGGACCAGAAGCCGCGCGACATCTTCGACGTGGCGCGCTATTCGCCGGGCGTCACCTACCGCAGCAACGACTTCAACGAGGGCAATGCCAACCTCGCCATCCGTGGCTTCGCCGTCAGCGCCACACCGGGCAATGTCCAGATATTGCGCGACGGCGTGCACGGCCCGTCGATTTTCGACTTCACCAACATCTCGCGCGTCGAGGTGGTCAAGGGGCCCGCCTCCTTCCTCTACGGCCAGGTGGCCCCCGGCGGCATCGTCAATATCATCACCAAGAGTCCGCAGTCCAGGTTCGCCGCCAACGCCAACGCCAGCTACGGCTCCTACGGCCAATACCGTTTCGAGGCCGACGTCACCGGCCCGGCCTCGCCAACCCTGTTCTACCGCTTCGCCACCTCCTACGATCAGGACATGCACTACTGGGAGCCTTACGACGCCCATTCCCGGAACATCTCGCCCTCCCTGCTCTGGCAACCCAACGACCGGGTCAGCCTGACGCTGAAGTACGAAAACTTTCGCAAAATCGAAACCCCGCAGTTGATGCAGAAGCCCGGTTACAACACCCAGGCCGGCCTGGTACCGACGGCCGCCGACCCCAACCGCTCGGGGGTCGACGTGCCCGGCCTGCCGGACAACTGGAACAGCATGTCCTATACCGACTTCCGGCGCAGTACCAGCGATGGACTGAGCGCCTGGCTGGACGTGAAGCTCAACGATCGCTGGAATCTGCGCACCGGCTACGCCCACCAGAAATACAAGGTCG
>Ga0316605_10000643_pt1 | contig 23100 bp, 21 predicted proteins | sample OWC_soil_day20_n_FD_207666 | JGI IMG/M metagenome (GOLD analysis project Ga0316605, IMG submission 207666) | Wetland soil microbial communities from Old Woman Creek delta, Ohio, United States - OWC_soil_day20_noCT | ecosystem: Environmental > Terrestrial > Soil > Wetlands | place: USA: Ohio...
GTGCCGACCTCGGCATTGAAGTCGATCCCCTCATGCATCGCCCGCAGACCGGCGATCGGGTCGTTGCGATGGCCGAAGGGCGAGCCCAGCGCGGCCTCCCTGACCGGCAAGGTCGTCGGCAGCAGACGCTCCTTGACCCGCTTTTCCAACAGACGCGATTCGATCATCGTCAATTCGTCGGTCCGACTATCGACCAACTGTCCCAAACGTTCGATCTCCCGTTGCAACTCGTCGGCAGTCAGCGGCGCCGGCAGATACGGCCCCCCCTGCCCGGCCGGCACGGCATTTTTCACCACGTCGCGCTTGAGACCGGCCAGCCCGCCCAGGCGTTCGCCCAGCGAATCCAGCTGCAACACCTGCGCTTGCAATTCGCCCAGGCGGGTTGCCATCAATTGCAGGTTGTTATTGACCACCTGCTCGGCCTTGCGGGTTTCGCTTTGGTACAGCGACAGCACCAGACTCTCGACCAAAGGCAGGCGCAAATGCACCGACAACCACGAAAAAACGGCCGACGTGGAAAACACCAGAAAAAGAAAAGCGAGCACCGCCGCCAACAGGTGACGAGGCATAATGGTGATCGTTCGCGCAGTCTTCAAATGACGCGAAACCAGAATAATCTGCACGGAACCTCCTATGCATAAAGGGCCAGAGCACTACCTCGACAACGATGCCGCCGCCGGCCGCGTGATGGCCCATGCGCGACTGCTAATCAAGCTCTCGCGACGCTTCGAAGCTATTGTCCCAACGGGCTTGCGCCACGCGGCGCATGTTGCCAATTACAAGTCGGGGAAAATCGTTATCCACGCCGACAACGGCGCGGTCGCCAGCAAAATCCGCCAGATGAGTCAGCGTTTATGTAGCGAGTTATCCAAGGGAGGGACGGAGTGTAACGACATCGAGGTAAAAGTTCAACCCCGGGAAACCTTATATCAATCAACGACTTCTACAATAAAACCCATCTCCGCCAAGGCCTGCGAAACGCTGCGGTCGACCAGCGAAATCCTGCCAAAAGGCCCGCTGCGTCAGGCGCTGGACAATTTGCTGGCACGCGCGGCTAAACGGGAATAACGGCAATGCGCTCGATAAACATCAGGGCAAAAACAATCAGCGCGAAGACCACACCGTAGCGCAACAGGTGCCAAGCCAGGGTCAGGTATTGGCGCCGGCCGGTCAGCACATAAACCAGAAAACCGGCACCGATAGCCACCAACAGCAAGGCCGCCAGCAGACGCAGCAGCCACATGGGCGATCAGGCCGCTTGATCGAGCCAGCGGAGAACGCCCGCTGGAGCCTGTTCGGTCAGATCGAACGAGGCGAACTCCCAGGACTCCTGGTGATTCAACAATTCCCTTGCCAGCAGATTGTTCAAGGCATGCCCACCCTTGTGCGAGGTATAGGCCGCCAGCAGCGGATGCCCGAGCAGATAGAGATCGCCGATGGCATCGAGAATCTTGTGTTTGACGAATTCGTCGCCGTAACGCAGGCCGTCCTGATTGAGGACGCGGAATTCGTCGAGAACGATGGCGTTCTCCAAACCACCACCGAGAGCCAGGCCGTTCTCGCGCAGGTATTCGACTTCCTGCATGAAGCCGAAGGTGCGCGCCCGCGCCACTTCGCGGGTATAGGAGTGCTCGGCAAAATCGATCACCGCCTTCTGTGCCGACTTGTCGATCGCCGGGTGGTTGAAAACGATGGAGAAAGCCAGACGATAACCGTCGTAAGGCTCGAAACGCGCCCACTTGTCGCCATCGCGCACTTCGATGGGCTGGGTGACGCGAATGAATTTCTTGGCCGCATTCTGTTCCTCGATCCCGGCAGACTGGATCAGGAACACGAAGGGCGCCGCCGAACCGTCGAGAATGGGCACTTCCGGCGCATCCAGGTCGACCCAGGCATTGTCGATGCCGAGACCGGCGAAGGCCGACATCAGGTGTTCGATGGTACCTACTTTTACCCCATCCTTTTCCAGACAGGAGCACATGCGCGTGTCGCCGACCATGAAGGCCTTGGCCGGAATATCCAGCGGCTCGGCGAGATCGACGCGACGGAAGACGATGCCGCTATCCGGGGCTGCCGGACGCAGGGTCATATTGACCTTGACACCGCCGTGCAGGCCGACGCCAGAGGCGCGGATAACAGTCTTCAACGTGCGTTGCTTGAGCATGCAAGTGCTTGAATAATTTGGGGAGCGGCGCATTGTAACACAAGGCGCCGCCGCCCTTTTTCAGAGTAGGGTGCTGCTAGCTCAATCCGCCTGCTTGCGCAGGAATGCCGGAATGTCGTAGCGATCGACCCCGCTGTTGGCCAGCGCTTCGACCGTCACGTTGCGCTTGCGAACCACGGCCGGCACATCGGCGATCTGGTTGTAATCAATCGCCGGGCCGGCCGAGAAACCGACGGCATCGTGCGTACCGGTGGCCTGGGCCTGCACGACCGGCGTGTTGATAACTTCGAAGGTCTGACGGCTGCGGGCGGCGGCGGCCTGACCCAGACCGGTCGCCACTACGGTAACACGCAGGGCATCGCCCATCAGATCGTCGTACACCGCACCGAAAATGATGTGGGCGTCTTCGGCGGCAAAGGCCTTGACGGTATTCATCACCTCATTGACTTCACGCATCTTGAGCCCGCCCTTCGCGGCGGTGATATTGACCAGCACGCCCTTGGCGCCGGACAGATTGACCCCTTCGAGCAGCGGCGAGGCAACGGCCTGCTCGGCGGCGATACGGGCACGGTCAACGCCGGCAGCGGCGGCAGAGCCCATCATCGCACGGCCCATCTCGCCCATCACGGTACGAACGTCTTCAAAGTCGACGTTGACCAGACCCGGGTAGGTAATGATTTCGGCGATCCCACCAACGGCGTTTTTCAGCACATCGTCGGCCGCCTTGAAGCAATCGTCGACATCGGCATCGTCACCCATGACTTCCATCAGCTTGTCGTTGAGGATGACGATCAGCGAATCGACATGCTTGGCAAATTCGGTGATGCCGGCTTCAGCCGACTTCATCCGCTTGTTGCCTTCGAAACTGAACGGCTTGGTCACCACGCCGACGGTCAGGATACCCATTTCGCGGGCGATCTCGGCCACGACCGGAGCAGCACCGGTACCCGTGCCGCCGCCCATGCCGGCGGTGATGAAGGCCATGTGGGCGCCTTCCAGACTGGCGCGAATTTCGTCCTTGTGCGCCTGGGCGGCTGCCTGGCCGGCCTCCGGCTTGGCACCGGCACCCAGCCCGGTCTTGCCGAGCGACAGCTTGCTCGATGCAGCATTGCGGCTCAAGGCCTGGGCATCGGTATTGGCGGCGATGAACTCGACGCCGTTCACGCCTTCGCGAATCATGTGCTCGATAGCGTTGCCACCTGCTCCACCGACCCCGAACACCTTGATGATCGTGCCGATTTCCTCTTCTTTCTCGATGATCTCAAACATGACTACCTCCTCTGAAAAAACTGGTCAAAAAACAAATTAGAAATTCTTGGCAAACCACGACTTCATGCCTTCGAAGACATCCAGGAAACCCTGCTTTTCCTGAATCTTCTGACCGCGCTTTCTTTGCGCCTGCGCTTCGAGCAGCAGGCCGAAGGCGGTCGAAAAACGGGGACTCTGCACGACATCGGCCAGACTGCCGGTGTATTTTGGGTTGCCCAGACGCACCGGCATGTGGAAGATTTCCTCGCCGAGCTCGACCATGCCGGGCATCACGCTGGCACCGCCGGTCAGCACGATGCCGGAGGACAACACCTCCTCGAAGCCGGCCCGGCGCAGCTCGTTCTGGATCAACTCATAGAGTTCCTCGACGCGCGGCTGGATGACGTCGGCCAGTGCCCGGCGGGAGAGTTTCCGGCTGGGGCGGTCGTCCACCCCGGCCACATCGAGGTTTTCGGCAATATCGGCCAGTTGCGACAGGGCGCAACCGTACTTGCACTTGATGTCTTCGGCCTCGCGCGTCGGCGTGCGTAGCGCCATGGCGATGTCGTTAGTGATCTGGTCGCCGGCGATGGGAATCACCGAGGTATGGCGGATGGCGCCCTGCGTCCACACCGCCAGATCGGTGGTGCCGCCGCCGATGTCGATCAGGCAGACGCCCAGATCCTTCTCGTCTTCAGACAGCACGGCGTAGCTGGAGGCCAGCGGTTGCAGCACCAGGTCATTCACTTCCAGGCCGCAGCGCCGCACGCACTTGACAATGTTCTGGGCGGCCGACACCGCGCCGGTGACGATGTGCGTCTTGACCTCGAGGCGCATGCCGCTCATGCCGATCGGCTCGCGGATGCCATCCTGGCCGTCGATGACGAATTCCTGGGTCAGGATGTGCAGGATTTCCTGATCGGCCGGGATCGGCATCGCCTTGGCGGTTTCGATGACGCGCTCGACGTCGGACGGCGTCACTTCCTTGTCCTTGATCGCCACCATGCCGTTCGAGTTGAAACTCTTGATATGGCTGCCGGCAATCCCGGTATAGACGTCGCGCACCTTGCAGTCGGCCATCAGCTCGACTTCCTGGACGACACGGCTGATCGTGTGCACGGTCTCCTCGATATTGACCACGACGCCTTTCTTCAGGCCACGTGAATCCTGCGAGCCCATGCCGATCACGTTCAGATGGCCTTCCTGATTGATCTCGGCGACCAGGGCGACGATTTTCGACGTCCCGATATCCAGACCAACAACCAGATCCTTGTTATCCCTGCTCATATGCCTACTTTCCCTTCCCCTCGCCCGCCATTCGCATGGCGAAACCATTCGGATACCGCAAATCCACCACTACCGGCCGCACCGCCCGCTTGCCGACGGTCTCCGGATAAATGTCGATAAAGCGTTGCAGGCGCACGCCAACCGGCGCCTTTGGCTGCTCCCGCCCCATATTCACCAACATGCCGTTGTCCAGCTTCAATTGCCAAGCCAGACGCGGCGACAGAATGACCTGTACCGGCTTTTCGTTGATCTGCCTGAAGGAACCGACCAGTTCGCCATAGCGTTTGAGCACTTCCGGCGCCGTGCCCGGCGGCCCGAACAACAGCGGCAGGCCGGCCAGCTCCTCGTCGGCCAACAGGGCGGAAAACACCTCGCCATGGCTGTTGACCAACTCGCCCCGCGTCTCGCCCCAGCGGGCGGCCGGCCGATGCTCCTCGACACTGATTTCCAGCCGGCCTGGCCAGATGCGGCGCACTTCCACCTTGCGGATCCAGGACAACTTCTCCAGCGTGGCACGCACCGTTTCCAGATTGACGCTGAAGAAATTGCCGCGCAGCGTCGCCGGCAAGACCTGCTCGATCTCCTGACGACGGGTATGCGCCAATTCCTCGACAAACACCACCTGACGTACCGGCAAGGACGGCACGCGCACCAGCCAGACCGCCCCGGCGGCCAGCAACGCCGCCGCCGCCGCAAGAATCAGCAGATCGGCAATGGCATTGAGCAGGTGCGGTTTGTTCCACATTCATCGTCTCGTTCAGTCGTTGGCGGCCATGTCAAGCACGCGGCGGACCAGCGCCGGATAATCAAGACCCGAAACGCGGGCCGCCATCGGCACCAGCGAGTGGTCGGTCATGCCCGGCGCGGTATTTACTTCGAGAAAATAGTGATTGCCGTCTTCGTCCATCAAGAAGTCGACCCGCCCCCAACCCCGACCGCCCAGGATGCGGAAGGCTTCCAGCGCGCCCTTGCGGATTTCCATTTCCTTGGCTTCCGGCAAGCCACAGGGGCAGCGGTAGGTAGTGTCGTCGCGGTTGTACTTGGCTTCGTAGTCGTACCACTCGGCGGCCGGTTCGATCTTGATGATCGGCAGCGCTTCATCGCCGATGATGCCGACCGTGTACTCGCCGCCCATCACGCCCTTCTCGGCGATGACCAGGGAATCGTACTTGGCGGCTTCGGCGTAGGCAGCACGCAACGTGCCGCGTTCCTTGACCTTGCTGATGCCGATCGACGAGCCTTCGTGGGCCGGCTTGACGAAGATCGGCAAGCCCAGCTCTTCCTCGATTTCGTCGAAATCCGAATCGGCCGTCAGTAGCGCGTAGTCCGGAATCGGCAGACCGGCCGCCCGCCACAGCAACTTGGTGCGAAACTTGTCCATGCCCAAAGCAGAGGCCATGACGCCGGAACCGGTGTAGGGAATATGCATCAGTTCGAGCGCGCCCTGGATGGTGCCATCCTCGCCGTGCCGGCCGTGCAAGGCAACAAAGGCGCGGTCGTAGCCTTTCAACGCGTCGAGCGGCTGTTCGGCCGGGTCGAACGGGTGGGCATCGATGCCTTGCCCCTGCAAGGCGGCAAGCACACGCGCCCCGCTGTTGAGAGAAACCGCCCGCTCGGCGGAACTGCCACCGAGGAGGACTGCGACTTTACCGAAACCGCTCATTGCTTTTCCACCAACTTGCCGGGCACCGCGCCGATTGAGCCGGCCCCCATGGTCAATACCACGTCGCCATCGCGGGCGACCTCCAGAATCGTTTGCGGCATTGCCGCGATGTCTTCGACGAAGACCGGTTCGACCTTGCCACCAAGGCGCAGGGCCCGGGCCAGCGAACGACCGTCGGCGGCGACGATGGGCGCTTCGCCGGCAGCATAGATTTCGGCCAGCAACAGCACGTCGACCGTAGACAACACCTTGACGAAGTCCTCGAAACAGTCGCGCGTCCGCGTATAACGGTGCGGCTGGAAAGCCAGGAGCAGGCGGCGCCCGGGGAAGGCGCCGCGGGCGGCAGCCAGCGTGGCGGCCATCTCGACCGGGTGATGACCGTAGTCGTCGACCAGCGTGCAACTGCCGCCGGACGGCAACGCTACTTCGCCGTAGCGCTGGAAGCGCCGACCGACGCCCTTGAACTCGGCCAGTGCCTTGACGATAGCGGCGTCGGCGACCTGCACCTCGGTGGCGACGGCAATGGCGGCCAGCGCGTTCAGCACGTTGTGCAGGCCCGGCGTATTCAGCGTGATGTCCAGGCGGGATACCGAACCGTTGACCCGGACGCAGGTGAAGCGCATCTGGCCGCCCTCGGCCACGATGTTCTCGGCGTAGAAATTGTTTTCCGGCGACAGGCCGTAGGTGATGATCTGCTTCGGCACGCGCGGCATGATCGAGCGCACGTTGGCATCGTCGCCACACAAGACCGCCACGCCGTAGAACGGCAGGCGATTGAGGAAATCGACGAAGGCACCCTTGAGACGCTCGAAGTCGTGGCCGTAGGTTTCCATGTGGTCGGCGTCGATGTTGGTGACCACCGAGATGACCGGCGACAGGAAAAGGAAGGAGGCATCCGATTCGTCGGCCTCGGCCACCAGGAAATCGCCGCTGCCCAGGCGGGCGTTGGCACCGGCCGCATTGAGGCGACCACCGATGACGAAGGTCGGATCGACGCCGCCTTCGGCCAGGATGCTGGTGACCAGACTGGTCGTCGTCGTCTTGCCGTGCGTACCGGCAATGGCGATGCCGCTCTTCAGGCGCATCAGCTCGGCCAGCATCTGGGCGCGCGGCACGACCGGAATCTTCTTTTCGCGGGCAGCGATCACTTCCGGGTTATCGGCCTTGACCGCCGTCGAGGTGACGACGGCATCCGCCCCGGCGATATTCCCGGCGGCGTGGCCGATCATGACCTGGATGCCCTCGCCCTCCAGGCGGCGCGTCGTGGCGCTCGCCGCGATGTCGGAACCACTGACCGTGTAGTCGAGATTGGCCAGCACTTCGGCAATGCCGCTCATGCCCGAACCGCCGACGCCGACGAAGTGGATGTGTTTGACCTTGTGTTTCATTTGGCAATCTCGGCACAGATATTCGCCACATCGTCGGTGGCGGCGGGTTTGGCCAGGCTGCGGGCTTTTTCGGCCATTTCCAGCAGTTGACCGCGGGAATAGTTGCGGATCAGCGCAATGGCATCCGGCGTCAGTTCGTCCTGCGGCAGCAAAAAGGCGCCGCCGACATTGACCAGGAATCTGGCATTGCCGGTCTGGTGATCGTCCACCGCATGCGGAAAGGGCACCAGAATGCTGGCCACCCCCGCCGCAGCCAGTTCGGCCACGGTCAACGCGCCGGCCCGGCAGATCACCAGATCGGCCCACTCGTAGGCCCCGGCCATGTCGTCGATGAACGGCACGCAATGCGCCTGAATGCCGGCCGCCGCGTAATTGGCCTTCAAGGCCTCGATGTGCTTTTCGCCGGCTTGATGGACGATCTGCGGCTGCTCGCTTTCGCCGAGCAAACCCATGGCCTGGGGAATGACTTCGTTCAAGGCCTGCGCCCCGAGACTGCCGCCAATAACCAGCAGACGCAGAGCACCGCTGCGGGCAGCGAAGCGTTCGGCGGGCGGTGCCAGACTGGCGATTTCCGGACGCACCGGATTACCGACCCAGCTACCTTTGCTCAATACTTCCGGAAAGCCGCAAGCCACCCGATCGGCAACAGCGGCCAACACGCGATTGGCCAGTCCGGCTACCGAATTCTGTTCATGGACGACCAGGGGCTTGCCCAGCAGCGCAGCCATCATGCCGCCGGGAAAGGTGATGTAGCCGCCCATGCCGAGCACGACATTCGGTTGTAGCTGACGAACCAGCTTCAGGGCCTGCCAGAAGCCACGCAGCAGGTTGAACGGCAACAACAGCTTGCGCGCCAGCCCCTTGCCGCGCAATGCGCTGAAATTCAGCCAGCGGATTTCGAAGCCGTGCTGCGGTACCAGACGGGCTTCCATTCCTTCCGGATTGCCCAGCCAGACCACGCGCCAGCCGCTGTCGCGCAGCTTGTGGGCAACGGCGAGGGCCGGGAAGATATGCCCGCCGGTGCCGCCAGCCATGATGAGTATGGTTTTGCTCATAGCTTGCCTCCGCGCATCAATTGGCGATTTTGGCTACGGCCGGGCTGCGCCCTTAACTTGCGTTGCAAGTTAGCCTTCGCCGAAACAGGCAGCACAAAGTTGGTCATAGCTTCCCACCTCGCATTAGCTGCCTGTTTTCCCAATCGACTCGAAGCAGAATTGCCAGCGCCACGCAATTGGCCAGAATGCCGGAGCCGCCGAAGCTCATCAGCGGCAGAGTCAGACCCTTGGTTGGCAGCAACCCCATATTCACGCCCATGTTGATGAAGGACTGGACACCGAACCAGATTCCCATGCCCATGGCGACCAGCGCCGGATAGAGACGGTTGAACTGCACGCACTGGCGACCGATGGCGAAGGCGCGCTGGACGAGCAGCGCGAACAGGCCGATGACTGCCAGCACGCCGAAGAAGCCAAGTTCTTCGGCAATCACCGCCAGCAGGAAGTCGGTATGGGCTTCCGGCAGGTAGAACAGTTTTTCGACGCTGGCGCCGAGACCGACACCGAACAATTCGCCGCGACCGAAGGCGATCAGCGAGTGCGACAACTGGTAGCCGCGCCCAAACGCATCGGCCCACGGGTCCATGAAGCCGAATACCCGGTCGCGTCGATAGGGCGACACGATAATCATCACCGTGAAGGCAATGAGCAGGCCGACGATCAGCAGCGCAAACAGGCGCGCCTTGAGCCCGCCGAGGAACAGGATACCCATGGCAATGGAGATGATGACGACGAAGGCGCCGAAGTCCGGCTCCTTCAACAGGAACATGCCGACGATGGCCATCGCCCCGAACATCGGCAGGAAAGCCTGCTTCAGGTCGTGCATGACATTGATCTTGCGCACCGTGTAATCGGCAGCGTAGAGCACGGCGAACAACTTCATCAGCTCCGACGGTTGCAGGTTGGCAAAGCCGAGCGGCAACCAGCGACGGGCGCCATTGACGTCCTTGCCCAGACCGGGGATCAGCACGATGGCCAGCAGGACAACGCCGATGGTGAACAGATAGGGCGAGTATTTCTGCCACAACGACAGTGGCACCTGGAAGGCGACGGCGGCGCCGACCATGCCGATACCCAGGAAAACGCCATGCCGGACCAGATAATAGGCCGGCTGATGACCGGTGAAACGGCCGCCCTCGGCGGTGGCGATGGAGGCCGAATAGACCATGACCAGGCCGACGAAGAGCAGGATCAACACGCTCCACAACAGCACGTAGTCGATTTCCGCCACTTGGCGGCGCGGAGCGTCGAGGGCACCGATCATCATGATTCGAGCCCCTCCACCGCATCGATAAAGGCCTGGGCCCGATGGGCGTAGTTCTGGTACATGTCGAGGCTGGCGCAGGCCGGCGACAACAGCACACAATCGCCTGCCAGGGCTTGCGCGGCCAGCCAGCGCACGGCCGCTTCCATGTCGCCGACGATGCGGGTCGGCACACCGCTGCCTTCGAGCGCCATGCCGATGGCGGCCGCATCGCGGCCGATCAGCGCAATGGCCCGCCCGTGCTTTTCCAGCGCCGGCTTGAGCGGCGAGAAATCCTGCCCCTTGCCGTCGCCGCCAAGGACGATGGCGACCTTGCGACCCATGCCTTCGATGGCGGCCAGCGTGGCGCCGACGTTCGTACCCTTCGAGTCATCGACGTAAAGCACGCCACCGATCTCGGCCACGGTCTCGACACGGTGCGGCAAGCCCTTGAAAGTTTTCAGTGGCGCGATCAGCCTGGCCGGCGCGACGCCAATGGCTTCGCACAGGGCCAGCGCGGCCATGACGTTGGCCGCGTTGTGCAGGCCAGAAAGCTGGAGATCGGCCAGCGCGACCAGTTTTTCCTGGCCGCGCCAGATGGCGCCATCGGCGAAGCCGTAATCGACGGTGCGCGGAGCGGCATTCAGGCCAAACGTCACCATCGTCCGTCCGCAACGGCCATTGGCCATCGACCAGTCGTCGTCGCGGTTCAGCACCATGACACCCCGGCCCTGGAAAACGCGCGACTTGGCAGCGGCATAATTCGCCAAGCTGCCGTCGTAACGGTCGAGGTGGTCTTCCGAAACGTTGAGCACTGTCGCCGCTTCCGCGTTCAGCCGATGCGTCGTTTCGAGTTGAAAACTCGACAGTTCGACCACCCAGACTTGCGGCAGATTGCCGGCGTCCTGCGCATCCATCAAGGCATCGAGCGCCGACGGCGAGATGTTGCCGCAGGCGATGGCCGGGATACCGGCGCCGTTGAGCAGATGGGCGGTCAGCGCCGTGGTCGTCGTCTTGCCGTTGCTGCCGGTGATGCCGACGATCTGCGAACCGGGCACCTGCTCACGCACGCCGGCAGCGAACAATTCGATTTCCGAGACAATTTTGCCGTCGACCGCAGCAATCACCGGCGTGGCCTTGGCGACGCCCGGTGACAGTGCGACGAGGTCGGCTGCGGCAAACGGCGCCTCGGCAAACGGCCCGGCGATCAATTCGGCACCCGGTGCGACGCGTTGCAGGGCATCGACGTTCGGTGGGTTGTCGCGCGAATCGGCGACACGAACCAACGCGCCCTGGCGATGCAGCCATTTGGCCATCGCCAGTCCGGACTCCCCGAGCCCGACCACCAGAACGCGTTTGCCCTTGAGTTCCATCAGCGCAACTTCAACGAAGACAGCCCGACCAGCACGAGCATGATGGTGATGATCCAGAAGCGGACGACAACCTGTGTCTCCTTCCAGCCCGTTTGTTCGAAGTGGTGATGCAGGGGCGCCATGCGCAGGATGCGGCGGCCCTCACCGAATTTCTTCTTGGTGTATTTGAAGTAGCTGACCTGCAACATGACCGACAGCGTTTCGACGACGAAGACGCCGCCCATGATGAGCAACACGATTTCCTGACGCAGGATGACGGCGACCGTGCCGAGCGCCGCACCGAGCGACAGCGCGCCGACGTCGCCCATGAAGACCTCGGCCGGGTAGGCGTTGAACCACAGGAAGCCCAGGCCCGCCCCGGCGATCGCGCCAAGCAGGATGCACAACTCGCCTGCCCCCGGGACGTACGGAATGAGCAGGTACTTGGACAAGCCGGCGTGGCCGGTGACATAGGCGAAGATGGCAAAGGCGCTGGCGATCATCACCGTCGGCATGATGGCGAGACCGTCCAGGCCGTCAGTCAGGTTAACCGCGTTGCTGGTCCCGACGATGACGAAATAGGTCAGCACGATGAAGCCAACAATGCCGAGCGGATAGGCGATGGTCTTGAAGAAGGGCACGATCAGTTCGGTCTGCGCGCCCGAGGTCGCCGAGAAAGCGAGGAAAAACGCCGCGCCGAGCCCGAGCAGCGACTGCCAGAAATATTTCCAGCCAGCCGACAGGCCGGCCGGATCGCGATAGACCACCTTCTTCCAGTCGTCGTACCAGCCGACGATGCCAAAGCCGAGCGTGACGATGAGCACGGTCCATACGTACTTGTTGCTCAGATCGCCCCACAGCAACGTCGTGATGCCGATGGCGATCAGGATCAGCACGCCGCCCATGGTCGGCGTACCGGATTTGACGAGGTGGGTTTGCGGGCCGTCGTTGCGCACCGCCTGCCCGATCTTCTTGGCGGCCAGCCAGCGAATGACGCCCGGACCGGCGGCAAAGGAAATGAGCAGCGCGGTCATCGTCGCCAGCACGGTACGCAGCGTGATGTAGTTGAAAACGTTGAAAAAACGCACGTCCTGGGCGAGCCATTGAGCCAGTGCAAGTAGCATCAGTGTTGTTCCTCCTGGGAAGCAGCGGCGCTCAGCGCATCGGCTACCCGTTCCATTTTCATGAAGCGCGAACCCTTGATGAGCACCGTGGTTTCGGGCCCCAATTCCTTGTCGACCGCAGCGAGCAGCTTGTCGATGTTGCAGTAATGGCGGGCACCATCGCCGAAGTTGCGCACGGCAGCCTTGGTCGCCTCGCCCAGCGCGAACAAGCGGTCGATACCCTGGCTCTTGGCATAACCGCCGATCTCGTCGTGGTACTGACCGCTGGCCTCGCCGATCTCGCCCATGTCGCCCAACACCAGCAACTTGCGGCCGACGGTGGCAGCCAGCACGTCGATACCGGCGCGCACCGAATCCGGGTTGGCGTTGTAGGTGTCGTCGAGCAGATCGGCACCGTTGCGCCCAGCCCGCCGTTGCAGACGCCCCTTGACGCCGACGAAGGATTCCAGCCCGGCCACCACTGCCGACAACGGCAGCCCGGCGGCCAAACAGGCGGCGGCCGCAGCCATCGCATTGCGGGCATTGTGGCGCCCGGGAATAGACAGGCGAATCGTCGCCTCGCCTTCCGGGGCGACAAGATCGATCTCGCTTTCCAGCCCGTGCTGGCGCAGCTTGCCGAACACATCGGCCGGGCGGTCGATGCCGAAGGTCCGCAGCGCATGCGGCGCCGCCATCCGGACCCACAGCTCGGCGTAGACATCGTCGGCATTGACCACGGCGATGCCGTTCGCCGCCAGGCCGCCAAAAATCGATCCCTTCTCGCGCGCCACTTCGTCCATCTCGCCCATGCCTTCAAGGTGGGCGCGCTGGGCGTTGGTCACCAGCGCCACGGTCGGCGCGCCGAGCGGCGCCAGATAGGCGATTTCGCCGGGATGGTTCATCCCCATCTCGATGACGGCGGCGCGATGCGTTTCCCGCATGCCGAGCAGGGTCAGGGGCAGGCCGATGTCGTTGTTCAGATTGCCGCGCGTCGCCAACACGGCATCGCCGAATTGGGCCTTCAGAATGGCGGCGATCATTTCCTTGGTCGTCGTCTTGCCGTTCGAACCGGTGACAGCGATCACCGGGAAGGCGTACCGGGCGCGCCAGGCAGCGGCCAGGCGCCCCAAGGCAAGGCGGGTGTCGTCCACCAGCACCGCCGGGATGCCGGCCGGCAGCTTGCCCTCGTCGGCCACCAGCAAGGCAGCGGCACCGCTGTCGACGGCGGTTTGCAGGAAATCGTGGGCATCGAAACGTTCGCCGCGCAGGGCGACGAACAGTTGCCCGGCACCGATGGCCCGGGTATCGGTGGACACGCCGGTCAACGCCGGATCGCTTCCGACCAGACGGCCGCCCACGGCGGCAGCGACTTGCGACAGCAGCCAGTTCATGCGGCTACCTCCTTGGTACGGGAACGTCGATCGAGCAGCGCGGCCTGCGCCTGTTCGAGATCGGAAAAGGGAAGGCGGACACCGGCAATTTCCTGATAGGGCTCGTGCCCCTTGCCGGCGAGCAGGATGACATCGCGCGCATCGGCCTCGGCAATGACGCGGCGAATGGCCGCCGCGCGGTCCACCTCGATTTCGGCATGGGTCATGCCGGCAGCAATGGCCTCGATGATGGCTTGCGGCACCTCGCTGCGCGGGTTGTCGCTGCTGAGCAGCACCCGGTCGGCCAGGCGCTCGGCGACGGCCCCCATCAAGGGGCGCTTGCCCTTGTCGCGGTCGCCGCCACAGCCGAAGACCACGCACAGGCGGCCGCCACGCACCGTCGTTGTCGGCCGCAAGGCACGCAAGGCATTGTCCAGCGCATCCGGCGTGTGAGCATAGTCGACGACGACCAGCGGCTCGCCGACGCCGCCCAGACGCTCCATGCGGCCCGGCGGCGGGCTCAGATCGGCGAGGCGGCGGGCCACCTCGTCGGCGCCCAGCCCGGCATCGTGCAAGACGGCGGCCACCGCCAGCAGATTGGAAACGTTGTAACGACCGACCAGCGCCGTTTCGACCGCCACCCGGCCATTCGGCAACACCAGGCTGAAACGCTGCCCGGTCGGCGTTTCTTCGAGATGTTCGGCGCGCACCAGGGCCGGATAGTCGCGGCGCTCGTCGCCGATGGCGTAGCCGAGCACCCGGGTCGCCGTCGTCTCGCGCATCAGCTTCGGCCCCAATGCGTCGTCGAGATTGATGATGGCGGTGCGCAGCTGCGGCCAGGCGAACAATTTTTCCTTGGCGGCAGCATAGGCCTCCATGCTGCCGTGGTAATCGAGATGGTCGCGGGTGAAATTGGTGAATACGGCGACATCGACCCGCGCACCATTCATCCGCCCCTCCTCGATACCGATGGAGCTGGCCTCCAGCGCACAGGCCGCCGCGCGCTCGGCGCGGAAAGCGGCCAGATAGCGCATCAGCGTCGTCGCTTCCGGTGTCGTAAACCCGGTTTCGGTCAGGGCATCGGGGAAGCCGGCACCCAACGTGCCGATAATCGCACAAGGCTTGGCGTAGGCCCGGGCGATGCACTGGCTGACCGTGGTCTTGCCGTTGGTCCCGGTCACGGCGATCAGCGACAACCCTTCGCTCGGATAGGCATAAACGGCATGAGCCAGCGGCCCTGCCAACGGCCGCAGGGCATCAACCGGCAGGTTGGCTGCGGTCCACGCCGGATTCCAGGCAAATTCTTCACCCGGCTGCCAGAACACGGCAACCGCCCCCCGTGCCAGGGCATCGGCGATATAGCGCCGGCCATCGGCCAGCGCCCCGGGATAAGCCAGGAACAAGTCCCCCGGCCGTACCTGACGGCTGTCGTCGGCAACCCCGGTCGGTTCCACACCCAGTGCGGCCAGGCGGTCGAGCAGCAGGCGAACGCTCATAGCGCCCCCTTGGTGGCGCCGGCGTCGGCCACCTGGATCGGCGCATCCGGCGGCACCCCCATGGTGCGCAAGGCGCCGCCCATGATCTGCGAGAAGGCCGGCCCGGCGACGTCGCCGCCGTAGTGGGCGCCGCCGCTCGGCTCGTCGATCATCACCGCGACCACCAGGCGCGGGTCGCTGATCGGCGCGATGCCGACGAACGAAGCCACGTACTTGCGGGCATAAACCCCACCCTCGATCTTGTAGGCAGTACCGGTCTTGCCGCCGACCCGGTAGCCGGGCACCCGTGCTTTCGGGGCGGTGCCTTCGGGCTGCACGGCCATTTCCAGCATGGCGCGCAACTCGCGCATGGTCTGCGGCGAGAAGACCCGCGCACCATGCACCGGCACACTGTCGTCGACGCGGGTCAGCGACAGCGGCATCAGCTCGCCATCGCGGGCAAAGACCGTGTAGGCGCGGGCCAACTGAACCAGACTGACGGCGATGCCGTGGCCGTAGGACATGGTGGCCTGTTCAATGGGACGCCAGTTCTTCCACGGCCGCAAGCGACCATTGACCTCGCCGGGAAAACCGAGATTGGGCGCCTGGCCGAAACCGACGCTGTCGAACATTTCCCACATTTCCTTCGGCGGGAAGCCGAGGGCGATCTTGGTGGTGCCGACATTCGACGATTTCTGGATGACTTGGGCAACGGTCAGCGCACCGTGCGGATGCGCGTCGGAAATGGTCGCGCTGCCGATGGTCAGCCGCCCCGGTGCGCAATTGATAATGGTGTCGTAACGCACCTTGCCCTTTTCCAAAGCCAGAGCGATGGTGAACGGCTTCATCACCGAACCCGGCTCGAAGGTGTCGGTGATCGCACGGTTGCGCAGTTGCGCCCCGGACAGATGCTGACGGTTATTCGGGTTGTAGGTCGGCCAGTTGGCCAGTGCCAGAATCTCGCCTGTGCTGGCATCGATGACGATGGCGCCGCCAGCCTTGGCCTTGTTGCTCTCCACGGCCGCCTTCAGGTGGCTGTAGGCCAGATACTGGATTTTCGAATCCAGCGCCAGACGAACGTCCTTGCCATCCTGCGGCGGCCGGGTCGCCCCGACATCCTCGACGATATTGCCGCGCCGGTCGCGAATCACCGTACGGCTGCCGGCATGGCCAAGCAGGCTCTGCTGGAAGGCCAGCTCGACACCTTCCAGGCCCTTGTCGTCAACGCCGGTAAAGCCCACGATGTGGGCCGTCATGTCGCCGGTCGGGTAGTAGCGGCGGTATTCCTTTTCCTGATGCACGCCGGGCAGCTTGAGGGCGGCGATCCGGTCGGCCGTCTCGGGCGGCACCTGACGCTTGACGAAGACGAAAGTTTTATCGGAAGCGATCTTGGCATCCAGTTCGCGCACGCTCATGTCGAGCAGCGCCGCCAGTTGCTGTTTCTGCGGCGCCGTCATCGTCCGGGCATCGCCGGGAATGGCCCACAGCGACTTCATCGGCGTAGACACGGCCAGCATGTCACCGTTACGGTCGATGATCTTGCCGCGCGAGGCCGACACCTCGATATCGCGCCGATAGCGCGAATCGCCCTTCTCTTGCAGGAAATCGTTGTTGATAACCTGCAAATAGAAACTGCGCATGACCAGCGCCAGGAAAGCAGCCATCAACAGCAGGCCGACCATGCGCGAGCGCCAGCCCTGAAGCGCCAGTTGCAACACCGGACTCTCGGTGAAGCGATGACCGCGTTGCGGGCGACGACGAACGACCATCAACGCCCGCCTTTCGCCGCCGCCTTGGCGGCCGGCACGACAACCCGCCCGACCGCATCGGGCGTCACCATGTGCAAACGATCACGGGCAATCTGCTCGACACGCGGATGCGTTGCCCAGGTCGACAACTCCAGCTGCAACTGGCCGTATTCGACGTCGAGCTGACGCGCCCGTTCCTGCTCGCTCTCCAAATCCTGAAAAAGCTTGCGCGCGCGGTGCTGGGAGGTAACCACACCCAGCGCGCAAACGACGGCAATCAGGAGAAGGATCATATTGAAACGGACCATTACAGTTTTTCCGCCACCCGCATCACCGCACTGCGCGCCCGCGGATTGGCGGCAATTTCGGCCGACGACGGCTTGACCGCCTTGCCGACCAGGCGCAGCTTCGGCTTCGGCAACTGATCGGCGCGCAAGGGCAAGCCCTTGGGCAGATCGTCGGCCACGGCTTGCGCGCGCATGAAATTCTTGACGATGCGGTCTTCCAGCGAATGAAAGCTGATTACCACCAGGCGCCCGCCCGGCTTGAGCAGCTCAAGCGCTTGCGGCAAGGCTATCTCCAGCTGGCGGAGCTCTTGATTGATATGAATCCGTAGAGCTTGAAAGCTGCGCGTCGCCGGGTCCTGCCCTGGTTCACGGGTGCGCACGGTCTCGCGTACGAGGCCCGCGAACTGGCCTGTTGTGACAATAGGTTGTTCGAGCCGAGCAGCCACAACCTTCTTTGCAATCTGGAAAGCAAACCGTTCTTCGCCATAGTTTCTAATAACCTCCGTAATTTCCCTCAATTCGGCCCGCGCCAGCCATTCGGCCGCCGTCTCGCCCTGCGTCGTATCCATCCGCATGTCGAGCGGCGCGTCATGACGGAAACTGAAGCCGCGCTCCCCATCGTCGATTTGCGGCGACGACACCCCTATGTCAAACAAAATCCCATCCACATCCCGCACACCAGCCTCGGCCGCCGCCTCGGCAATTTCACCGAAAGCACGATGCACCAACCGGAAACGGGAATCGGTAATAGCCGCCCCCGCCGCAATGGCTTGCGGGTCACGGTCAACGGCCACCAGGCGGCCTTGTTCATTGAGCGCGGCGAGGATACGGCGACTGTGGCCGCCGCGCCCGAAAGTGGCATCCATATAGACGCCATCCGCCTTGATCGCCAGGGAAGTTACCGCCTCTTCGAGCAGCACCGTGACGTGGGTGCTACCCGCGATCACAGCACCAGATCCTCGAAGCCCGGCGGCAACTCGCCAGACAGCAGCGCCTCGGCAGCCAGATCGTTCTGCTGCTTCCAGGCGGCCTCGTTCCAGATTTCGAAATGACTGCCCTGGCCGACCAGATAGACGGTCTTTTCCAGCTTGGCGTAATCGCGCAGCTCGGCAGCCACCAGGATGCGACCGGCCGAATCCAGCTCCTCGGTACGCGCGTTACCGACCAGCACCCGCTTGATAGCGGCCATCGTCGGATTGAGGCTGGAGCCCTTGAGCACCTGGTCGCGAATCGGCTGCCAGGCCGGCGCCGGGTAAAGCAGCAGGCAGCGGTGCGGATGCGCGGTCAGGACCAGCGAGCCCTCAGCGGCGGCGAGCAGGGACTCGCGGTGCCTTGCCGGTATGGCAAGCCGCCCCTTCGCATCCAGACTCAGCGCTGTCGCCCCCTCGAACATCCCTTACCTTACCCCCGTTTACCCACTTTTCAACACGTTTTCCCACTTTAGAGTAACAACCCCCCTCAGTCAATAGCGAAATTGGGATTTTTTTCTTATGCAACAAGGACTTACAGATGCTTTTGATGGTCGATTTTCGAAAAATTTTCCTTTAAAAATCAAAGCCGCAAAATCAACACTTAAAGTGACTTATCAGGAGTTGGCAAAAGACAAAACCCTCCCCGCCACGACATGCCGGCGTGGTAAAGAAAGGCTCTAAAGGGAATCGATGGCCGCCGCAGCGACCAGGGCTAAGTGGCGTCCGACGGGCTAAAAACACTCACCCGGTTGCGCCCGGCATGTTTGGCTTGATACAGCGCCAAGTCGACGCTGCGGGTCAACTCGTCCGGACTCTGACCATGCTCGGGAAAAGCCGCCAGACCGAGCGAAACGGTAAAACGAATGACTTGTTCGCCATGCCTCACCGTCAAGGCCTCTATTTTTGCCCGCCAGGTCTCGGCCCGGACAAGCGCCGCATCGAGCGGCATATTCGGCAACAGGATCAGGAATTCTTCGCCGCCATAGCGACAGGCAATGTCCTCGGCCCGAATATCTTCGGTCAACACCTCGGCCAGCACGCGCAGCACTTCGTCGCCGCCCTGGTGACCATGGGTATCGTTCACTCGCTTGAAATAGTCGATATCGAGCATGACCAGCGCCAGCGGAATCGCCTCGCGCCGCGCCCGTGACAATTCGCGCTCCAGTGTTTCGTCGAGATAGCGCCGGTTGTAGAGACCGGTCAGCCCATCGTGTACGGCCTGTTCCTGTAGCGCCGCCTGAAGGTGGCCAATTTCCTCGACCTTGGCCTGAAGACGAACATTGCTCTCGCGCAGCGCATTTTCGGCCGCCTTGCGTTCGCTGATATTGCGCGTGATGCCAAGGATCGTTTTCGGCTGCCCGTCGGCATCGAGCAGATAGCTGCTGACCACCTCGGTCATCACCACACTGCCATCCTTGCAGGACTGCTCCATCTCGCTACGCACCACCCGGGCCGTCTTGTCGCCGGTGGCGATCCGGCGCAGGCGCTCGTCGATGGCACTCATCACCGACGCGGCCGATTCAGGCGTCAGGGAGGCTTCGAGCGACTCGGCCAGCACCTCGGCCGGCGTATAGCCGCGCAGTTGTTCGACCGACGGGCTGACATAGGTAAATCGCCGGGTCGGAATATCCAGCGTCCAGATCACGTCATGGCTGTTTTCAGCCAGCATCCGGTAACGCGCCTCGCTCTCGGCCAGGCGTGCGGCAATCTCCCACTCCTGACGCTCGACCCGCAACAAGCGCACCAGCACAGCACCCAGCCCCGACATCAGCAGCAACGCGACGAGCACTACCACCCCGGCCGTCCGCGTCCAGCCGGCCAGGTAATCGACCGAGGCGATACCGACCGCGACATAGAAGGGATAATCGCCGACCCGCCGATAGGCATAAATGCGCTCGATATTATCGAGGGCTGCGTGGTAGCGAATGGTGCCCTGGCGGTCGCCGGCCTCGATACGCAGGTGCATGGGATTGCCGCTCAAGGTCTGGTTCACCGAACCGGGCCTGGCTGGCCGGCGCAAGACCAGACGTCCGTCGTCGCTGCGCCGGAAGGTAATCACCCCGCGCGGCCCCAGGTCCACACTGTCGAACAATTGCTGGAAATAACCCAGATCGAGCGGCGCCATGGCCACGCCGAGAAACTCTCCGCCCGCGCCGCGCAGGGGTACCGCAATGATCATCATCGAACGCGCCACCAGGCGGCCGACGACCACTTCGGAAAAGACCATTTTGCGTTCGGGATGATCGCGCAACTCGATAAAGTAGCTGCGATCAGCGGCATTGGCCGACGGCAGCGAGGTTTCGGAGGCAAAACGCACATCGCCGGCAGCATCGATGATCCGATAGCCGACGATCTCGGGAAAATGTGCCGCATGCCTGGCCAGCATGGCCCCTACCAACTCCCGGTAAGCGGCGCCGCCGCCTTCGGCCAGGGCCGCCAGCGGCATGCCGGTGGCGATATTCTCCAGATCGGCCTGCACGCGGCGCAAGCCCCCCTCCAGGCGCGCTTCCAGCACGCCGGCCGTATTGCGCGCGCTGATCTCGGCCTGCCCGGCTGATTCCCGGTAAGCGGTAAGCAGGAGGAAAAACAGCAATAAACAGCAACCGATCAGCGCCAACAGAAAAAGGCCGAGCAGGTGACGCGCCTGTCGGGAGCCGGGGTTCTGATCCTTGCAGAAAGGAGGATTCGCCATGCCGAAATCATCCTCCGCACGGAAGCAACTGACAAGGGGCAGTATCCCGACGCCGGCATTTTTGGCGTTTTTACCGCGTCGACCGCAACCAGAGACGAAGCGAACGGTTAAAGTACCGCCTGCGCACAGCCCCCTCCACCCCATCGACCACCGCCTTGCCCGACCACATCCTGCTCTGCCACCCAGCCTGCACCAAGCCTGCCGCCGACAGCCTGCACGTTGGCAGCGAATTGTCCTTCAGCGGCGGGCTGATCCTGCATTACCGCATCCAGGCGCTACCGGACCGCCTGAGACTGCCGGCAGCAACGACTGGTGGCCCGGCCGACGAACTGTGGCAGCACACCTGCTGCGAAGCCTTCATCGCCGCCGGCGACGGCACGGCCTACCGCGAGTTCAATTTCTCGCCGTCCGGCCAGTGGGCCATCTATGACTTCCTCAGCTACCGCGAGCGAGCCGCCGACTACCGGCCGGCAACGCCCCCACGCATCGCCATGCAAGCACTCCGCGACGGTTTCCTGCTCCGGGCCGAACTGCCGCCCGATCTGCTGCCCGCCGCCATCAGCTGGCATGTCGGCCTGAGCGCCGTTATCGAGAGCGCCCATGGCGACAAGAGCTACTGGGCCCTGGCCCACGCCGCCGCCCAACCCGACTTTCATCGCCGCGAAAGCTTCGTTCTTACCCTGACCCAAGCCACACCATGACCTCCACTCAAGCGCCCGCCATCCTGTTCGGCATTGATCGCCTGCTCGCCGATCCCGCCTTGCGCCGCCCGCTCGTCGGCCGCCGCATCGCCCTGCTCGCCCACCCGGCCTCGGTCACCGCAGATTTGACCCACTCGCTCGATGCCCTGGCCGCCCTGCCCGACTTGAAGCTCGCCGCTGCCTTCGGGCCGCAACACGGCCTGCGCGGCGACAAGCAGGACAACATGGTCGAATCGCCGGATTTCCTCGACCCGCAGCACGGCATTCCCGTATTCAGCCTGTACGGCGAGGTACGCCGCCCCACCGATGCGATGATGGATACGTTCGACGTGCTGCTGGTCGATCTACAGGATCTCGGCTGCCGCATCTACACCTTCATCACCACGCTGCGCTACGTGCTGGAAGCCGCCGCAAAACATGGCAAGAGCGTCTGGGTACTCGACCGCCCCAACCCGGCTGGCCGGCCAGTCGAAGGACTAATCCTGCGCGACGGCTGGGAAAGTTTCGTCGGCGCCGGCCCGATGCCCATGCGCCATGGGCTGACCATGGGCGAACTCGGCCACTGGTTCATCGCCACCCAGAAACTCGATGTCGATTACCGCGTCATCGACATGCACGGCTGGCGCCCCGAAGCCGCCCCCGGCCACGGCTGGCCGCTCGGCGAACGCAGCTGGATCAACCCCAGCCCGAATGCCCCCAACCTGTCGATGGCCCGCGCCTATGCCGGCACCGTGATGCTCGAAGGCACGACGCTGTCCGAAGGGCGCGGCACCACCCGCCCCCTCGAACTGTTCGGCGCCCCGGACCTCGACGCCCGCGCCATACTCGCCGAAATGCGCCGACTCGCTCCGCACTGGCTAACCGGCTGCCAGCTACGCGAAATCTGGTTCGAGCCGACCTTCCACAAACACGCCGGCAAACTGTGCAACGGCATCCAGATCCACGTCGACCAGCCCACCTACAACCATGCCGCCTTCCGCCCCTGGCGCCTCCAGGCCCTGGCTTTCAAGGCCATCCGCCAGCTGTATCCGGATTACCCGCTATGGCGCGACTTCGCCTACGAATACGAACATGATCGCCTGGCCATCGACCTGATCAACGGCTCGCCGTTATTGCGGGAGTGGGTGGATGATGCACAGGCCAGCCCTGAACACCTCGATAATCTGGCAGCATCAGATGAAGCAATCTGGCAAGAAAAAAGCGAGAAGTTCATTCTCTATCGCTAAGTCCCCACCAACAGCCTAAATACCAAATTTCATCGAGCAGAAAAGAGCTATTTACACGACATTAACATTATGGATAATCACCAGCTTATAACTGATGAGCATCCATTGAGCCAATTGAGGGGATTCG
>Ga0316605_10000644_pt1 | contig 23090 bp, 21 predicted proteins | sample OWC_soil_day20_n_FD_207666 | JGI IMG/M metagenome (GOLD analysis project Ga0316605, IMG submission 207666) | Wetland soil microbial communities from Old Woman Creek delta, Ohio, United States - OWC_soil_day20_noCT | ecosystem: Environmental > Terrestrial > Soil > Wetlands | place: USA: Ohio...
GGTCCATCACGGTGTCGCCGCCCCAGCGGATCGACCAGGTCATTTTCTCGACTTCTTCCTGAATGCTGGAGCCGAGCGCCGAGTTGCCGATGTTGGCGTTGATCTTGGTCAGGAAGTTGCGGCCGATGATCATCGGCTCGCTTTCCGGGTGGTTGATGTTGTTCGGGATGATGGCGCGACCGCGGGCGATTTCGCTGCGTACGAATTCCGGGGTGATTTCCTCGGGAATGCTGGCGCCGAAGTTCTGGCCCGGGTGCTGGCGGGTGAGCAGGGCGGCCATTTTTTCGCCGGTTTTGCCGGTCGACCGCAGCGATTCGATATAGGCGGCGCGATTGAGGTTCTCGCGGATCGCCACGTATTCCATTTCCGGCGTGATGATGCCTTGGCGGGCGTAGTGCATCTGGCTGACATTGGCGCCGGCCTTGGCGCGGCGCGGCTTGCGGTGCAGGCCGGGGAAGCGCAGTTCGTCGAGCCCCTTGTCGGCGGCGCGCTGGCGGCCGAATTCGGAAGACAGGTCGGGCAGTTCCTCGGTGTCGTTGCGTTCTTCGATCCACCGGGCGCGCAGGGCGGGCAGGCCGGAGCGGATGTCTATCTTTTGCGCCGGGTCGGAATAGGGACCGGAGCAGTCGTAAACGTAGATCGGCGGATTCTTTTCGCCGCCGAAGGCGGTCGGGGTGTCGGCCTGCGAGATTTCGCGCATCGGGACGCGCAGGTCCGGGCGCGAACCTTCGACGTAAACCTTGCGGGAATTGGGCAGCGGCTGGACGGCGGCCTCGTCGACGTGGGCGTTGGCGGCGAGAAACTGTTCGGTGGCGTTCATGGTTCTTCCTTGCGTGGATGCAGCGGGGTAAGACGGGCAAGGAGCGATCCGGTTCCACGGGAGTGGAATTCGTTTCCCTACGACGGCATGACCCGGTCAGGTTCGAAGGGTTTGTCTCAGCCCGGAGCTTGCCGGGCACCCCTAACGAGTGGGCTGCAAGTTACTGGAAACACAGGCAAAATGCAAGAAATCGGATTTTGCTCTCAAGATTTCTCGAATCTGGCCGAAATATCGTTGCCAAGCGTCAGAATTTTAACGAGAAAGATAATCAGGGGTTTCGCGATGCGCCTTCTTACTATTGTTGCCCTGTTGGCTGCTCTGCCGTGGGCGGCCAATGCCGCGCCAACCTGGCAGACCATCTCATCCGAGCCCGGCAAGCGCATTGAACTGGACCGGACCAGCCTGAAGCGCGAAGACGACAAGGTGCTGGCGCAAGGGCGGGTCATCCTGGAGAAGGAAATCATCGACGCCAAGTCCGGGGCCGGCTATCGGGTCATCGAGGCTATTACCCGTTATGACTGCGCGACGCGCAGCGCCAAAACCATCAAGCGGATATACAAGAAGAACGAATCCGATGTGGTGCGCGAGGAGGACATCAAGGGGGCGGATCTGCCGGTACGCAGTGGCACCTTGGACGACAAGGTGTTGCGCGAAGTGTGCCGGCCGCCCAAGGAGGGTATCGCCGAAGTGGCGCAAAAGGCCAACGAGGCGGCCGAGCAGTTGAAGCAGGCCAACGAGGCCATGCTGAAGAAGGAACTGGCCAAGACCGACAAGGCGGCGCCGCCGCTCAAGACTTCCGATGCCGGGCAGGCGGCGCCGGCCAGAAGCGAGGCGGCCGTGCCGTCGATTCGCCCCAATCTGAAGACGGCGGTGGAAGCCGCCAAGGCGCCGCCTCCCCCGCCGGCGCCGGCCCCGGTCGTGCATAAGGAAGTGGCGCCGCCGCCGGCCGCCGCCAAGTCGGTCGTGGTACGAACGACGGCGGCCCCGGCGAAGCCGGCCAAGGGCAGCAAGAATCAGGGCGGTTACATGCTGGAGCTGGCCCACAGCGAACCGGCCATGCAGCATGCCCATATCCATTGGGCCTACGAGGGCGAGGGTGGTCCGGACAACTGGGCCAGGATCGACCCGAACAACAAGGCTTGCGCCAGCGGTCAGCGGCAGTCGCCGATCGATATTCGCGATGGCATCAAGGTCGACCTCGAGCCGATCAAGTTCGACTACCGGGCCTCGAATTTCCGCATTGTGGACAACGGTCACACTATCCAGGTCGATGTCGGCGACAGCAGCATCACGCTGACCGGCAAGACCTACGAGCTCGTCCAGTTCCACTTCCATCGTCCGTCCGAGGAAAAGGTGAACGGCCAGCGCTTCGAGATGGTGGCCCATCTGGTGCACAAGGCCGACGACGGCCAGTTGGCGGTGGTCGCCGTGCTGCTCGAGCGGGGCAACGAAAATCCCTTCATCCAGACCTTGTGGAACAACCTGCCGCTGGAGAAGTACGCCCCGGTCGCACCGCCATCGGCGGTGATCGACCCGCTGACCCTGTTGCCGGCCAGTCGCAACTACTACACCTACATGGGCTCGCTGACCACGCCGCCGTGTACTGAAGGGGTGTTGTGGCTGGTCATGAAGCAGCCGGTACAGGTGTCGATGGAGCAGATCAACATCTTCTCCCGTTTTTACCGGAACAATGCCCGGCCGATCCAGGCGCCGGCCGGCCGGATCGTCAAGGAAGGTCGTTGACCCCGCTTTCCGGCTGATGGTAACTTAATGACCGACAAGTCATTAAGTTACCCATGCCCACCACTTCTCCATCCCGCAAGCGCCGCAAGGAAGCCCGACCGTCCGAGTTGACGGCCGCTGCCTTGGCGCTGTTCGTCGAAAAAGGCTATGCCGCCACCCGTCTGGAAGACGTCGCGCAGCGGGCTGGCGTCTCGAAGGGCACGCTTTACCTTTATTTCGACAGCAAGGCAGCCTTGTTCAAGGCGGTCATCCGGGAGGGTGTCCTGCCGGTGGTTGCCGAAAACGAGGCAATCGCCGCCGCTCATGCCGGCAGCAGTTTCGGGTTGCTGGAAAAACTCCTCGACAATTGGTGGGCGAAAATCGGCGGCACCGCCTTTTCGGGCATTCCCAAGTTGATGGTGGCGGAGGCGCGCAATTTTCCCGAGGTGGCGCAGTATTACTACGAAAACGTCATTCGCCGCGGGCGCGCCCTGATCGGCGGTGCGCTGGAACGCGGCATGGCCAGCGGCGAATTCCGGCGCATGGATGTCGAAACGACCATCGACGTGTTGATCGCGCCCATCCTGATGTTGCTCATCTGGCGTCATTCGCTGGCCTGCTGCCAGTGCAATCCGGTCGAACCGCGCGCCTATCTGGCGGTGCATCTCGACCTTCTGCGCCAAGGGCTGCGGGGGAGTCAGGTATAATTTAGTTTTGTCGGAATCAATATATTAGCCTGTGCTAATATTAAGTCTGCGGAGACCCACATGAACATCGAGCAAGCCCGTTTCAACATGATCGAGCAGCAGATCCGGCCCTGGGAGGTTCTGGATCCGCAGGTGCTTGATCTTCTTTTTGTCGTCAAGCGCGAGGATTTCGTGCCGGCCGCCTATCGCAATCTGGCGTTTGCCGACATGGAAATCCCGCTCGGCAGCGGCCAGGTCATGCTGGCGCCGCGCGTCGAAGCCAAATTACTGCAGGAACTTGGCATCAAGAAGACCGACAAGGTGCTGGAAATCGGCACCGGCTCCGGCTACATGGCTGCACTGCTGGCGGCGCGTGCCGAGCATGTGGTGACTATCGAGTCCCGCCCGGAACTGGCCGACTTCGCCCGCCAGAACCTGGAGCGGGCCGGCGTGGCCAACGTTACCGTGCAAACCGCTTGCGGCGCCGCAGGCTGGGCGCAGTCCGGCCCCTATGATGCGATCGTGGTTTCCGGTGCGCTGCCGAGCGTGCCCGAAGCCTTGCTCAAGCAATTGCGCGTCGGCGGTCGTCTGGCCGTGGTGGTTGGCGAGGCGCCGGTCATGGAGGCGCAGTTGATCACCTGCACCGGGGAAGGCATCTACAATACGGTGAACCTGTTCGAGACGGTCATCCCGGCCCTCGACGGCGTCGCCCAGAAGCCGGCCTTTTCGTTCTGATGCAACAGATTCGCGCCCGCCAACTGGCCGACTGGCTGGCTGACGGCAGTCGCCGCCAGCCGGTCCTGCTCGACGTGCGCGAACCCTGGGAATTCGAGCTGTGCAGCCTGCCGGGCAGCCAGCTCATCCCGATGCATCTAGTGCCGACCCGCTGCGAAGAGTTGTCGCCGGACGACGACATTGTCGTCATCTGCCATCACGGCGGGCGCAGCATGCAGGTGGCCATGTTTCTCGAACGCAAGGGCTATGCGGCATTGTTCAACCTGATGGGCGGGGTCGATGCCTGGGCGGCCGAAGTCGATCCTGCGCTGCGGCGTTATTGAGGGATACATGAAAAAGCTCGTCTGGCTGCTGGTTTCCCCCTGGTTGGCGACTTCGCTGCTGGCCGCAGACCTGTTGCAGGTATACCGGGCCGCGCAGGATAACGATCCGACTTTCGCAGCAGCGCGCGCCACGCTTGATGCCGGCCGCGAAAAAGTGCCGCAGGGGCGGGCCGGGCTGTTGCCCAGCCTGACGCTGGCGGGCAATACGGTGTGGAACGACAACGAGATTGCCGCCCACGGCGGTCGGACCCTGCTCAAGCCGCGTTACAACAGCAACGGTTATACGGTGTCACTGTCGCAGCCGTTGTTCCGCTGGCAGAACTGGGTCGCCTACGACCAGGCGAAAATGCAGGTGGCGCAGGCCGAGGCGAATTTTTCCCAGGCTCGTCAGGATTTGATCCTGCGCGTTGCCCAGGCCTACTTCGACGTCAATTACGCGACCGAGAATCTGAAGGCGGTCAAGGCCAACCAGACGGCGATCGCCCAGCAGCTTGAATCGGCCAAGAAGAATTTCGAGGTCGGCACGGCGACCATTACCGATACGCACGAGGCGCAGGCCCGTTTCGATCTGGCGGTGGCCCAGGAAATCGCCGCGACCAGCGATCTGGAGGTCAAGCGGCGGGCCTTGCAGGCCATTATCGGCCAGGAACCCGGTCCGCTCGCCATGACCCGTCCGGAGGTGCCGCTCACCCCGCCGCAGCCGAACGACATGACGCAATGGGTGGCAGCGGCGGAAAAGGACAGTATCAGCGTGCAGATCCAGCAGGCGGTGGCCGATATCGCGACCCGCGAAGTGGACAAGCAGCAGGCCGGGCATTTGCCGACCGTCGATCTGGTGGCCAATTCCGGAACCAGCAAGTCGTTTGCCTCGGTGACCGGACTGGTCGATACCGATTTCCAGAATGTCGGCATTCAGGTCAATGTGCCGCTCTTCCAGGGCGGCGCGGTCATGTCGCGCCAGCGCGAGGCCTCGGCCAACCGGGCGGCGGCCTTGTCGGCGCTCGAGGGCGCACGCCGGGGGGCGGCGTTGGCGGCCCGCCAGTACTACCTCGGGGTGGTTAACGGCCTGGCCCAGGTGCAGGCCTTGCGCGCGGCGATGATCTCCTCGCAGTCGGCGCTGGAGTCGAACAAGCTGGGTTACGAGGTCGGCGTCCGCATCAATATCGATGTGCTGAACGCCGAGAATCAGGTCTACGTGACCCGGCGTGACTACGCCAGGGCGGTACTCGATACGCTGATGGCCCAGCTGCGCCTGAAGGCCTCGGTCGGGGCGCTGGGTGAAGACGACGTGGCAGCGATCAACGCCCTGCTCGATCCAGCCTCTGCCGAATAAACGCCAGCGTCCGCTCGCTGGCGCCGCGATGGGCGCTAGCGAATGCGACGGCGGCCTGGCGCATGCGCTGACGCAATTCCGTATCCTTCAGTAACCGTCCGACGGCCGCGGCGAGTTCGCCGGCATCGGCAATCCGCCGGGCGGCCCCGGCGGCGATGGCATCTTCCGTGGCCTGCCGGAAATTGAAGGTGTGCGGCCCGATCAATACCGGACAGCCGCAGGCCGCCGCTTCGATCAGGTTCTGGCCGCCGAGCGGCAGCAGGCTGCCGCCAATGAAGGCGACATCGGCCAGCGCGTAATAAGCGGCCATTTCCCCCATGCTGTCGCCCAGCCAGACTTGGCTTGTCGGGTCGGGCAAGCCGGTGCTGCGCCGGCAATAGCGGAGGTTTTCGGCGTCCAGCAGCGCGGCGACTTCAGCGAAGCGTTGCGGATGACGCGGCACCAATACCAGCAGGGCGTCAGGCCGGGCCAGGCAGCGCCAGGCGGCGATGATCAGGGGCTCCTCGCCGTCCCGGGTGCTGGCCGCCAGCCAGACCGGGCGCTCGCCGATGGCCAGTCGCCAGCTTTGCCCCAGGCTCAGCTGCTCGGCGGCAGGGGTTACGTCGAATTTGAGATTGCCGCAGACCTCGACCGGATCGGCGCCGACTTCGCGCAGACGCAGGGCATCGGCGGCGGTTTGGGCGCCGACGCCGCTCAGCGCGGCGAAGGCCGGGCGGAGCAAGGGGGCGAAGCGCCGGTAGCCGCGTGCCGAACGCGCCGACAGGCGGGCATTGACCAGCAGGAGCGGCACCTGGTGGCGGCTGGCGGCAGCCAGCAGGTTGGGCCAGATTTCGGTTTCCATCAGGACCCCGAAGGCCGGGGAAAAGTGCCGGAAAAAGCGGTCGACCGCAGGCGGGTAGTCGTAGGGCAGATAGGCCTGGATCACCCGGTCGCCATAGACTTCGCGGCCGGCGGCACGGCCGGTCGGCGTCATGCCGGTGAGCAGAATGTCGTGCTCCGGCCAGGCGGCTTGCAGGCCGGCGATCAAGGGCTGGGCGGCGCGCGTTTCACCGACTGACACCGCGTGCACCCAGATGACGGGGCGCGGGCCGCGTTGTCGATAGCGGCCCCAACGTTCGCCAAGATTCGCCCGATATTCCGGCTGTTTGCGCGAGCGCCACAGCAGGCGCAGCCAGATCAGTGGCGCCAGCAGGTAAAGGAGCAGGCTGTAGAGCAGGCGAACCATCAGGCGGCGGGCAATGCATCAAGAACCTCGGTGACCGAGGGTAGTAGCCCCTTGCCGCCCAGGTTGCGATGGTAGCCGCGGCCGAAGACGCCGGTAAGGCCGGGGTCGGTGGCGGTGTACAGGGCGATGGTCGGGGTATCGAGGGCGACCGCCAGATGGGTCAGGCCGGTATCGACGCCAACGACGGCGTTGGCGCCGCCGAGCAGCGTGGCTAGCGCCGGCAGACTCAGCGGCGGGGCGGCGATGGCGTCGGGCAGCGCTCCGGCCAGGCGGGCCGCGCGCGCCCGTTCGGCGGGGCTGCCGCCGGGTAGAACGGCGCGCAGGCTGCGCGCGTGCAGTTGGCGGCCGAGGGCTAGCCAGTGCTCGTCCGGCCACAGCTTGTCGTCGCGGCTGCTGGCGGTGAGCAGCACGATATAAGGACTGACCGCTAACCAGTCGGGCCGGCCGGGCGGCGGGGCGATGCCATAATCAGGCAGACCGTCGGCGGAATAGCCAACGGCGGCGGCGACCAGCTGGCGGTTGCGGTCGACGGCATGTTGAGAACGTGAAATGCTGAAGCGGCGCTGATAGAAGCGGGCGGCCAGCGGTTCGCGTGCCGAATCGGCGGCATAGCCGCAGACGATACCCTGGACGCGACTGGCCAGCAGCGCGCTTTTGAGCAGGCCCTGACTGTCGATGACCAGATCGTAGGCAGTGGCCCGCAAGGCGGCCTGGGCGGCGCCGATTTCGCGCCAGGTAGCGGCCTTGAACAGCGCCTTGCGCCAGCGCCGGATGGCGACCGGGATGATCCGGCTGACGCCGGGATGCAATGACGGGATGGCGGCGAAATTTTCCTCGACGCACCAGTCGATGCGGGCTTCGGGAAAGTGGCGCTTGAGGTCGCTGACGGCCGGCAGGTTGTGGATGACGTCGCCGAGCGAGGAAGTTTTCACGAGCAGGATGCGCATCGGCGGATAAAATAGCCACTTTCGAAAGTCCGGATTATAAATGCCCGCCCCCCGTCAGCCGCTTTCCGTCGCCATCATTACGCTCAACGCGGCGGCGCAACTGGCGGCCTGCCTGGACAGCGTGCGCTTTGCCGACGACATCGTCGTCGTCGATTCGGGCAGCAGCGACGGCACCGTCGAGCTGGCCGAACGCCACGGCGCGCGGGTCGTCCAGCAGGACTGGCTGGGCTTCGGCCGGCAGAAGCAGTTCGCCGTCGACGCCGCCCGTCACGACTGGGTGCTTTGTCTGGATGCCGACGAACGGGTGACGCCGGCCTTGCAGGCGGCCATCGAAAATGCCCTGCAAAACCCGTCTGCCGCAGCCTTCCGCTTTGCCCGCTGCAATCGTTTCCTCGGCCGTTACCTGCGCCATGGCGAAGGCTATCCGGACTGGTCGTTGCGCCTGTTCGACCGCCGGCAGGCGTGCTGGTCGGACGACGCGGTGCATGAAAAGGTGCTGACCAAGGCGGCCATCGGGACGCTGCCGGGCGATCTGCTGCACGATTCGGCCGAGTCGCTGGCTGCCTATCTGGCCAAGCAGAACCGCTACACCACGCTGGCCGCCGACATGGCGCTGGCCGCCGGCAAACGGGCGAGTTTCGGCCGCATCGCCTTCAGTCCGCTGGTCCGTTTCGTCAAGTTCTACCTGCTCCGCCAGGGCTTTCGCGACGGACTCCCCGGACTGGTGCATATCGTCATCGGCTGTTTCAACAGCTTCCTCAAGTATTCCAAGATGCTGGAGCGTCAGAACGGCGAGGCCGGGCTGCGCTAAAATGCCGTCTTTCCAAGCAGGTTATCTCCCGTGAAAATTCTCGTCACCGGCGCCGCCGGTTTTATCGGCATGACTACCACGCTACGCCTGCTGGCGCGTGGCGACGAGGTGGTCGGCCTCGACAACCTCAACGACTATTACGAAGTCAGCCTCAAGGAAAGCCGGCTGGCCCGGCTGACCGGCCACCCGAACTTCCGCTTCGTCAAAATGGACGTCGCCGACCGGCCGGGTATCGAGCAATTGTTCGCCGCCGAGAAATTCGACAAGGTCATCCACCTCGCCGCCCAGGCCGGCGTGCGCTATTCACTGAAGAATCCGCATGCCTACGTGGACAGCAACATCGTCGGCTTCGTCAATATCCTCGAAGGCTGCCGCCACAGCAAGGTGCAGCATCTGGTCTATGCCTCCAGTTCCAGCGTCTACGGCGGCAACACCAAAATGCCTTTTTCCGAGCACGACAGCGTCGACCACCCGGTCAGCCTGTACGCGGCGACCAAGAAGGCCAACGAGCTGATGGCCCACACCTACAGCCATCTCTATGGACTGCCGACCACCGGCCTGCGCTTCTTCACTGTCTATGGCCCGTGGGGCCGACCGGACATGGCCCTGTTCCTGTTCACCAAGGCCATCCTCGAAGGCCGGCTGATCGACGTGTTCAACCACGGCAACATGCAGCGCGATTTCACCTATATCGACGACATCGTCGAGGGCGTCATCCGCGTCATGGACAGGAATGCTGCGGTCAACACCGAATATGACGCGATTGCCGCCGATCCGGCGAGCAGCAGTGCGCCCTACCGGGTGTTCAACATCGGCAACCATGACCCGGTGCCACTGCTCGACTTCATCGGCGCCATCGAACAGGCGCTCGGCCAGGTTGCAGAAAAGCGCCTGCTGCCGATGCAGGATGGCGACGTGCCGGCCACCTATGCCGACACTGCGCTGCTCGATGACTGGGTCGGGTTCGCGCCGGCCACCCCCATCCAGGCAGGCGTCGACCGCTTCATCGCCTGGTATCGCGATTACTACAAGGTTTAAGGATCAGCTATGTGCGGCATCGTCGCGGCAGCAGCCGGCAACAACATCGTTCCCGTCCTCGTCGAAGGACTGAAGAAACTCGAATACCGGGGCTATGACTCGGCCGGGCTGGCCGTCATCGGCGCTGCCGGCATCGAGCGGGTGCGCTCGGTCGGTCGGGTCGCCGAGCTGGAAACCGCCTCGGCGGCTACTTCGGCGGTCACCGGCATCGCCCACACCCGTTGGGCGACGCACGGCGTCCCCTGCGAGCGCAACGCCCACCCGCATGTGTCAGGCAGCATTGCCGTGGTGCATAACGGCATCATCGAGAACTACGAAAGCCTGCGCGACGAACTGTCCGCCCAGGGCTACGTGTTTACCTCGGATACCGACACCGAAAGCATCGCCCATCTGATCGAGGCGACGCTGAAAGTCGAAGCCGACCTGTTCAAGTCGGTGCAGATCGCCTGCCGGCGCCTGGTCGGGGCCTTCGCCATTGCCGTTATCGACCACACCCAGCCGGGCAAGGTGGTCGTTGCCCGCGAAGGCTCGCCGCTGCTGCTCGGTGTTTCCGATACGGGCAACTACGCGGCATCCGACGCCTCGGCGCTGTTGCAAGTGACGCGCAACATGGTCTATCTGGAAAACGGCGACATCGCCGAGTTGACCGCCGGCAGCGTCCGGATCGCCCGTCTCGACGGCAGCCCGGTCGAGCGGCCGGTGCATGTGTCGGAGTTGTCAGCGGCGGCGGTCGAGCTGGGCAATTACCAGCACTACATGCAGAAGGAAATCTTCGAGCAGCCGGAAGCGCTGGCCAACACCCTGGAAGTCGTCGGTGGCAGCAAGAGCATACAACCCGGTATTTTCGGTGCCGAAGCAGTCAACTTGCTGGCCGATGTCGACCACATCCTCATTCTGGCCTGCGGCACCAGCAGCCATTCCGGCTATACCGCCCGCTACTGGCTGGAAGCCATTGCCGGCGTCCCGTGCACCGTTGAAATCGCCAGCGAATACCGTTACCGGACGTCGGTGGCCAATCCGCGCCAGTTGATCGTCGCCATTTCGCAATCCGGCGAAACGGCCGACACGCTGGCCGCACTGCGGCATGCCAAGTGGCTCGGCCAAAGCAAGACGCTGGCTATCTGCAATGTGCCGGAATCGGCCATCGTCCGCGAATGCGCCTTGCGCTTCATTACTCGGGCCGGTCCGGAAATCGGCGTCGCCTCGACCAAGGCTTTCACCACCCAGCTGGCCGCGCTCTTTGTGTTGACCCTGGTCATGGCCAAAACCAAGCAACGCCTGACGGCGGAGCAGGAAGGCGGCTTCATCGACCAGTTGCGTCACCTGCCGGTGGCGGTCAACAAGGTGTTGGGCCTGGAAGGGGAGATCGAAAACTGGGCCCGGCGTTTTGCCGACAAGCACCACGCGCTGTTCCTCGGTCGCGGCCGGCATTATCCGATCGCCCTCGAAGGCGCGTTGAAGCTCAAGGAAATTTCCTATATCCACGCCGAGGCCTACCCGGCCGGCGAGCTGAAGCATGGCCCGCTGGCCCTGGTCGATGCCGACATGCCGGTCATTTCGGTGGCGCCCAACGACGACCTGATCGACAAGCTGAAATCCAACTTGAAGGAAGTGCAGGCGCGCGGCGGCGAACTCTACGTCTTCGCCGATGCCGATTCGGAAATCGCCGAGTCGGCCGGCGTGCATATCCTGCGCCTGCCCGAGCACTACGGCCAACTGTCGCCGATCCTGCACGTCATCCCATTGCAGTTGCTGTCCTACCACGTCGCCCTGGTCAAAGGCACCGATGTGGACAAACCGCGCAATCTCGCCAAATCGGTCACCGTCGAATGATGCAGCTCAAGAACCGACAAACTCGCGGTTTGCAGTGCAGGCTAACCCGGCTTTGCAGGGTTAAGGTTGCTCTTGGCGACCGGCCGGAACTTCACGCCGCGCAATCTGGCGAAGTCGGTGACCGTCGAATGATGAATTTGACCATTTTCCCCGGTCGACCGTAGTAATACATGGCCACCTACGCAATCGGCGATATTCAGGGCTGCTACGACTCCTTGCAGCGTCTGCTCGACCGTTGCGCCTTCGATCCGGCAGCCGACCGCCTGTGGCTGGTCGGCGACCTGGTCAATCGGGGGCCGCAATCGCTGTCCACGCTGCGCCTGATCAAGTCGCTGGGACCGGCGGCGCTGACCGTGCTCGGCAACCACGACCTCTATCTGCTGATGGTCGCCGAGGGCGGTGCCAAATACCGGGGTAAGGACGATACGCTCCAGGAAATCCTCGATGCGCCTGATTGCGCCGAGTTGCTGGCCTGGCTGCGCCGGCAGCCGCTGTGCCACACCGAAGGCAACTATTGTCTGGTGCATGCCGGCCTGCTGCCGCAATGGACGGCGGCCCGCGCCCGCGAACTGGCGCGCGAAGTCGAGGCTGCCTTGCAGGGCGCGGACTATCGCCAGTTCATCCTCAATCTGTGGGGCAGCGAGCCGGCCGGCTGGTCCGACGAGCTAGCCGGCTGGCCGCGCCTGCGCGTCATCGTCAATGCCATGACCCGCATGCGCTTCTGTACGCTGGACGGCGTCATGGAGTTCAAGGTCAAGGGCAAACTGGCCAATGCGCCGGCCGGTCATATTCCCTGGTTCGATCTCCCCGGCCGGCAGTCCGCCGACGCCGTGCTGGTCACCGGCCACTGGTCGGCGCTCGGCCTGAAAATCACGCCGAACCTGCTGGCGCTGGATTCCGGCTGTCTGTGGGGCGGGCATCTGACGGCGGTGCGGCTGGAAGACCGCCGGGTGTTTCAGGTGGATTGTTCGCCGACGGAGGCCCTGCCGCTAAAGCGATAGCCGCGCGCGCCTCGGCGGCGACCTGTTTGCGATCCCCGCCGTGCAGCCCGAGCAACGGCGTCGTCACCAGCCGGGCGATCAGCCGCTTTCGTCCGAGAATCGCTCGCGTGCATTGGCCGAGCGAAATATCGCCGTCGTAGCGTGGCGCCAGGCTGCGCTGCCCGTCGTCTTCCCAATAGGAAATGGCCACCGGCAGGATCGGCCGGCCGGCGGCCAGCGCCGGTTGTAGTAGCGCTGCATGGAAATGCAGCAGGCTGCGGCCATCGGTCGTTGTGCCTTCCGGGAAAACCGCGACATGCTTGCCGCGACCGAGCACTTCGGCGACCTGCTGGTTGATGATGCGAGCGTGGCCCCGGCTGCCCCGGCGCAGGAAAATGGTGTCGTTCTTCGCCGCCAGCCAGCCGATCAGCGGCCAGCGGCGGACCTCCTCTTTCGACACGAAAGCCGCCGGGAGCGCCGCGTTGATGACGAAGATATCGAGCCATGAAACATGATTGGCGACCAGCAGCACGCCCGGTGCCGCATGCGACAGATCGGCTTCGACGCTGACACCGAGTGCGTCGAGCAGGGCGACCGACCAGCTGGCCTTGAGGCGCAGGCGGGCGGCATCGCTGCACAAAGGGAACAGGAGCAGGCTCAGCGTGATCCCGCTGAAGACCAGCAGGGCCAGGCGGAATAGCCGGAAGGCGCGCGTCGCGGAATGGGTGGCGTTCAGTCGGCTTGTCCCAGGTAATGTTTGGCGTAACGGTTGGAAACCTTGGCCATCGGCAGCAGGATGGGCAGGTCGGCGGTATTGAAGTCGGGATCCCAGGCCGGTTCGCCGCAGATCCAGGCACCGGCCCGCAGATAGCCCTTGATCAGCGGCGGCGTTTCGGCCGGCCGGTCGTTTTGGAGGGCGGCCAGCGGTAGCGGAAAACGGGGGAAGACGCGGTATTCCTGCGGCCCGAGATGTTCGGCCAGGCGATTATACAAGCTGGCCGCCGCATGGCCGCCGTCGGCCATGCTGATCGAGGCGCAGCCCATCAGGTAGTCGTACCCCCGCTCCAGCATGTACTGGGCAAGGCCGGACCAGAGCAGGCTGATGGTCGCGCCGCTGCGGTAGTCCGGATGGACGCAGGAACGGCCGATTTCGACCAGACGCGGGCGCAGGTGGTGCAGGCGTGTCAAATCGAACTCATTTTCCGAGTAATAGCCGATCTGGCGCGCCTTGAGCGGTGACAGCACACGGTAGGTGCCGACGATTTCACCGCTTTGGGTGTCGCGTACGACCAGATGCTCGCAATAGGGGTCGTAGAGGTCGTGGTCGACGCCGGGCGTGCGGCTCGGCAGATTGGCTCCCATCTCGCCGGCAAAGACCCGGTAGCGCAGCCGTTGGGCGTCGAGGATGTCGCCCGGACTGTGGGCGAAGCCGACCGTCAGGTTATGGCGCGGTGGGCGGGGGCATCCCGCGGCCTGCCGGATATGTTCCATGTTGATCTCCATGAGGTTGCGGAGAGCAAGTCTGGAAGCGGGGTGTTACAGGGCTATTGCCGGCTTTTGACAGGCAGGTTGCAGCCGCTGCCCCGGCTGGCGGGGCAGCGTGGCCGGGTCTTACCAGGGGGCGGTGCCGAAGGCACGCTGGTAGCGGGCGGCGATTTCCTCGCGGCTGGGTTGGTGGTTCTGGCCGCCGCGATGGCCGATCTTGATCGCGCCCATGACCGCAGCCAGGCGACCGCTAGTCGGCCAGTCAAAGCCGTTGGCGATGCCGTAGAGCAGGCCGGCCCGGTAGGCGTCGCCGCAGCCGGTCGGGTCGAGTACCTGGTCGGCCTCGACGCAGGGAATATCGTGGCGCTGGCCGTCCGCATGGATTTCCGAGCCGTCGCCGCCCTTGGTGACGATCAGCGCCTGCACCTGGCCGGCCAGTTGTTCGATGCTGCGCCCGGTGCGCTCACAGAGCAGCTTGGCCTCGTAGTCGTTGAAGCAGGCGTAGTCGGCCAGGCCCATGAACTCGAGCAGATCGTCGCCGGAGAACATCGGCAGGCCCTGGCCCGGATCGAAAATAAACGGGACGCCGGCTGCGGCGAAGTCGCGGGCGTGCTGCAACATGCCTTCGCGGCCATCGGGGGCGACGATGCCGAGCGTCGGTTTCGCGTGCTCGACCTTGTTCAAATGGGAGAAACCCATGGCGCCGGGGTGGAAGGCGGTGATCTGGTTGTCGTCGAGATCGGTGGTGATGAAGGCCTGGGCGGTGAAGGTGCCCGGTACCTGGCGCACATGGGTGCGCGGCAGGCCCAGCCTGTCCAGACGTTCCAGGTAGGCCGGCGCATCGTCGCCGACAGTGGCCATGATCAGCGGCTCACCGCCGAGCAGCATCAGGTTGTAGGCGATATTGCCGGCGCAGCCGCCGAACTCGCGGCGCATTTCCGGCACCAGGAAGGCGACATTGAGGATGTGGATCTGTTCCGGCAGGATGTGGTTCTTGAAGCGGTCCGGAAAGACCATGATGTTGTCGAAGGCGAGCGAGCCGCAAATCAGGGTCGTCATGTCGGGTTCTCAGGGATAGAAGAGGTAGAGCCGGTAGCCGGCGGCGCCCAGTTCCTTGGCCTCGACCCACAGGCGGACGGCGATTTCGCCGTTGGCGACGAAGGCCTTCGGGTCGGTGCCGGGCGGCAGGTAGTCGGCGGCGGCGAGCACGCGGCGGGCCACGACGCCGTCGCGCGTGTCGGTCAGGGTTAGTTCGAGGGCCGGCCAGGCCTGGGCGAAAGGGGCGCGATTGCGCAAGGTGGCCTGGAGGACGAGTAGTCCGCGACTGTTGTCGGACTGCAGGTCGGAACTTTCGATGCTGACCAGCTCGGTTTTGCGCGGTAAGGGCACGTCGACCGCAAGCGCTTCGAAGAGGGCGGCACTTGCCGGCAGATGGAGAACCAGTTCGCTGCGGAAATGGTGCGTCAGCTGGGCGAGCAGCGCCAGCAACAAGAGCAGCGCGCTCAGCGTGAATGGCCATCTGGCCGGGCGGGTGGCCTCGGCGTCGAACAGGCCGGCCGTGCCCGCGCTCAGGGTGCCGGCGGCCCAGCGGTTATAGGCAGGGGTTTCGGCCAGTTCGCGGGCGGCAACCAGGCCGGCTTCGCGGGCGGCGAGTGTCGATTCCTCGACGCTTTCCTGGCTCAGATTGGCCGGGCCATCATCGTTGGTCGGGGCTGTGGATTCTTCCGCGGCCGCCGGTTCGATGGCCGGGCTGGGTGCAGCCGGCGTTGGCGCAGGTTCCTCTGGCGCTGGTTCAAGGGGAGGCGGTTCGGGCGCGGGTTGAGCCGCGGCATCGGCGGGGGGCTCGACTTCGTTGCTCAGCTGCGGCGTGGCGGCGGTCGGGGGTTCCCCGGTCGCCTCTGCCGTGGCGGGAGCTTGCACAAGGTCCGGTCCGCTGTCGGCCGGGGGCGGTGCGGACGGAGAAGAGTCCGCTGCGTCGGCAACCGGCTGGCTTTCCTTGGGGGCGATCTCCGGCGCGTCGTCGATCAGCGAGTCGAAGGCGTTGAACAGGGACTGGCAATGGCCGCAGCGGACCTTGCCCGCCTTGACCCGCAACTGCTCGGAAGTAACGCGGAAAACCGTATTACAGACCGGGCAGCGTGTCCGCATCAGGCCTTGACTCCGCTCAGGCATACCCAGTCTTCGCGCGTATCGGCTACGGTCAGCGGCAGCCAGGCCGCATAAATGCCGATGATTTCCTCGGCCTGTTCGCGCAGGATGCCGGACAGCGCCAAGCGACCGCCGGGGCGCACATGGGCGCAGATGGCGGGGGCGAGAACGCGCAGCGGATTGGACAGGATGTTGGCCACGACCAGATCATACTCGCCGGCCACCGGTTGCGCCGAGTCGGCAAACAAGGCGCTGACCCCGTTGCGTTCGGCGTTGGCGTAGGCTGCTTCGACCGCCTGTGGATCGATGTCCACCCCGGCCACCTTGCCGGCGCCGAGGCGGGCGGCAGCGATGGCCAGAATGCCGGAACCGCAGCCATAATCGAGCAACGTGCAGCCATCCGACACGTTACGCTCCAGCCATTCCAGACAAAGCCGGGTGGTCGGATGCGAGCCGGTGCCGAAGGCCATGCCGGGATCGAGGATCAGGTTAACCGCCGCCGGGTCCGGTGCTTCGTGCCAGGACGGCACGATCCACAGGCGTTCGGAGACGCGGATCGGGTCGAATTGCGACTGGGTCAATTGTACCCAGTTCTGTTCGGCCAACTCCTCGACGGTAAATGCCGGGGCGGCGCCCAAGCCAACGGAGGCGGCGGCCACAGCCAGCATGGCGGCGACATCGGCATCCGGCTCGAACAGGGCGAGCACGCGCGAATGCGTCCAGCCCGGCGTGTTGACCGAGCCGGGTTCGCCGAACTGCGGCTGCTCGTCCGGCGTGCCGGCGTCGGCATCCTCGATGCTGGCGGCCAGGGCGCCGCCTTCGAGCAGCGCATCGCACAACGCTTCGGCATGCGCCGCGTCGGTCAGGAAGCTGACGTTTTGCCAGGCCATCGCTTACTGCTTCACTTCGCCCTTGGCGGCGAGCTTTTGTTCCAGATAGTGAATGCTGGTGCCGCCTTCGACAAAGCGCGCATCCTGCATCAATTCCTGGTGCAGGGCGATGTTGGTCTTGATGCCTTCGATGCTCATCTCGGACAGCGCGATGCGCATGCGGCGGATGGCCTGCTCACGGGTATCGCCGTAGGCGATGACCTTGGCCACCATGGAGTCGTAATGCGACGGCACGGTGTAGCCCTGGTAGATGTGCGAATCGACCCGGATGCCGGGGCCGCCCGGTGGGTGATAAAAGCTGATCTTGCCGGGAGAAGGCACGAACGTGAAGGGATCTTCGGCGTTAATGCGGCATTCGATCGAGTGACCGCGGAACACGATGTCGCGTTGCTTGTAGCGCAGCTTCTCACCGGCGGCGACGCGGATCTGTTCCTGCACGATATCGACGCCGGTGATCATTTCCGACACCGGATGTTCAACCTGGACGCGGGTGTTCATTTCGATGAAATAGAACTCGCCGTTTTCGTAGAGGAACTCAAAAGTGCCGGCACCGCGGTAGCCGATCTTGCGACAGGCTTCGGCACAGCGTTCGCCGATGCGCGAAATCAGACGGGCGGGGATGCCCGGTGCCGGTGCTTCCTCGATGACCTTCTGGTGGCGGCGCTGCATCGAGCAGTCGCGTTCGCCGAGGTAGATGGCACTCTTGAACTCGTCGGCCAGCACCTGAATTTCCACGTGGCGTGGATTTTCCAGGTATTTTTCCATGTAGACCGCAGGATTTCCGAAGAACTGCCCGGCTTCCTGGCGGGTCATCGCCACCGCGTTGACCAGGGCCGCCTCGGTGTGCACGACGCGCATGCCGCGTCCGCCGCCACCGCCGGCCGCCTTGATGATCACCGGGTAGCCGACGGCGCGGGCGATCTTGATGATTTCCTTCGGGTCTTCCGGCAGGGCACCTTCGGAACCGGGGACGCAGGGCACGCCAGCCGCCTTCATGGCGTCCTTGGCCGATACCTTGTCGCCCATCAGGCGGATGGTTTCGGCGCGCGGGCCGATGAAGACGAAGCCGGAGGTTTCGACGCGCTCGGCAAAGTCGGCGTTTTCGGACAGGAAGCCGTAACCTGGGTGAATGGCCTCGGCATCGGTGACTTCCGCCGCCGAGATGATGGCCGGAATATTCAGGTAGCTCAGCGTCGACGAGGCCGGGCCGATACAGACCGATTCGTCGGCCAGCTTGACGTACTTGGCGTCACGGTCGGCCTCTGAGTGCACGACGACGGTCTTGATGCCCAGTTCGCGGCAGGCGCGCTGCACCCGGAGAGCGATTTCGCCGCGATTGGCGATCAGGATTTTTTCAAACATGGGTCTCTCCTGCGGCGAAATTGCCCTGGCAGCCTACGGCTGCTGCGCGATTTGGCTGTGCCGCTGCGTCGCCCGGGGGCGACTGGTCCCCCCGGTTGGCAATGAGAATTTTCTCGAACATGACGCGATCAGCCGATAACGAACAGCGGTTCGCCGAATTCGACCGGCTCGCCATTGTCGAGCAGGATGGCCTTGACCACGCCGGAAGCGTCGGCTTCGATTTCGTTCAGCAGCTTCATCGCTTCGATGATGCACAGGGTTTCGCCCTGCTTGACGGTCTGGCCGATCTGCACGAAAGCTTCGGCGCCGGGCGACGGCGAACGGTAGAAGGTGCCGACCATCGGCGACTTGACGACATGGCCTTCCGGCAGATCGTCGTCGAGGTCGACGGTGGATACCGCCGGAGCGCCGGGGGCGGTGGGTGCCGGGGCGGTGTAATACTGCTGAGGCATCGGTTGCATGGCGACGCCACCACCGTAATGCTTGGCGATGCGTACTTTTTCTTCGCCCTCGGTGACTTCCAGTTCGGAAATGCCGGATTCCTGGACGAGGTCGATCAGTTTCTTGAGTTTACGCAGATCCATGGAGAACTCCTATGTAATGACGTCGGGCCGGCCGATCGGCCGCTGCCCTTGGTTATTCGACGTTAAGTTTGTTGAGCAGGTATTCGAGGGCCAGTTGGTAGCCCTGATGACCGAGGCCGCAGATGACGCCGATGGCCAGGTCCGAAAAATAGGAATGGTGCCGGAAGGCTTCCCGGGCATGCACGTTCGACAGGTGAACTTCGACGAAGGGGATGGCCACCGCCGCCAGTGCGTCGCGCAGGCCGACGCTGGTGTGCGTGTAGGCGGCCGGGTTGATGATGATGGCGCGTACGCCCTGCTCGCGGGCGGCGTGGATGCGCTCGATCAGTGCGCCTTCGTGGTTGCTCTGGAAGGACTCCAGGTCGACGCCGGCGTTCTCGGCCATTTCGGCCAGCGCCAGGTTGATGTCGGAGAGCGTGACCCGACCATAGTGTTCGGGTTCGCGAGTGCCAAGCAGGTTCAGATTCGGCCCATGCACAACGAGTATGCGGGCTTTGTCGTCAGGCTTGGAAGCGGCTTTTTGCTTCTTCATGCCGGCAAGTTTGCCGTAAATGGCTGCAATTTGTCCAGTCTATTCCGAAAGCAGGGTGCGCAGGGTGGCGGCCCGGATGCGTTCGCGCGGACGGCCGTCGCGGTGCTTGAAGCTGACCCTTTCCAGAGCCGGCGGCAAAATGACCAGGTTGGCATCGGCGGTATCGGTGGCCAGCGAAAGCACGGCTTCGGCCCGTTCGTTGCGCGGCTCCAGGTGCTCGAAATCCAGGCCGCGGTTGAGCAGGAAGATTTCGACCTCCTTGGCGCTGTCGGCGAAGAGCAGGATGTCGATATGGGAATGCTCGCCGGCCGTGCCATCGAGCACCGAACCGGTCAGGTAGGGATTGAAATCGGCCAGCAGGTCGAGCAGTTCGAGGGCGGTCCGCCGCATGGCCTGGATCAGCTCCAGGTGTTCTTCATCCTGGTAAATGCTGCGGTAAACCCGCAATTCGGCCTCGATTTCGGCGTTGTCCGGGTAGGCGGTGTGTTCCGGCAGGCCCAGTTGGCGAGCCGCCTTGCGCTTGGCGTGGTGGTAGTCGGTGATGCCGTCCTCGGCCATCAGGCGGGCGGCGGCGCTGGCGATGCTGGCGCGGATGCCGGAAAGCTGGCGGGGCCTGTCATGGCGGTGCATGGGGACTCCAACAGGGTAAAATCAGCTTCATTCTAACGGGTCTCTGTGACATGCACATTCATATTCTGGGAATTTGTGGCACCTTCATGGGCGGCGTCGCCCAACTGGCGGTGGCCGCCGGCCACCGGGTCACCGGCTGCGATGCCAATGTTTACCCGCCGATGAGCGACCAGTTGCGAGGTGCCGGCATCGAGCTGATCGAGGGTTTTGCCGTGGAGCAGTTGTCGCTGAAGGCCGATGCCTATGTGATCGGCAATGCCATTTCGCGTGGCAACCCCTTGCTCGAAGCCATTCTCGATCAGGGCCTGCCTTATGTTTCCGGGCCGCAATGGCTGGCCGAGCATGTGCTGCAGGGGCGCTGGGTGCTCGGCGTGGCCGGCACGCACGGCAAGACGACAACCAGTTCAATGCTGGCCTGGATACTGGAAGACGCCAACATGGCGCCCGGCTTCCTGATCGGCGGCGTGCCGCTCAATTTCGGCGTTTCGGCCCGGCTCGGCGACACCCCGTTCTTCGTTATCGAGGCCGACGAATACGACACCGCCTTCTGCGACAAGCGCTCGAAATTTGTGCACTACAAGCCGCGCACCGTTGTGCTGAACAATCTTGAATTCGATCATGCCGACATCTTCGCCGATCTGGCGGCCATCGAAACGCAGTTCCATCATCTGGTGCGTACCCTGCCGGCGTCCGGTCTGGTCGTCTCGAATGCCAGCGAAGCCAGTCTGGAGCGGGTACTGGCGCGCGGTTGCTGGACGCCGGTCGAGCGCTTCAACGATGCGGCCGGCTACCGGGTCAGCGGTGATGATGCGACGGGGGGGCTGGTGTTTTACGGGCCGGCCGGCGAGATCGGCCGCACGACCTGGGCCTTGTCCGGCGAGCATAACCGGGCCAATGCCTGCGCCGCCCTGCTCGCCGCCCGCCATGTCGGCGTGCCGTTCGACAAGGGGCTGGAAGCCCTGGCCCGCTTCGTCAATGTCAAGCGGCGCATGGAAGTGCGCGGCGAAGTGCGGGGCATCACCGTCTACGACGATTTCGCCCACCATCCGACGGCCATCGCCACGACTGTCGCCGGTCTGCGCCGCAAGGTCGGCGCTGCCCGCATCCTGGCGGTGCTGGAGCCGCGCTCGAACACCATGAAGCTGGGCACGATGAAGTCGCAGTTGCCGGCCAGTCTGGCCGAAGTGGACAAAGCCTTCTGTTATGGCGCCAACCTGGGCTGGGATGCGCGCGAGGCGTTGGCGCCGATGGGTGGCAAGGCGGTTGTTGGCGACAATATCGACGAACTTGTTGCCGAGATCGTTGCCGAAGCCCGCTCTGGTGACCATGTTCTGGTCATGAGCAACGGCGGCTTCGGTGGTATCCACGGCAAGTTGCTGAGCGCATTGGTCGCCTGATTGCCGCGGTCGACCGTCTGATGGACGTAAAAAAGGCGCGGAGAGGTTACCCTCCCGCGCCTTTTTGCTGGCTGGACCTCAGCGCTCCATCGATTCCACGACGGCCAGTGCGGTCATGTTGACCAGGCGACGCACGGTGGCGGTCGAGGTCAGCACATGCACCGGGCGGGCGGCGCCGAGCAGGATGGGGCCGATGGTGACGCCTTCGCCGCCGGTCATCTTGATCAGGTTGTAGCTGATATTGGCGGCATCGATGTTGGGCATGACCAGCAGGTTGGCCTCGCCCTTCAATGGCGATTCCGGATTGGCTTCGCGCCGGATGCCCTCGTGCAGCGCGGCATCGCCGTGCATTTCGCCGTCGACTTCCAGTTCGCCGGCCGACATGGCGGAAACCAGGCCGGCCGCGACACCCATCTTGCGGGCCGACTCCGAGGTGCCTGAGCCGAAGTTGGAATGCGACAGCAGGGCGATCTTCGGCTGGCTGCCGAAGCGCTTGACCTGCTCGGCGGCCATCAAGGTCATCTCGGCGATTTCCTCGGCCGTCGGGTTTTCATTGACGTGCGTATCGCAGATGAACAGCGAGCGGCCCGGCAGCATCAGGTAGTTCATCGCGGCCAGCGTGTTGACGCCGGTGCGCTTGCCGATGATCTGGTTGATCACGCCGAGATGGTGGCTGTACTGGCCGGTCATGCCGCAGATCAGGCCGTCGGCGTAGCCGAGCTTGAGCAGCATGGCGCCGATCACCGTCGGCTTGCGCCGCATCGATTCCTTGGCGATGGCCGGGGTGATGCCACGGCGGGCCATCAGCTGGTGGTAGGTGGTCCAGCATTCGCGATAGCGCTCGTCGGATTCCGGATTGACCACGTCGAAATCGACGCCCGGCTTGATGCGCAGCTTGGCTTTTTCCAGGCGGTGTTCGATGACGCCGGGGCGGCCGATCAGGATCGGCCGGGCGAATTTCTCTTCGATGACCACCTGGGCGGCGCGCAGCACGCGCTCGTCCTCGCCCTCGGCGAAGATGATGCGCTTGCCCTTGGCCTGACGGGCGGCCTGGAAGATGGCGCGCATGCCGACGCCGGTGTGATAGACGAATTCCGACAGCTTGGCGCGGTAGGCATCCCAGTCGGTGATCGGCCGGGTGGCAACGCCGGAATCCATCGCCGCCTGGGCGACGGCCGGGGCGATCTTGACGATCAGGCGCGGGTCGAACGGTTTCGGGATCAGGTATTCCGGCCCGAAGGACAGATCGGCACCGGGATAGGCCATGGCCACTTCGTCGGTCACTTCGGCTTCGGCCAGTTCGGCAATGGCGCGCACCGAGGCCATCTTCATCTCTTCGGTAATACGCGTCGCACCAACGTCGAGCGCACCACGGAAGATGAAGGGGAAGCACAACACGTTGTTGACCTGGTTCACGTAGTCGGAACGGCCGGTGGCGATAATCGCGTCCGGGCGCACTTCCTTGACCAGTTCCGGCATGATTTCCGGGGTCGGGTTGGCCAGCGCGAAGACCATCGGCTTGTCGGCCATGCTCTTGACCATCTCCTGCTTGACCACGCCGGCAGCGGACAGACCGAGGAAGATGTCGGCACCGACCAGCGCTTCGCCG